>JABLTO010152241.1_pt1 | contig 28642 bp, 24 predicted proteins | sample 7160091 | NCBI WGS metagenome assembly JABLTO01 (sample SAMN14651225, study PRJNA627086) | human gut metagenome | isolation source: feces | host: Homo sapiens
CTGTTAAATTGATAGATGGTGTGCCTGATGCTGCAACAAGTTTTCCATCAACGTACACATTGTAACTTTCTATATCACTTGCCGGTGCCTGCCATATAAAGTAGTATGGCAGTGTTTCATTTCCTGCATATATTAATCCTATTGGAGTAGGAACTGCATCCTCATCAACTGTTGTTGTAGGGGCTACTGTTGTGATTGGTGCCTCTGTTGTTGGTGCTGCCGTAGTAGGTGCCACTGTTGTAGGTGCCACTGTTGTTGGTGCTGCCGTAGTAGGTGCCACTGTTGTAGGTGCCACTGTTGTTGGTGCCACTGTTGTCGGTGCTACCGTTGTTGGCGCTACTGTTGTTGGCGCTGCTGTAGTAGGTACTACCGTTGTTGGTGCTACCGTTGTTGGTGCTACTGTTGTTGTAGGTACTACTGTTGTTGGTCCAATTGCAGTCGGTGCCTCTGTTGTCGGTGCTACTGTTGTTGGCGTTGGTTCCTTTGTTGTTTCAACTGTTAAATCTTCAATCTTAATATTTTTAAAGTTAATATTTGTTCCTGCATCAACATTCTGTCCTAACTCAAACATTACTTTTATCTGGTTATTTGTTACTGTGTATGTTCCTGTTAAAGTTCTTGTTCCTTTTGCCGGTATATCTGTATATACCTGTGGCTCCTTTTCATTTGAAAGATCTTCTTTTATACCAATTGAACATGCTTTTGATGCAGTAACATCTACTGTTACTTTATATGTATGTCCGTTTGTTACGTTATCTGTATAACTTCCCTGTACTAACCATGCTGTTCCTTTGTTTGCCTTATCAACATAAATATTATAGTCTGCGTCTGATGCCCACTTATATGATCCTGAAGCCGTTCCACTCCAGTTTCCAAAGTAACATCCCCATTTACCTGATGGTGTCCACTGATTAACTGTTGCTTCTGTATATCCTGATGGAATATTATCCTTTTCCTCAACACTTTTTACATCAAAAGCAATATTGTCAACATTTGCCACATATTTATGCGATCCATCGTTCTTAAATACAATATATATATCATGAAGACCACTTATGGATTTTTCAAGCTGCTGACTTACAGTAGTATATGTACTCCAATTATCTCCGGTAACCGGAAGATTAATAGTTGCTACAGGTTCTCCTACCTTGCTGTCTATATACACCTGTGCATATCCGCCTGCATCACTCTTTTGTCCCGAATAGTTAAAGCTTACCTGAGATGCCAAACCGTTAAAGTACACACTGTCATATCTTACCCATGTATTCTTTTGCACTCCACCAATGTTTTTGCCATCATTAATTATATGGTCGGACTTTGCATCAAACTCTTCTGCTTCTACTTGGCTTGCATCATGTATTTTAATTGTCTTCTTCTTAATGTCCACAATTCTACCCAATGACTGATAAGCTTTTAGAATTTCATCATCTGATGCTTCTTCATTATCATACACACTGCATGCCTCTTTTAAATTGTTTTCCAAGCGCTTCACAATCTGCGGATATTCACCTGTAGTGTCTATTGATTTTGCTACATCAATGGCATTTTTTAAATCACTCTTTAATATTCCGTTATCCTTATATCCCAGCATCTCAACTTCTGACAAATAAGCATCTGTTCCTGTAAGAACAACTTTATATCTTGAGTATTTGCCCACTTTGTCTGCACTTATTCTAAATGGTCTTGTATACTTGCCCCAAATATTAAAGAACAAGCTGCCACTGTCATGGTAGTCTCCCAGTAAAACCCAGTTATCATCTTCATTATCGCCATACACCCGTGCCCTATCCGGTGTTCTTCCTGATTTTGATGATGTAAGAGTCAACATTCTTACAGCTTTTTTATCGGTAAACTTAAACATAAGTGTAGTTGTATTATCAACCTTTGTCTCTGTATCTGAATCATCATCAAATAAGTTATCCAATGTAGTCACTCCTGCACTTGAAGACTTATTGGCATCCTTTGAATAGTCCGTATATACTTGCGGCTTATTGTCATCTTTAGTTATGGATGTAAGGCTATCCTGTTCAAGTCCGCGCTCTTTATTAGGTGTTGAGGACATATTAAATTCAATTGTTCCACCTTTAATTAAATCCTCGTATTTTATAAATGTTTTATCATACTTTTCTCCATTAACGTACATACTATCTACATACACATTTTCTTTACTATTGTTATTTGCCTTAATTACCAGTTTTTTATTTCCTTCCAAATTAACAGTTACTTCTTTAAACTGTGGTGAACCGATAGCAAATTCATCATTTCCCATTGACAATGGATAAAAGCCGATGGAAGACAATACATACCATGCTGACATTTCACCATTATCTTCATCACCAATATAACCCTGCCCAAAGGTACTTCCTGCATAACATCTTGCAAGAATATCTCTTACATACTTCTGTGTCTCCCACGGACGGGATGAGTACAGATACATATATGGAATATGATGGGACGGCTGATTGCTGTGTCCATACTGACCCAGTTTTACTTCTCTTGCTTCCCTCTGTTCATGAATACCACCAACACCATCCATGGCGCCATATCCAATATATCCTCCATCAGTTGTAAAGATTGTATCAAGCTTGTCTGCAAGCTGGTCGCGACCGCCATATAAGTTTGCAAGTCCAATTCCATCCTGTGGTACAGAAACTGCCATGTTAAATGCATTGGTTTCTGTATAATCTGCCCCCCACCAGAATGGATTAAATCCCGTATTATTGTCACTGTTTCCTAAATTCAAAGAACCGTCAGCTTTTCTTCCTCTCAACCATTTTGACGTGACATCCTGACCAGAATCGTCAAATAAGAGGGAATAGTTCTTTGCTCTGTTTAGATAGTAGTAATATTCAGACATATAGTTTGCTTTCTTTGTTGCATCGTTCGTCTGATTTGCCAATTTCTTTGCCATCTGAGCAATTCCGTAATCGTTAATATATCCTTCCATGGACCATGAGAAATTTTCATTTTCATCAGCAGGTACATATCCAATAAAGTTCGAAATATTTAATTTCTTTCTTCCTCCATTTGTAAGGTTATCAGATACAGTAGCTGAATTTCTCAATGCGGACCTGTATGCATTTTCATAATCAAATGATATGCCCTTTACCATTGCATCGGCAAAAATAGCATCACTGCTTGTTCCCACCATACTGTTGGTTCCACCCGGTGCAATCCATCTTGGCAGCCATCCTTGATCTTTATAATGCTGTACCAAACCGTTTAACAACTCTGTTGCTTTGGACGGTGTAAACAGTCCATACCCTGACCATGCAGTACGATATGTATCCCAGAAACCATTATTAATATAAATCTTTCCCTCCACAGGATCTGCATTAGCATCTTTGTAAGGGCTCTTGTATTTCCAAACCGGATTACTGTTTGACCCTGTATTTTCTGACATAAGATTTGGATAACAATACATACGGTAAATACAAGAATACAATGTAACTAACTGTTCATAATTTGCGCCTTTAACATCTGTGATAATTCCAAGCTGATTATCCCATTTAGACTGTGCCTTGTTATAAATCGTTTCAAAACTGTCTCTCCCAATTTCAAGCTCCAAATTTTTCTTTGCCTGATCATAGCTGATGTATGATGTGGCAAGTTTCATTGTAACTGTATTGGAATTAAAGGATGCAATACTTTTCCTGTCATTTATTTTAGTTCCCTTAGGAGTCTCACTAAATTCTCCGTAAATGTACATACGCTTCGAACCATTCCCTGTATGGTCAGAATATGTTTTAAATGTATTTCCGCTATATTCGGTCCTACTTCCACCATTGGCACAATCAAAGATAACACTCTTGTTTGCCGTGTTATTATAAGTAAACCGTACCGCTGCGCCATGAGATGTCGGTGTCAGCTCTATCTGTGAATTTGCTGCATCGCCTCCATTGCCATCAAAAGAAACTTTATAATAATGCGCTTTTGCTACCTCATTATTATGACTAAAGTTTGCTTTTAACGTTCCCAATCCATAATCGTCATTTGTATTATAATCTTTGCTGGTATTTACCATAAATTGCCAGGTTCCTCTATCACCAACCCATATAGACGGTTCATGGCTTATTCTCATACAACGAAATTCATCTGTTTTCTGATATTCATAAGCCGAATTACTGCTTGCGCTGGTTGCAGGAATCCAAAAGTTGAATCCGTTTGGCACTGTTACTGCCGGAATTGTCAACCCTCTGGAGAAGTTTCCTGTATTGTTCGTTCCTCTTAGAATATTTACATAATCTGATAAGTGAGAATATACCGGATAATCCTGATTATATATTTCAATGTCATCAAAATATGTCTGGAATTTTGCTAAAGCCCTCGCATTATGAGCTTTCATATCGTACACAACCAAAATCTTTTCAATGACTTTTCCCTTTGCCACATCACCAATTTTGCTGTAAATTTCATTCCATTGTTGTGCCACCAGTGTACGACTATCTCCCTGAGACTGTGCATCCACCTTATTCCCATTTTGATCAATTGCACCTAACTCACTTAAATAAGTTCCATCCTTAAACTTTAAATCCACCGCCATATGCATCTGTGTATATTCATAGTCATATTCGTCTCCATTAGACATGGAAGGAAAAATTACATATCTTAAATTTGTATTATCACTTACTTTAAGATTCAAGTTGTCATAAATAACATTATAAGAATATGCATGACCAGTTCCTACATGAACTCCCTTGCATACAAGAGAGTGGTTTCCTGTCCAACCCACATTGGATTTTTGATTCCATGCATCGCTCGGTCCGGAAGTAATCTCACTATTCATTTTGCTAATAGAAGCACCAACTTCCTGACACTTGCCTGTTGCAAGAATAAACTCTGAAAATTGTGTCATGGAACCACCATTTTTATTTGCTGTAATCCGCAATCTATACTGTCTATATGCTGTGCTGTTATCCAATTCAAAATAATTTTGTTTATATCTGGCATTAAACACCTGATTTGTTTTATTGTCGATGGTTACCCAGCTTTCATTATCCGAATTTCTACCCTGAAGACTCCAATTCTTAGGGTCTCTTCCGGAAGCATCATTCGCAGAAGTTATCACATACGATTTTATAACCTGTTGACTCTTTAGTTTTACAATAACTTCCGACGGCTTTGCCTCAGTTAAATATTTTGTTCCAGAGTCTCCGTCAAACAAATTTTTCAAAACTTCATTATCATTTTTCGCGGCACTTCCCGAGTAACTCTCGATTTCACCGGATAAATTTCCATTTATCTGATACCTTAGTTCATTTGTTGTAATATTGGCGGTACCCTTCTTATCATCTACTGTAGAAGTTTTAAATCTATCTGCTGATTCAAAGGATGTAGACCATAATTCTCTTTTTGTTATATCTGCATCTATCACTTTTCCATGCACAGTTTCGCTTTTCGTAACAAATCCCACAGGGAGAGCCATACATACTGCAAGTAGAATACTGATACCCTTTCTTAATTTTCCTTTCTTTGTCATAATGTCCTCCTTTCAACTACAACATAACTGTACCTAACATAAAAATGCCATATCACTTATGCCATATAATCATTAAAATACATTTTAATTATACATAAAATGTTGTTTGTTGTATATACTTTCTAAAATTCAGATACCACTAACAAAAAACATGCTTCGCCTATTCAACTCCCTCGCCCCTCAATCAAAGTAGATGCTTTTTTAAGTATTTTATTATGAAAGTTTATTAATGATATTCAGTATTTTTTCTCCTTGCTCCGAATCTATGTCATAAAAATATCCAGACAAGATTATTTTCGTAGATGTATTAATAATCAGCTCCTCTGCATTAGTATCATCACATATAACTATTTTTTTGTTCCAACCTGTACTGTTAACTTTCATTTTATTACTTAATTTCAAACTGTCTAATGCTTCATATATTTCATCAAAATAATTCTCTTCAATATCTGTAATATTTCCAGTATTCCCATCAACAATATAAATACGAATTACATCTTCTCGAGAAATATGTAAAACATTTGTTTTGGTCATTTGTAAATAAAATATTATACCCAATACAATAACACATATAACAATAAAACCTATTAATAAACCTCTCCTTTTCATATATATTCTCCTACTTTAATTCTACATATACATAGTTCCAACTTCCTTTACAACCTCCCCAAACAAATCTTGAAGCCTTTGAAGTCCAACCATCAGCTATTCTTATGTATGTTTGATATGTATCTCCATACCAATGTTCATAAATATATTGCTGATACCCTACTGCTAATACAGAATGATCTTCATACATATAGTGACCATGAAGTATCAGATGACACGGCCTTCCTCCATCAATAACAGACACAATTTTTTTACCTTTACTTGTTCCACTATGAAACTTAGCAGACACACTAAAGCCATGATGACTGATATATTTTTTGCTTCTCAACTGTTACCGCTTTAACATAATTACACCAACTATTAAAAAGCCAATTGCTGGAATTAGCAGTTCTGGAATATCATAAATTAATAGTTCCATGATTTTCGCTAAAGATACAGAATTATTTAATTCCTTTTTTATTCCACATACAATTAGTATACAAAGAACAAAACAAAGGCACAAACAAATACCTCCTACTATTTTATACATGCTTTAACTACCTCCGTATTACTATTCCCTATAACTCCCTCTTTTCAACACTATTCCTTCTACTTTCCTAATACATCCATATATTTTTCTTTCTTCCAACATAACATCTATTATTTATATATTTCAAATATCAATCTATTTTAAAGTAATCTCCCAGAAAAAAATAATAATCCCTAATAATACAAAAATAATTCCCAAAGCAAATATTATCTTTACATTATCTGTCCAATGATTTTTATTGTTCAACACCAAAAACATTATGATTAATCCTTCAATAATATATATCGACAACTGAATCTTGCTACTCATCATTTCTAATCCTCTTCTTTCTACTTATGCTTATGCCAAATTGATTGTTTTAAGTGCCATAAACCCAACGGTATATTAAGTGTAAGTTTTTTACTGTCAATACAATAGATACTATTGTTACAATATTTGCTATTACTGCAATATACTGTTGCAACGTCATTAATACAATAGCTGCACGAGCTGCAATAATTAATACTTTTGTACTTATTGCAGATAAAACGGTTCTAACGAATCCTGTTTCATCATCCCTGTAATAGCCACGGTAAGTAATGTGATTCAATTCATACGGTATCTCATTTCCTTCCACATATGTTTTACTTGTAACATTTCCCCATGCATCATATGTATATGTGGCTATCTCTGCTCCTCGTGCATCAAGCAGTCCAATAACATCTCCCTGTAAATTTTTCTCATAATAAATTCTTGCTGTTACAAGCGTTCCAGCAAAATTGGTATAACTATATTCAAACCCAATCACACTTCCATTGCCATCATATAAATACCAAATATCCACTTTCCGACTTGTTGATTTATATGTTACGGTTTCCCGAAGAAGTATACTTTCATCCCATTCATATACAGTTGTTACATCACTTGCATCTTTATAGGTTCTCAGTCCATTTTCATTATATTTATAACTTATACTGCTGTTATCTTCCAGCGCAACTGATGTTAACTTTCTGCCCCTGCTCCATGTAAATTCTAAGCCATTTACATATGATAGTGGATTTCCGCTATTATCATATGTAATAGTCTGACCATTATACGTTGTAAGTTGGTCTGGCCATTCGTTATTTCCATAAGTATAACGCACCGTCTTTCCGTTACTATCTGTTCTCTTTCCGCTTGTATTAATCGGATATTCTGTTTTTCCGTATACATTTCCATTTGTATTATAATCATCTCTTGAAGAGGGTCCTAAATTTCTTCGTCCAGCCTACCCATAGCGGGGTGCCGCCTCTGCTCCTTTGTTTTTCATCAATTTAACGTTTTTGCTAACATTCGTCAACATAAGTGACAATTTTTACATGTTTTTGGTCATTTTTTGCAATATTGTGAAAGCTCAAGCTTCAAACACACTTTTTTACCATATTTAAAGCATATTGATGTTATTATATATTATAGTTATAATTGTTTCTTTGCGCATACCAATAACTCCACACATTATTAGCATCTATACTATATCTTTTTTATTTATAATAAGGATATGTAATTCCACTAGCGCTTCCATATTCTGACCAAACTGTTTCCCAATTAGTCATTACCCAATTTGATTTATTTTTTTCGAACCATATATAGTTACCAGTTTCTTTATTCGAATCAACATAGTACACTTTAGCTGTATTTTTTGTCTTATAAAAAACTTTATAATATTTTATATCAGAAATCATATTTGTTTGTTTATATTCATTTTTAAATTCGTCGCCAAATAAAATGGTATTACATTCTACAAATAGATAAGGTAATATAATAACAAGAAACACTACAATAATTATTAATTTTATACTCTTTTTCTTCATATACACCTTCCCTCCTTTAGATTTTATCCAATTACTAATATCCTTATTTTTCACAAAAAAAAGTTAATACTCATATTATTAATCTAATAATTCGTTTGCAAATGCATTTAATTCCTCCAAAATACTTTCATTTGCACTATAACCTTTCTCATTTACAATAATATAAGGATTCAAAATCGCTATCTTTGTTAATGTGTTATTATCAAAAAGAATATCAAACTCTACCCATTGACCAGTATATTCCAAATAAGTACTCTCTTCTTCACCAATTTTAACTTGATTTATCATTTGTACTAATTTTTCTACCTGCTTCTTGTTTAATGTAATTTGTCTATTTGGTGGCTGAATATTTAATTCAACACTAGCGATATTGTGAGCACTAAAATCTATTAAAGTTTTATCTTGCGAACCTCCACATGCTGTTAATAACAAAACAGATAAAACAATATAAATACCAACTATTTTTTTCATAAAAGTTCCTTTCAAACACTATTATCCTGTCACAGAATTTACATGAGGACAATCTATGAGAAATATATATCGCAGTTTTTTTATTTACTAATTTGTCAAAATTATTATAAACCTCATATTCTGATATGGGATCAAGTGCAGCCGTTGGCTCATCCAATATTACTATTGGAGCATTTTTATACAGTGCCCTGGCAATTGCAAGTTTTTGAGCCTGTCCGCCTGAAGGCTCAACACCATCTTCAACAAACATTTTATATATGTGGAATAACGTGCTCTGGATGAAGTAGATCATAAATAATTTCGCAGGATGCAAATCCTCCTGAACGCTCATCATCAAATTCCAAGTAGTAAGCAGACACATTTTCTTTATCAAACAGGAATGGTGCGTTTATCTTGCTCATATTATCTGTTCTCCTAATCTTAATCTGTTATTTCATATCAATTTCGAATTCGGTTGATGATTAAATTATATACGGCACCAGATATTTTGAATAATACATAGTCAACACCACCGGCTTAGCCGGTGGCTTGCTCTGCCCCTATAAGGGGCTTTTCCCAACTTGCGCCCGGAAGGCGCACCGAAGTCTGCCTACTGTACCACATTCACAGCTTCCCTTAAAAGGACTTTGTCAGTGCTTCCTTACTCCGGCACAGCCTTAAAAGGCTTGCTGGTTTGCTTTGATTTCCTACTAACTCTTAAGAGTTTTACTTCTTGTGTTTCCCCACCGGCTGGCCCGTAAACGGGTCTATATACTCTACTAAAGACATCTGGTCATATTCCATATCTTCTTTTAGTTGATTCTGTATATACTTTTTGATTGCAGCCGTGTTTTTTCCTACTGTATCTACATAATATCCTCTGCACCAGAAATGACGGTTTCCATACTTATACTTTAAATTTGCATGTTTCTCAAAAATCATTAGACTTGATTTTCCTTTTAAATATCCCATCACTTCTGATACTGAATATTTGGGTGGTATCCTTACCAACATATGTATGTGATCCGGCATTGCTTCTGCTTCTATTATTTCTATTCCTTTTCTTTTACATAATGTTGCTAAAATCTGCCCTACATCTGCTCTAATGTTCTTGTATATTACCTGTCTTCTATATTTGGGTGCAAAAACTATATGATACTTGCATTCCCATTTTGTATGGGCTAAACTATTATTGTCCATTTTGGACCTCCTGTGTTTTTTATTTGTGGTTTGCAGACCTACATTTATTTTAACACAGGAGTTACTTTTATCTAAAGATCTTCCCACCCCCTGCATAGCAGGGGGTTTATTTTTACTGTTACACAAAAATACCGGTTTGATATAGTTTCAAGCTATATCAAACCGGCCATAATTTTATGTACAATACCTGAATGATCGATCTGTCAGTATTCTTGCGAAGATTAATCCAAGCGGAAGTGCTAATATAATAAGCATTGCAGATGAGAACCAGTCCGCTGCAATTGTTAATGACATAGTTCCAAGGCTATATACTGCGCGATAAATATACAGTCCCGGAATCATTATTACAACAGATGGCACCGTGATTGAAATTCGCGGATAACCATATTTGTTTTTCAGGAATGAGGCTAAAAGTCCTGCAGTCAAAGAACCACAAAACGCTGCCGCTGCTGGTGGAAATGCTGTATAATCAACCAGCTCCAGTCTTAAGGTATTTGCTATGGTTCCAATCAGAGCCGCCATTGTTGCCAGTGAAACAGGGCTGTTAAACATAATGGAAAAACCAAACACACCACAAAAGCCTGCAATCAGCCTTAATCCAAAATGAAGAAGTGGCTGTATTTTCAACGCTGGAAAATCGATAGGATTTAGCTGTAAGAGTAACGCCATCAACCATGCCGTAAGTGTTGCCACCGCAATAATAATAACCGAATAGAATAGCCGTTCTATTCCAGAACGCATATCCAGCTTGGCAAAGTCAATCCCGCTTGTGATAAATGGAAAGCCAGGGATAATAAAGAGCATTGCACAGATATATCCTGCCTCATGCTGCACAGAAGCCGAAAACACAATTTCTGCAAATTTTAAGCCCCCTGCATAAACCAGACATGCCAGTATAATCGCCGAAACAATCGTCAAAAAAATTGTAAAATGATGCTTTGTCAGCTTACATCTCAAATAATTACCACATCCCGCACCGAGAAAAGCACAAATAATTTCAACAATTCCACCTCCAAGCAGAAAAGTAAAGCCTCCGCACGCAAGCCCTGCTGCAAGACCAAGTGCAAACGGTGAATACAAGCCGTGAATTTTTTCGACCTGATCCAAAAAATAATGAATCTCTTCTCCTGACATCTTCTTGTATTTATCCGAAAACTCATTCACAAAATGCTCCAGACGATTCAGCTTTGAAGTGTTTACGCCGGTATTCGTAAGGCAAAGTGACTGAGAAAAGCAGTTTTTCCCATCAAAGCAGGTATAGTCAATGGACATCAGTCCAATATTTTCACTGCAGGTAATACCAAGCTGTTCCGATAATGTGTTCATGGAACTCCTGACACGCCATGCTCCTGTTCCGCAAGACAACAGCATCAGACCAGTTCTTCCAATTATAGAAGCTTTTTCGGTTAAATTAGCTTCTGTAATTGGACGATTTTCATCGTGCTTTGCATAATCATGCCAGTATATTTCCATATGATTCTGTTGAATATTATTTTCCATAAGTTTCACTTCCTGTACCACTATAACTATTCATTTATTTTCCCCAACTCTGCATTTATTTTTTCCCGAAATCCAAGCACAATTCCGTTTGCCTGCTGTATATTTCGTTCCATCGCATTTTCAAAATAACGGATTGGAAGAAATATTCCGATCATGTCTCCCGGCACTTCCTTATTACCTTCCTCCATTCTTCCGTAATACATAAAGGCCCTTGGCAGCATCTCCTGCAATTCCATCAAGTTCTCCCATACCAACGCATATTCCTGCGGTTCAGTCAGTCGCTTTTCTTCTTCCGGCATCTGATACAGCAGTAAAATTCCAAGATGCTTACTGATTTCAATTGCATTTACCGACATATCCTTCTGATTATACTCATGTTCTTCCATAAATCCATAAGCAAGATATTCTGTTACCCCCGGTATTTGTTCTTTCTTCTGAAACGATTCATAAAACTTCTCATATTTCTTTTCCGGTACCGAAACACCTTTTCGTAATTTTCCATTCTCATCAGTCAGAATAATCGGATTAGTTTTTCCTTTATCATCAAATCGAATTGGTATCAGATACGCATTTCTTAATAAATCAAATGTACTATTGTGGCAGATTGCCATAAGAAATGCTGATAAATCCCGGTTTAAGTATGCATTTAATAAGGCCTTTGTAAAACATACCGCATCTCTGTTTTCGAGTGCATCTTCTAGGTCGGCTGCCTCATCAATTTTTTCATAAAATAATTCCTCAAGCCTCTCACAAGCACTTTTATTCTCCACGATTTTTTCAAACAACCATTCTGGCTTTTCTTCTCTAGGGAATATTGTCTCCATTATAAACACATCCTTTCGTAAACACACTATGCTTCCTGCTCACAATATCTGCATCTGTATTTTCCATCTTCCGACAAATCAAAGATTTGCCTGCATTTTGGTTCCGCATTGGTAATACAGCGCGGATTTTTGCACCTTACCACATCAATGATTGTTCTCGGAAGCTTAGGTTTATATTTTTTGATAACATTACCGCTTTTTATCTCTATCACTGTGATATTCGGGTCAAAATATCCAAGAATCGGAAATGACAATTCTTCGTTTCCTTCTATTTTTATCATATCTTTCCGACCAAATTTCTCACTTTTTACATTTTGTAGCAATGCTACAGATACATTTATCTTTTTTTCAAGATGCAGTAAATCGTAGATTTCTTTTCCAAAACCTGCCTTGATATGGTCAATAACTATTCCATCCTGCAATGCATCAACGTTCAACATCAAATATCACCTCACCTTTCACCGGATCCTTAAGCCCGAGTAATACCATTATTAACGCCATACGGATATAGACACCATTCTGTACCTGTTCAAAGTATGCAGCTCTTGGATCATCATCCACCTCATAGGCGATTTCGTTTACTCTTGGAAGTGGATGGAGAACCGGCATGTTTTTGTCCGCAAGACTCAGCTTCTCTTCCGTCAGAATATACCTATCCTTCAGTCTTACATACTCTTCCTCGTTGAAAAAGCGTTCCTTTTGAACTCTTGTCATATAAAGTACGTCCAGCTTCGGAAGTACACCGTCCAATTCATCGCACTCATGATACGGAATATTCTGTCCCTGCAGCTTCTTTTCCAGATATTCCGGAATGCGAAGTTCTTCCGGTGATATAAAGTAAAATTCATTACCTTCATACCTCATAAGTGTTTTTGTCAGCGAATGGACGGTTCTTCCGAATTTCAAATCCCCACAGAATCCTATTTTCAAATGATCCAGTCTTCCCTTTCGATTGCGAATGGTCATCATATCAATCAGAGTCTGCGTTGGATGATTATGACCTCCATCTCCTGCGTTAATGACCGGAATCTTTGCATACATAGATGCCTGAAGCGGAGCTCCTTCCTTTGGATGACGCATTGCAATAATATCCGCATAGCAGCTTACCACACGGACTGTATCTGCAACGGTTTCTCCCTTCGTTGCGCTGGACTGCTCTGTGCTGGAAAATCCAAGTGTTTGTCCACCTAAGCTCAGCATTGCTGACTCAAAGGAAAGACGTGTTCTGGTGCTTGGCTCATAGAAAAGTGTTGCAAGCTTCTTGCCATCTGCTACGTGAGAATACTGTGATGGGTTCGCTGCTATCCGGTCTGCCAAGTCCAAGACCGCTTCTGTCTCCTCATCTGTGAAATCCATTGGCTCAATTAAATGTCTCATAACCACTCTCCTTTTAATAGATACGCATCACGCTTTGCACCCACAGAAATAAACTGTATCTCGTGGTTTAAAAGTTGCTCCAGACACTGAACATAATCCTTTGCCTTTTGCGGAAGTTTCTGAAAGCTTGTGCAATCTGATATATCCTGCTGCCACCCCGGAAGCATTTTCACTACCGGTGTAATATTCTCCATATTTTCCATTGTGTCAAATTCGTCTGTCACTTCTCCTTTATACCTGTATCCGGTAATCACAGGAATCTCCGGCAATAAACTTAAAACATCCAGTTTTGTCAGTGCAATTTTATCTGCATTCTGGCATTTTAACCCATATCGGCTTGCCACAGCATCAAATGGTCCAACCCGGCGTGGACGTCCTGTAGCTGCCCCATATTCACCTCCGGCTTTCCGAAGCATCTCCGTCCAGCTTTCAGACATTGCTTTTTCTGCCACAAAGGTCCTGCACCAACACAGGTAGAATATGCTTTTAAAACGCCAACAACATGATCCGGTGAATATGCAGGAATACCTGCCCCAATCGGTCCATATGCAGCAATTGTGGAAGAACTTGATGTATATGGGAAAATACCATAATCAATATCTCTCATAGCTCCAAGCTGTGCTTCCAAAACAACCCTTTTTCCATCCGCTAACGCCTGGTTTAAATAACGTCCGGTATCACATATATAATGAGAAAATTGCTCTGCCTGTTTTTCACACCATGCATAAAGCGCCGGATAAGACATTGGCTCCTGGTGATAACAGCCTGCGAGTTCCAAGTTTTTTGCATCCAACATGGTATGCAGTCTCTGCTGTACAGCAGTGTCCTGCAAATGCAACAAATCTCCAAGACGAAGTGTTTTCTTACGGTATTTATCGCTGTAAGCATACGCAATTCCTCTACGTGTGGAACCAAATGCGCTGCCTGTCTGATTCAATCTGTCTTCCTCCAATTCGTCCTGTACCTTATGCCAGGGCATGGATATTGTGGCTCTTGTCGATATCTTAAGATTATCCGGTGACACCTCTACGCCCTTTTGACGAATATCAGAGATTTCCTTTGTAAGATGTTCTAAATCAATAACCATACCATCTCCAAGTATACATACAACATTCTGATGTAAAATTCCTGATGGCAACAAATTCAATACATACTTTTCCTGATTTGTAACCACTGTATGTCCTGCATTGTTTCCCCCTTGATACCGAACAACAATATCCGATTTTTCTGCTAAAAGATCAATTACACGACCTTTTCCTTCATCTCCCCAGTTAATTCCTGTTACTGCTGTTAGCATAATTTTCATCTCCTTATCTTTGCTGTTATCTGTTTTTTTCAATTTATTTATTTTCAAGTAACTTGTCTATGCTAACTAATTTCACGCAAAGTACAAACAGCTCTGCTGCCTGAGTTAAATCATCTGTTGTGGGATATGACGGAGCAATTCTAATATTGCAGTCCCTAGGGTCTTTTTTATACGGATATGTTGCACCTGCACTTGTAAGCGTTACTCCTGCTTTCTTGCATTTTTCAACGATTGCCTTGGCACATCCATCAATTGAGTCAAAAGATATAAAATATCCTCCCTTTGGCTCTGTCCATGTAGCAATATCAAGATCTTCTAATTCTTCTTTGAACTTATGAATAACAGTCTCAAACTTAGGTCTTAATAATTCAGCATGCTTAGCCATATGTCTGTATACACCGTTAATATCTTTAAAATATTTTGTATGTCTTAACTGGTTAAGTTTATCATGGCCAATAGTCTGAACAGACATTGTTTTCTTTATTTCTTCCAGGTTTTCTTTCGATGCTGCAATAGCAGATATTCCACCACCTGCAAATGATACCTTTGAAGTTGAGCAGAATTCATATACCATATTTTCATTATTATTTTTCTTACACTCTGCAAATATTTCTAATAATTCATCTTTATCATCTTCAAATAAATCATGTATTGCGTATGCATTATCCCAGAACACTCTAAAGTCTTTAGCAGCTGGCTTCAATGCTGCAAACCTCTTGACTGTTTCATCAGAATATGTAATTCCCTGTGGGTTCGAATATTTTGGAACGCACCATATTCCCTTAACATTTTCATCATTATTTACATATTTTTCTACTAAATCCATATCAGGACCTTCCGGTGTCATTGGTATCGTAATCATTTCAATGCCAAACAATTCTGTAATAGCAAAGTGTCTGTCATATCCCGGTGCAGGACAAAGGAATTTAACTTTATCTAACTTACACCATGGAGTTTCACCTGACACTCCAAATACCATAGAACGTGAGACTATGTCATACATTATGTTAAGGCTGGCGTTACCACATACAATAACGTTTTCCGGAGATACTCGCATAATATCAGCCATAATTTTTTTAGCCTCTGGTATCCCGTCAAGGCAACCATAATTTCTCACATCAAGTCCATTCTCTGATTTTAAATCAGATGAACTGTTTAATACATCTAACATATCTTCGGATAAATCCAGTTGTGCTAATGATGGTTTTCCTCTGGACATATCCAGTTTCAATCCTTTTGATGCCGCTTCCTTATATTCTTCCTCAAGCTTCTTCTTTAACTCTAATAATTCATTCTTTGTCAATGCTTTGTATGATTTCATGATCGGACCTCCTAATCTGCACTTGCCTTTTAATCCAAGAAAAATTATACTAATAGCATTGAAATATGTAAAAGCTATTATTGATATGTTCGCAATATCAATATGATATACCAAAAGGAGAATTTCACTATGGATGTTAATTATGAATACTATAAGATTTTTTATTATGTTGCAAAATACAACAGTTTTACTAAGGCCACAAATGTGCTGGGAAACAGCCAGCCTAACATTACCCGTGCCATGAACTGTTTAGAGCATGAGGTGCACTGCACACTTTTCATCCGAAACAATCGTGGTGTGAAACTTACACCGGAAGGTGAACAGCTTTACCGTTATGTTTCTTCTGCAATGACGCAGCTTCGTACCGCTGAAGAAAAGCTCGCCTCAGGCATTGGCCTTGAACATGGCAGCATTTCCATTGGTGCAAGTGAAACTGCCCTGAATATATACTTACTCAATCATTTGAAAAAATTCCATATGACATATCCCGGCATCCGCCTGAAAATCCATAATCACTCAACCCCACAGGCGGTTTCTGCTGTGGAAAATGGCGAAATTGACTTTGCCGTTGTTACCACACCTACCAATGCCAAGGCTCCTTTAACAGAAATAAAGCTGAAGGCTTTTCAGGAAATTCTTATCGGCGGTAAGACCTTCACGGCATTAGGCAGTCAGGTCCTATCCTTGGCAGAATTGAAAAATTATCCCCTGATATGCCTTGGCCGTGAAACCATGACTTATCAGTTTTACCATCAGCTTTTCCTGTCTCATGGCATAGAACTGATGCCTGACACAGAGGCAGCCACAACCGACCAGATACTTCCTCTCGTAAAAAGCGAATTAGGTCTTGCTTTTTTACCTTCACAGATGGCAGAAGAAGCGCTAAAAAAAGGAGAAATCGTTTCCATACAAACAAAAGAAACGATTCCAAAAAGAGAAATATGTATGGTTTACGACAAGCAGCATCCTCTAAGCATTGCCGCACAAAAACTGAAAAATATCATCATTTCAACTTTTCCAAGTGCATGAGAAGAAAGCTAATACATAGCAAAATGCAGGAACACCAAATCACATGAATGCCATATGCTGCGAAAAAAATGCCACCTATGCATGCGCCTACTGCAAATGCAGCAATCACGCCATTTCTGCTAAAATAGTCGCAAACATACTCTGATGCATGAAAATCATCGCTCAAGATAATATAAGCATCTATCCCATATTCTTTCATTTTCTCACGAAGTTTTAAAACTCTCTCTACCGCTTTCTTTTCCACAATAAGCCTCCTGTTCGCCACATATTAAAGCATACAAAACAAGGCAGATGAAAATACTTTTTACTTTGCCGGGAAGTTATGCTAGTATAATACATGTGGCGAAAACCATACGCCATTACAGTCATAATTTATTATTAGTATTAGGAGAAATTGCAATGAATACTCCCAAAAAGAAAAAGAACCGAATATATACCATGCTATCCGGCATAACCTTTCTGGTTTTTCTTGGCTGTGCTGCATATCTTATTTTTTATCTTGGAATACAGCCATACTACTTAAAGCAACAAAGCAAAAAGATAAATGCTGCTTACTATAATTCTTCGGAATTTGATTCCGGAAATAAAAATTCCGACGGTCTGCTATTGAAATTTTCCGAGCTTTTAAAGACAAACAAAGATACAAAGGGCTGGCTCAGAATTCCGGGAACCAATATTGATTATCCTGTCGTTCAGGGAGAAAAAAACTCCGATTTTTATCTGCACCATAATTTAAAAGGAGACACGGATAAAAATGGCTGCCTATATATTGATGCCAATTGTAATGTAGAGACTCCTACAAAAAACATTGTAATCCATGGCCACAATATGGAATCTACTCGAATGATGTTTTTTCAACTTCCAAAATATAAAGATATGGAATTTTACAAAAAGCATCCTATCCTCATATTTGACTCCATCTATGATGAATCCAAATGGAAAATCATTTCGTTTATGAGAGTCTCAGGAACTTATTCCCATAACGACGGCTTTGATTATATGCAAGGTGAATTTAATGATAATGAGGAATTTCTAGACTTTCTTCATCAAGTAGAAATGCGTTCTCTCTATCAGTGTCCTGTGACCGTAAATGAAAAAGACTCATTACTTATGCTCTCAACCTGTACCTATGAAATTGACAACTGCCGTTCTGTTGTTGTTGCCAGAAAACTTCGAAAAGGGGAATCAGAAGATGTGAACACCTCAAAAGCTTATCTGAAAAATGATGTGTTATATCCTGATGATTGGTATTCTAAATATGGTGGAAAAATGCCTGTCGCTAACTCCTTCACAGAAGCCATATCTGAACACACTCTTGATTGGTATGATGGAAAACGGAAGCATTAAATTTTATTCCTTGTCGGTCAAAAAAAGAAAGGATACATATCAATGCCATCCTTTCTTCCATATTTTTTATTATTTATCTGCTTTTCTTTTTTTATTCATAACAATACTCAATACCAACATTGAAATACCTATTATGCCAACAACAATTGCAGAAATAATTCTCTCACCTGTTTTAGGTGCATTTTCCGGTGGGTTTGTAATCACTGTTGCTGTTTCTTCCGGTAGTTCTTCCACCTCTGTTTCTTTTGGAATTGTTGGTTCCTCTAAAATTACTTTCGTTGTTACTGCAGATGTTGTTACCGCTTCGTATGTATTCGAAAAGACTACGTCATCTGTTTTTTCCGTAGCTCCATTTTCCACTGCAAATATTACAGACTTCAAACCACCATTTCCATCATTTTCAATGGAGACTGTTACCGTGTAAACAGCACTATCATAAGTAAAATGTTCTGCATTACCCGCTTCCTGAGAAATGAAATAATTATATCTTCCCGGTTTTGTATAAGTCATGGGACCAATTTCTACTTTGCCATTATCCTTAATCGTAACCTCTTTTACATCTGGCATAGGGTTTGTTTCATTTTCAGATTTAATTACCACTTTATACTCAATACCTGAAGGTACCGAATCCCCTAGTGTCTTAATCTCTACCGGAATAGAAGCGGTACAATATACCTTTTCTTCTGCATATGCCTGTGTCTGGAACAGCAGAAGTGTAACGAAACATGGAAGTAGCAGCAATATACCAAACTGTTTCATCTTGTTTTTCATATTATATTATAGTACCTCCATCTTTACTTGTTTTTTTATTTATCCAACCGTCCAAACAAGACAACTCGTTCATTCGTTCCTGCTTCAGCGCAGGTTGATAGTCCGATAATCTTATCATCATGATTCAGAGAAATATCACGATACTGAACTGCTTCGTCCTTAATATATTTCAAAAGGGTATCTAAATTGTCTTTACCTTGGACGATTGGATTATAAATTTTGTTATTAAATTCCTGAGTCTCTACACACGCAAACAATGTAATCTTATATGTATCATCTAACAAAAACAATGCTCCTGTCTTGTGCTCCTGAAAATAATCATCATTTTTAAATTCAACAACATCTCCAAACATAGCACCATATTCCATATGATGACCATAAATAATTGAATAACTGTCAGTAAAATCACAAACATTTCGATAATCTAAAAAGATAGAACCTGAAAAGGAAAATTCACCAAATACATCTTTGTTCAAATATTCCTGATTATCTTTTCCCTGAACAACAGGATAACTAATATGGGTATCAAAAATTTTAATCCATCCAACCACATCCTTGTTCAATTTCATAAGTTCTCCTAGCGTAATGCTATTCGGCCCATCCCCAGTAGGCTGGTATTTAAGCAAATCATTGGATGAAAATGCCCCACGATATATCATTATGGTATTCCATAACGAATAACCACCATATAACAGCATAATCAGAACCAACACCATGGCTATAAAACTAAGTATTTTATTTCCAACCCGTGCACATTTTACTGCTATACCCACCTTGATATCCTTTCCATATCACGCCATTACTTGTTTCGCGTGTAAAAACTCTCACAAACTTATTCTAATTTTTAGTATTCTGCTCTTCTCTTACGGAATAATACAAATGCTACAGCACCTGCTAAAACAACCATAAGTGCATATGGTCCGTAACTTAAAACAAAACCTGTTGCGGAACCTTCCCTGTTATTGGTAAATGCAACTTCCTGTGTCTGTAATGAAGTTCCATCAACAATGGTACCTCCTGTTACTTCTTTATTTTCAACAGTTCCATTGGTCTTTTCAACATCATTCACTAATGTCCTATATGTTGTTTTATAGTCGGTTGCTGCTAGCTCTGTAATTGTATAGGCATCCCCTTTAGTTAAACCATAAATTTTCACTTTCTGTCCATGGCTCAGTTGAATTGTTGTCTTTACACCACTTGTAATTTTAGTTGTCTGTTGTGCTGGTTGTCCTTCTAATTTATACTCTTCGCCAGCTGCACCGTTAATTGTAATTTCAAATTCAAACTTTTTATCTCTTTCACCAAAGTTACCAGTTACAGTCTTGCTAATAACTAAATCGTTTACTGTTCCGTCTGGCTTTGGAACTGGGTTCTCTGTATCCGGCTTATTAACACCATATGTATTTACAACCTCTTGAATCTTATTACGTGTCCCATTTTTGTACGAGATTAAAAATGCATTTTCAATATAAACAGTGTCTCCATTTCTAGCAACAATAACATCTAAATATTTCTCTGTGGTATCATATTTAATGCCTTCATATTTAAGATCATTCTGCTGTACTTTATAACGGTAAGTTCCGATATCTGTAAATTTACTTGAATCTAAGGTAAATTTAAGTGTTTCTGTAATAGAAGTCTTATCTAAATCTGCATCTTTCGGTGTTAATTCAATATTTTCTGCTGTTACACCACCTCCTAGCGCATCTTTAAACTCTGGTGTTAAATCCGTACCACCATTTGATGTTTTTGCTGCTTCTGCTGTTAAATTAGTAACAGTAAATTCAAATGTTGTATTTGGAGCATATACATTTGCTCTCTTATACAAAGTTACATTAACTGAAGCGCTTTTTACAGGGTTTTCTGCAGTGCCAGTGCCTGCTGCATTCACTGTTTTCATAGTTCCCGGCAATAATGTAATTGCCATTGCCACCGTCATAACACCTGCTGCTATGCGGCTAAAGATTTTTTTGTTTTTCAAATTCATAGTAAACATCCTTTCTTTTATTATTTTTTTGTTTTTTGAATTCATAATAAACATCCCTTCTTTATTATTTTTTTATAAATTCTATAGGAAGTACCAAAATACTACCTTTATCACAGAGATACATATGGATTATATTTCTCTGTCAGATTCATTGATGTTGTTTTTCCAATCTGCCCTCTGTAATACACAATAAATTACAAATCAGCGCTTCAATTACAATTCATTTTTTCTTATAATTGTAATCACTTTTCCCTTAATCTCTTCCATTTCTACTGCGCCGAAATATCGACTGTCCTTTGCTCCCTCACGGTAATCACACAAGATAAAATATTGATTTTCTCTGAGCGTAACCGGATATGATACATTATTATCATACATAGGTGTCGAATAATATATATCATTTTCTGCAAGCAACGAACCATTAACTTTTACTTCTGCTTCATTGGTGATTTCTACCGTATCGCCACCTTTTGCAACGATTCTCCCAGTATACGAAACACCATCTTTTTCAAAAATCACCACATCTCTAATGCTAAAGTTATTCTCCAAGCGATAGAAAAGCATCAAATCTCCTGCATTGATTTTCGGTGACATATCTTTATTTTTCATTGGTGTAACCCCAAAAATCACACCAAATATAATATACACCAATGCCGCCAGAAAAATCAGTCTTTCAAAGAATATGATAATTTCATCTTTTTGAAACATTTTCTTTCTTTTGTTTTTAATTACCTCTTCGGAATCATCTATGTCCTCTGCCTCTTTGGCGGTTCCTTTGGCATCATAAACATTCTGATATTCTTCCTGCAATTCAGCCAGCTTTCGCCAAACATCTTTTTCATCTATTCCCCCGAACATTTTTTTTCGGAACTTAAGATTTTTTAACAAGTTCGAAATATCCTTCATGTTCTTTGATGCCATAAGATTCCTTTCCCGAAAATTATTTTTTACAGTTATTCTCTTCAGCCTAACTTTCTAAATTTTCCTTTTTTTCCTGCCACAAAACAAGCTACTGCCAATAATGCACAACCAAGTAAAATGATAAATGGCTTTGCACTATTGTTCAAACCGGTAGGAGTCAGGTCACGTGTGTTGGTACATATAATCGATTTGTCCTCAGAAATTACTACATTATTAATTTCTGAATTCCACGTTGTAACATATCCTTCTGATGAATAATTATCTTCCGAAACGCTGGCAGTACAGCCATCCGGTACTACAAATTCAATGCTTTCATTATGTATCAGACTGAAACTATATGTAGAACCATCTGACGTTACCTTTCTATCATCCGGGAAGTAACTATCATTATAACTTACCGCCGCTTCACTCAATGTCAACGTGAATTTAAATAACTTATCCCGTTCACCAAATTTGCCTTCTACATTCTTTGTAACTTTAATCGTATGTGTCGGCTTATAAATATTGGTGATTGTCGCTGAATTTGACTGACTTCCTTTATAATTAATTCCGTTTGTATCAATTGAATACTCAAATTGTTGATTTGCATTTACTGGCAAATTATTAATTTTTTCATTAATGCTGTTAGTAATCTTAACCAATGCATAACTATTGTTATCTATACCATTGAATGTTCTGTTAACCTTTTCAACAACTTTATATTTGTCACCATCCTTTAAGCCTAACTCTGAAGCTTGAATCGTTTTACTTGCGAAAAGCCCTCCGGCATCATTCGCATTCACTTTTTCGATTTCTTTAAAATCACTCAGTGTTACTGATTTATTCTGACTTCCATTTACGTTCGCTAATTCAACGGTCACCTTGTAATCAGCCGGAAGACTTTTTGCTTCCACACCCTGCACAATCTTTGTGACCGTTATAATATTTTTTACATACGCAAGAACTAATGTATCATGCTTAAATTCTACAGTCATCTGCCCTTTATTATTATAATAGAAGTCCTTATCGTTCATTTTTGCATTTGTTAAAGTATAGTCGGACAGATTGTAAGTTGTACCGCCTTCCTTAAAACTACTAGGAACAACTACCTTTCCACCAGGAACCGTTTTCCCCTTTATTGTATGCTCTGTTACTGTTTTTAGATTGCCGTTTGCTTCATATTCCTGAAGTTTATATGTTATGGAATAATCTTTCCTCATTTCAAAGGAAACATTATCCAAAAGGTTTCCTACGGTAGGGTCTCCACCATTATTGATTTGATCATGTGTTTTTCCGCCACCCTCTACAGAAACAAAGAAGAAACGTGTTAAATGATCCTTATCTGTATTCGGCACTTGATACTTTCCTCTATGGTGTTCCCAATGCCCTGCTGCAACAGACTCACTACGAACTTTCCATGCTCTTGCCACAACTCCATTCGGGAGAGTGATTTTTGTTCCCTCTTCATATTCTGATTTGGAATTCGCCAACTTATTCTCATTATCAATTGCTTTCAGTTTTTTGATAAAGGTATCTGATATATCATTGTTTAGATTCAACTGCTCTGAAGTCAAATATGTCCTTGCATCTTTTGCCGCCATTGCCACAACATACATCGTATTTTGATTCCAACGTCCTGCATGATCCAAATCCCAATAACACTCTGATGCAGGTGTTGTCAGAATATCTTGATACAACGCCCCGATATTCTCACAATTCAATTCAGCAAACTGATCACCATGGGTCCCATTTTTATACATTTCCTCATAAGTTACGGAAAACTGTTCTTCCTGGGCCTCTTTATTTACTTTCAGATTTCTACCATTAACAATTTCAATATCATGACCAACCTTATAAGCGTTGGGATTATTAACACTTTGCCAGCCTGGTCCTGTTGTTTTCCAATACAGCCCCGGATATCCATTCGGATATTGCTGTTCATCCCCATTCGCGTTAAATGGGAACGACGCTCCTTCTCCCGGTGTGCACATAACCGGATTTTCAAAGTCACCATTCTGTACATTATTATAGTAGTTTACTCTATATACCAATGACCAATCGTCTTTTCCAACTTCACTGACACGGTAATACATACCACCACCTGCATCACGAGAAACATCAAGTCTCTTTCCACCTTCATACAATACCGGCATGTCACCTCTGGACTCTGGTATATCCTGCCAGTCGTTTACGCCATCACTGCTTCTCTGCCATTTATATTTAATATTTTGGGCATCCTCCTTCACACGCAGACAACCATCCTCTTCAATAGTGTCTTTAATGGAAAGGCTACGTGCTTTTGTAATGTTAATTTTAATTTTAATTTCAAATTTAGGACCTTTCTTACCAAGATCACTTTCTTTGTTTGTTGTACCATAAATCTGACATCCAATCCATGTGCTATAAGAATCTTTATTTCCCAAATCCTTAATTTTATACTTAACAGTGGCTGCACTCTGCTCACAGAATTGTAAAATATCACTATTATACTCATCTGCCCCCCACTTGTTATTTGTATCAGGGTTTGCATCTTTCGGATTTCCAGACCAACGTACTTTATCAATCTCGTTATTTTCATCTTTTCCAAAATCGATATGTGTATCTCTTGGATTAACGTAGAAATAGATGTAATTTTCTTTGTTTGGTTCATAAACGACTTCATAAGTGTCATTTGTGGCTAATACATCTCCCTTCACCAAATCTGCATTTAATGTTGTATAATTTGTTACCGTTCCATCCGCCTTTTTCATTTGAGCCGCTATTTCCGTCTCGTTTTTATTATATAGTTTATTCACCGGATAAATTCCGTACTTTTTCCCTTGAACATTAGTCCAATATTCCTGTAAATTCGTTTCCTTACCCCATACTTCAAACTCCCAGATAGATAGTCCCCATGAGCTATTAGCGGCTTTCGATGACTCTATCCGAATGTAAGATGCATTTTTTACACTGTCCAGTTTAAAGCTATATCCAACTCTGGCACTGGCACTAAGAGCGTTTGCTGACCCTGGATTATTCCATCCGGTTACAGTCTTTATTGTCTCCCATGACTTTCCATCCGTCGATGTTTTAATTGTAAAGGCCTCCGGATACGCACGTTCAAATTTTAAGTCTACACTGTGTAACTCATATTCTTTTCCAAGGTTAATCTGATACCACTGCGCATGTCCTCCGGTAGATCCCCATCTGGAATCATCTTTTCCGTCAATCGCCCATGCAACTTCATTCTCGTTACTTGAGCTTGCTGTTGCTGTTTTATTTACTGCCACATCTTTCACATCTGCCGACAGTTTATCGCCTTTTACAACAAACTCCCAAATAGACAATCCCAAATCTTTATTTTTAAGTCTTGTCGCATTAATTCTGATATATCTTGCCTTTCCATGATAAGAAATATTAGAATTCCATTGGTATTTTGCATTCGCTTTATTATCATTCCCAGAAGGTGTCCAGTCCTTTACAGTTTCTGTAGTCGTCCATGATTTTCTGTCTCTGGAAACCTGAATTTCAAAATCCTTTGGATAGGCACGTTCAAACTTCAACATAACATAATTGATTTCATAAATCCCCTCAAGATCTATCTCAAACCAGTTGTCATTCTGATTTTCAAGACCTCCCCATCTGGAATCATCATAACCATCTACAGCTTCTTCCGGAGGGTTCTCTTTATAATGATCATCCTTGCGATCACTACGGTTACCACTGGTTCTGACCGGCTTATCCAATGCGATATTGGACGTATCTACCTGTCGTGTTAATTCGAAATAATCAATATTAATATACTGGCTATATTTTTTAATGCCCGTTGTTTGGCATCCGGCAATATATATTGTATTCTCACCTTTTGGCAATGTAATGTCCATCTCTACGGTTTTTACTTTATCCCATTCTCCTGTAGACGGAGTGGAAAGTTCTTTCCATGTTCCCTCTCCTATCTTTACAAATATATCTCCATCATATTTGGTTCCATATCTAACAGCAAGCTTATATTTACCTGCATGCTGTGCATAAACCTTATACCCCAGGTACTCATCAGGGTCACCACCTGTCGGAGTATTCCAAATAGTTGCATATTTACTTCCAGAATAAATGTCACCACCATCATCTTTTATTTCATACTGCTTATTATCAGTTTTATTTCCGGATTCATGATACTCTTCTGCTTCATGTTTTCCTTCTGCTAAAGGAGAAGAAATCTCAAAATAGTCTAAATTAATCTGCTGCCAGTAATCTTCTTTTCCTGGATACCATATATTACTTGCACCTGTTATATCTATGGTATTTTCTCCACGGTTTAATTCAATAACAGTGCTAACCTCTCTTACATCATTCCAATCTTTCGTTTGGTTTACTGTAACAGATTTCCATGAATCTCCACCATTCAATCTGACATCAATATTCGTAGGTTTGTTGTCATCACCTGCATTATTTCTATACACATATCCTATGGTCAACAAATATTTTCCCGGTCTTTCAGCGTATAATTTCTGTGTCAGATAGGAACGAGTATCATTTCCTTCATCATCCTGAGGATAGGAATTTAAGTTGCCAACATATTTACTTCCCGAATAATTTTCATCGGTAACAATCTTAGCCGAACTCGTCGATGTACCTGCTGTATATGAACCAGAATTTTCTGCCTCATGTCTGCCTTCTGCTGTTGCCACAAGTTCAAAATAATCCAGATTGACCCACTGCCAATACTTGGTATCACCATACCACACATGGCGCGCACCTGTAACATCAATCTTATTATCACCCTGATTTAATTTAATTTCTTTACTAACGACACTAACAGTCTCCCAAGAATCTGTTAAAGGAACACCTTCTATTTTAATCCACTTTCCACCGTTAACTCTGACATCAATTTCTGTCGTCTTACCTTTATAATCTTTCATATCATTAATCCCAGCAGTATATCCGATTTTGATTTCATATCTTCCAGCAGACGGACAATTTACATTTGTCGTAATGTAGGAAGGGTCATCCTCCGGCCATGTATTCATGTCGGCAACCCAACCACTATTCGAAAAATTTTCATTGCCACTGTCTTTCTTTGGTTCACTTCCTGAGCCGTGCACAGTATTGCAATTTTCTGCCTCAATTCTTCCCAGACCGCTTGATGCCTGAGTAACTGCTCTAACAGCTTTTTTCAAAGGCGTATTCACAATTTTTTCCACAGGATTTTCAGCACGTCCCAATTCTGCTGTTACATCTTTGGTGCTTTCTTCCCACACTGTTGCATCTTCCTCTGCAAGCGTTGCATCTTCTTTTGCAGGCGCCTTGTTTTCTTTTGTATCAGTTGTCTCTTCGACCGAAGTTTCCTCTGCAACTGATTCTATCGGCTTCCCCGATACTTCAGATGTTGTCTCTTCAGAAACCGCAGTTGTTTCTTGAATAGTATCATCTGCCAATGTAGATAATGACATATTGCTCATCCCCGACACGAAAACAACAAGTGCTAGCATAACTGCAAAACATTTCTTTATGCTCCTGCACATATCTTATTCCCCTTTCTTTTCATATCGTTAACCAAAAACACCATTTATCATTTTATCTGTCTTATAGTTTCTGTATTATACTATTTTATAATTCCGTCCAATGGCATAATTGTATTTTACTACATTTTCTCTTAAAGCTCAATTACCTATTGCATTATCCTTCTTTTTCTAGACACGTGAAATATTGTAAATCATATCCCCATACAACACCTTCTTCGCAAAGTTTACTAATGTGCTTTTCAATAAATTCGATGACTGGATATACGTTATATTTTGGATTGCGAAGAAATCCTAATAAAAGTTCCATTGCACAGTTTCCTGCTCCTCTGCCTTATCACAATCAATTACAAGCTCCTTACCATCCATATCCGTCATGACAACAGAACGCCTACTGCCATCATAATGATACAATGTATATAATTTAGTGTCATGTAACCACCTCGCTATCTACACCATCCCAAAATGCTCCAGCGCATCCAGTTCTATCTCAACCTCAATCCTATCATCCGGCTTTTGTTGGGACAAAAGAACAACCGTTTCAACGGTATTACCTTTTTCCCACAAGAGCCGCCTTACCTCTTGACCATCCCGATATATTGGGAAATTAAACTCTATCGACTTCAAAGGCTGCTCTGACTCCCCATTTGGATATATCTGAATTTCTTTTATAAGATAAGTAATAA
>JABLTO010041657.1_pt1 | contig 28620 bp, 23 predicted proteins | sample 7160091 | NCBI WGS metagenome assembly JABLTO01 (sample SAMN14651225, study PRJNA627086) | human gut metagenome | isolation source: feces | host: Homo sapiens
GTGTATTACTATGCCCTCTCTTACGAGTCTTACTCCGGTATCGCGGACTATCTTCCAGCCGTAAGCGGATTCCTCATGGAAAAGGAGATAAGATTCTTCGGCGATATGCTCGAAGCGCCTGAAAGACCTTTCACAGCAGTTATGGGCGGTGCAAAGGTAGGCGACAAGATCCCTCTGATCGAAAACCTCATAGAAAAGGTAGACACTATAATAGTAGGCGGAGGCATGGCGTACACATTCCTTAAAGCTCAGGGATATGAGATAGGCACATCGCTTCTCGAAGAAGACAAGATGCCTATGACGCTTGAGCTCCTTAAAAAAGCAGAAGAAAAGGGCGTAAAGTTCCTGCTCCCTGTAGACGTAGTGTGCGCGCCTGAGTTTGCAAATGACTCTCCTGCGGAGGTATATCCTGCAGACGGCATGCCTGCTGACAAGATGGGCCTCGATATCGGCCCAAAGACACGCGAGCTTTACAGACAGGCCATACTCGATTCAAAAACTGTAGTATGGAACGGTCCTATGGGCGTATTTGAAATGGACAACTTCGCAGCAGGCACGAAAGCCATAGCGGAAGCCCTCAACGAATGCGCAGGCACTACTGTAGTAGGCGGAGGCGACAGCGCCGCAGCAGCACGCAAGTTCGACCTCGAAGCAAATATTTCCCATATATCAACAGGCGGCGGCGCATCACTTGAATTCCTCGAAGGCAAAGTACTTCCGGGCGTAGCGTGCCTGCTTGACGCATAACAGCAGCCGTCACCGGCTGAGCTTTACGCGGCTTTAGCCGCAGTTCACTCTCTGACCGGAGCTGTATGCTGAACAAAAGTAAACACAAGATCTTATCCGGGGCTGCATTGGCCGGAAAGCTGATGCAGGCCCGGATAATATAAGGAGTTTGAAATAATGAGAAAACCTTTTATAGCAGCTAACTGGAAAATGAATCTGCTGGTGGAGGATTCCGTAAAATACGGCGAGGATATCGTCGAGTACCTCAAAAGAGAAAATGTAGACCTCAAGAAGGTAGACGTTGCCATATGCGCGCCTTACATACACATGGCCGCGCTCAAGGTCATATTCGTGCTCAGAAACATAATGGTAGGCGCGCAGAATATGCATTATGAAGAAAGCGGCGCGTTTACAGGCGAGATATCGCCTGCCATGCTTAAGGATATGGGCATAGAGTGTGTCATAATAGGCCACTCGGAGCGCCGTCAGTATTTCGGCGAGACGAGCGAAGCGTGCGCAAAGAAGGTAAAGGCAGCAGCAGCGCACGGCATAAGACCGATACTCTGCGTTGGCGAAACGCTTGAAGAACGCGAGTCAGGAAATTACGAGAACGCAGTAGGCGACATGCTGAACGCGTCGCTTGCTGACGTAACTGCAGAAGAAATGCTCAAAACTGTCATAGCATATGAGCCTGTATGGGCCATAGGCACAGGAAAAACAGCTACGTCTGCCCAGGCAAACGAGATGGCGGCTTTCATCCGCGGCTGCGTGGAAGCAAAATACGGTCCTGAAACAGCAAAGGAAGTCATCATCCAGTACGGCGGAAGCGTAAAGCCTGAAAACATAGCAGAACTCATGTCTATGAGCGACATAGACGGCGCCCTCGTAGGCGGCGCAAGCCTCGACGCAAAGACATTTGCAAAGATCGTTAATTTTGATGTTTCAGTTACTAAGGAATAATGATAATTTTGCATCAAAAGTGAAATTGTATTGACTTTTTATAGTAAACGATGTATTATAAAAATGTATATAATATTCAGTAACAAAATATTGGAGAAAACAAAAGACCTCAAAGTTGCAGCTTTGAGGTCTTTCTATTTCTTTTATTATGTAAATTACATAATCAGGTGACTTATACCTGCATGCTGTTGTTGCCTTTAAAACTTGCTATCCAGCCATTTACAAATATAATAACTTATTATATTTGCTGCGATAGATGCCATAATATTCAGTAACATTTTATCACCTCCTTTCTATTGGAGGTGGCAACATGTATATCATAACTTATTTTCAATATTTTTACAATAAGTAAATAAAATGTAATGTAAAAAGCTTCCATAAAAATATCATGGAAGCTCAAAATAGTTTTAATTAAGTTTTTTAATATATGTACATTATTGCTCTTTAGGCGTAAGCTTGCTGAACAGTCTGCGCCGCTGGTACTTGAAGTCAGCGTATTTTAGGACGCGGTTGAGGAATACTACATCGTATGCGCCGCCGATAACGCCAACGATGGGTATAGTCTGCAGGAACTTCATGCACAGAAGCTCTGCGGCTATAGAGTCAGAAGTCTTTATCATCTGTTCTTTCTTAGTAGTCTTAAACGGATCTCCCGTATATATAAAATGGTTTATAGCCTTATCGCTGCGGTAAAGATCATCGCCGCGCGATACGGACGCCTCTATAAGCTTGAGTATGAATATCTGCTCGTCTTCAGACTCATAATCATAGCCGTAGCTCAGAGCTGTCTCATATATGCCTTTGAGTATCATCGCCGTAAAGACAGGTATATCGGGCAGACCGATGCCGAGTATGCCCATGCCGATACCTTCGGCGCCTGACAGCAGCAGGTTTTTCTTCTGTGCAGCGCCTGAGTTTTTTGATGACGCGCTGAGAGTGCGCCTGTTAAGGTTTACGGATTCTGCATATTCGTTAGTCATGAACGATGTCTGATGCTTTTCCTTGTTATACGTTTTTTCTATAATGCCCGTTCCTTTTTCAAAGATGAGCTCAAAAGCCTTTAAAAATCCGGTATCGAGCGCGGAACGCAGCTTATCCGGAACATACTCGTCCAGCTTTTCATTTATGACGGACGGACTGCTTTCGTATTGTTTTGCAAGGAAACGCTGTTCTTTTTTGTCGAGCTGCGTCCACTGCCTTTTAAGCGCCGGCGGTGCTGTGTATTTTGCCATAGTTATCATCCCCTTGATATCTTCCCTTTTATGCATGAAATTTAATTGTTTTCAGTATATACGAATGTCAGAAAACAGGCTTTTCAGCGGCCGGGCCGCTGCAGGTATTTGATACTTTATTTATGTATTCTGTATTCATTACTACGGGAGTTATACGCGTATGAGCGCATGAACGTTGAAATCATTGACGCGCAGCCCCGGCCTGTGTACTGTTTGTCCATATTATACATGAAAAAACAGTATATTTGTAACACATAAAGCAGAATGTATGATAAAATATCCTGAACTGAAAACTCATATTTTGAGTAATTTATTTTGTAAATTTTTATGGAGGTAAAAAATGTCTTACATTGAAGAAGTCGTAGCCAGAGAGGTCCTGGATTCAAGAGGCAATCCTACAGTAGAGGTAGAGGTATACCTTGAAGATGGCAGCATCGGAAGAGCGATCGTTCCTTCAGGCGCGTCAACAGGCGCATTTGAGGCGGTAGAACTCAGAGACGGAGACCCTTCGAGATATCTGGGAAAGGGCGTGCTTCAGGCTGTAAGCAACGTTAATGATATAATAGCTGATGAAGTTATCGGCATGAATCCTTTCGATCAGCCGGCGATCGACAAGCTCCTCATGGAGCTCGACGGTACGCCTAACAAGGCAAAGCTCGGCGCAAACGCTATACTCGGCGTTTCACTCGCAGTAGCGAGAGCAGCAGCTGATTCGCTCGGCATTCCGCTGTTCCAGTACATCGGCGGCGTAAACGGAAAGGTCCTTCCTGTTCCTATGATGAACATCCTCAACGGCGGCAAGCATGCTGACAACAACGTTGATATCCAGGAGTTCATGATCATGCCTGTAGGCGCTACAAGCTTCAGGGAAGCTCTCCGCATGTGCGCTGAGGTTTTCCATAACCTCAGAACAGTCCTCAAGGCAAAGGGCATGAATACTGCAGTAGGCGATGAGGGCGGCTTTGCTCCTGATCTGGAGTCAAACGCAGACGCTATCGCAAATATCGTTGAAGCTATAGAAAAGGCAGGCTACACGCCTGGTACAGACATCAGGATCGCGCTCGACGTAGCAGCTACGGAGATCTACGATGCTGATGAAAAGACTTATTTCCTTGCAGGCGAAGGCATAAAGAAGACTGCTGCAGAGATGGTAGACTACTATGCAGAGCTCTGCGAAAAGTATCCGATCATCTCTATAGAGGATGGTCTTGCAGAGGAAGACTGGGAGGGCTGGAAGCTTCTCACTGAAAAGCTCGGCAAAAAGATCCAGCTCGTAGGCGACGATCTGTTCGTTACGAATACTGAAAGGCTTGAAAAGGGCATAGATCTGGGCGTTGCAAATGCGATCCTCATCAAGGTAAATCAGATCGGTACTCTTACAGAGACTATAGACGCTATAGAGATGGCTAAACAGGCAGGATATACTGCAGTAGTTTCACACAGATCAGGCGAGACTGAGGATACTACTATAGCGGATCTCGTTGTAGGTCTTAACGCAGGCCAGATCAAGACAGGCGCTCCTTCAAGAACTGACCGTGTCGCTAAGTACAATCAGCTCCTCAGGATAGAAGAGCTCCTTGATGATGTTGCAGAGTACAGAGCTCTCAAGAGCTTTTATAATTTAAAGTAATAAGCTCATACAGCGATATCATCCGGTGTTAATATCTGTCGATCTGCCGGAGAAAGTATATAAAAGCACGCGCCCGGCGCGTGATCATGGATGTATGATAATGATAAGGCGCGCGGTCCGTATGGACGGCGCGCTTCTTGTATATGCGCGCGGGCGGAGCCTGCGCGTGCTGCATGTAATTTTTTGACGCACCGGGCGCGTCGTGTTTGACATGCATTGTTTTTTATGATATATTTATTTAGTTCTACGCAACAAAACAAGCTGCGTGAGCGGCATATCTGCATGAAAATGCAGTAAAATATATATTATTGAAATTATTTATCAAATTATCATAACGCAAAAGGAGGGTCATCAGAATGAAAACAGTTTTAATGATACTGATCATAATCTCATCTATCGTACTTATCGCAAGTATCCTTTTCCAGTCAGGAAACAGCGCAGGTCTTTCAGGCTCTATCGGCGGCGGCGCTGAGCAGCTTTTCGGCAAGAAAAAGAGTAAGGGCTATGAGGCGATCCTGAGCAGGATCACTACAGTATGCGCTATCATATTTTTCTTATGCGCAGTTATACTCACTTACCTCGAGTAATCTGTCGAAATATATACTGTAAAAACAGCAGGAGCTGCAGACCAGAGTCGCGGCTCCTTTTTTGTATACGCGCGGTCACAGAAAAGTATAAAAATCTGTTTTCTGTTAATAATATCTCCTGCATGGACTGAATGCATGCAGAAGGAGATATAAAAAATGAACAGAATTCGTGTTATCATTCCGTCTGTTATACTGGCGGCTGTGCTTTTTATGCTGCCCGCGTGCGGAAATTCAAAAAAAGATGATCCGGCAAATGATGCGGGAGGCAGCATGTCATCAGAGGAAAGGACAGATGTAAGCGACAGAGCAGGAGACGGAAACAGCGGCGGTCTTGACAGAGACGGCGATGGGATCGCCGATGAGATGGAAAAAGGCGGTAAAGACGTGATCGATGGAGCAGAAGACGTCACAGACGGCATCGCAGACGGTGCAAAGGACATAGTGGACGGAGCAGCAGACGGAGTTAAGGACGCAGCAGACGGCGTAGCTGACGCCATGGATCCTGACAAAGACAAAAAGACAGACAAGTCAGCTGATACGAAAAGTAACAAAAAAGACGATACGGTAAAAAATAACGCAAGCAATAATCAGTAAACCTGAAGAGCGCCCTTCGCGGGCGCGTACATATACAGAGGTATGCATATAATATGGGAAAAAAATATAAAAATGAAAACAACATGATAACGCCTGAGCGGCATGAAGAAATAAAAAAACAGATAATGGATCTGCTTGAGCATGGTATTGCAAAAGATCAGAGCGAAACTGATGATACGGAAGCTTATGCTGATGAACACGGCTCCCATAAAAGCCGCCGTTCGCGCAAAGCACTCAACGAATCAGAGATAGCAGAAGCGCTGGGCATAAGCGGTGCAGAGACAGGAGAGATGGTAACATGTCTCGATGAGCTGGAAGCTCAGGGAATAATAGTCCAGAACAGAAGAGGCCGCTACAGACAGCCCGAGCCTGACTCGATAAAAGCAGGCGAAGTGCAGATAACGAGACGAGGCTTCGGATTCCTGCTGCCTGACGACGGCAGCGAGGATATATTCCTGCCGCGCGAGGATCTTAACGGCGCGGTAAACGGAGACAGAGTCATAGTAAAGATAGACACAGGCCGCCATCTGTCACGCGCAGGCAAAAGATACGGCTATGTCATGAAGATCACAGAACGCGGTGTCACAGAAGTCACAGGTACAGTCATGTCACGTAAGAACTTTGCGTTCGTAGTATCAGACAACAAACGCATAGAGGATGTGTATATAGCCGGTAACGATACTCTCGGCGCCAGAAACGGCGATAAGGTCCGTGCGGTCATAACAAAATATCCGACAGACGAAGTAGGTATGCGCGGCCGCATAGTGGAGATATACGGTCCTGCAGGAGACGCAAAAGCAGAGCTTAAGGCGGTGCTTCACCAGTACGATATACCGGAATCGTTTGACGAAGAGGTCCTTAAAGAGGCTGACAGAGTATCAGTAACGGCTCCCGGAGCATCCGGTGTTTCGCAGACAGCCGGAACGGCTGCATATGACGCGCCGGGCGCGTCGCCAGGATCGGGTATTTATTCCGGCAGGGAAGATATTCGCGATAAGCTTATCATAACTATAGACGGACCTGACGCAAAGGACCTCGATGACGCAGTAAATGTAGAAAAGCACGATGACGGGACATTCACGCTCGGCGTTCATATCGCCGATGTAAGCAATTACGTAAAGGAAGATTCGCTTCTCGACAAAGAGGCGCTGAAGCGCGGATGCAGCGTTTACCTTCTCGACACGGTCGTTCCGATGCTGCCGGAGCAGCTGTCAAACGGGGTATGCAGCCTGAACCGGGGTGAGGACAGGCTCACGCTTTCTATGGAAGCGCATATAGGCGCGGGCGGCGAGATACTTTCATACAGAATATTTGAGAGCGTCATACGTTCTTCGGCGCGCATGGTATACGGTGACGTTTCAGACATAATAGAGCGTCACGATGAAGCCCTAATGAAAAAATATGAGGCTCTGTGCCCTATGATATTTGCGATGGACGAGCTTGCAGGCATACTCAGAGATAAGCGCATGAAAGGCGGCAGCCTTGACTTTGATATAGATGAGTCGTACATCGAGCTTGATGAGAACGGCGTTCCTGTAGATATCAGGCCGGCTGAGAGGCGGGTGGCGAACCGCATAATAGAAGAATTCATGCTGACGGCTAATCAGATAGTCGCCGAGCATCACTACTGGATGGACGTTCCGTTTGCATACAGAGTGCATGAGAGACCCGATCAGGACCGCATGGAGAGCTTCAAGGCGTTCGCCGGCACGCTCGGCTACTCACTCAGGGGATCGTGCGACAACATACATCCGGCAGCGCTGCGCGACATACTCATACAGGCCGAGGGCAGCGACACGGAGGGCATTATAAACAGGATAATGCTGCGTTCTATGAAAAAGGCTGATTATCAGCCGGTGTGCGAAGGGCATTTCGGCCTCGGATTTAAGTATTATTGTCACTTCACATCGCCTATCCGCCGTTATCCGGATCTGTTCATACACAGGATCATAAAAGAGATAATTCATGGCGAGCCCGGCAGCCTGACGGTAAGTGAAAAAAGGCGCGAGGAGCTTGCGGCAAAGGCAGAACGCGCATGCGACGTATCGTCAGCGCAGGAGAGAAATGCCGTGGACGCCGAGCGCACCATAGAAAAGAAGAAAAAGGCCCAGTACATGAGCGCTCGCATCGGCGAGCAGTACGACGGCATCATAAGCGGCGTCCTGAACTCAGGATTCTTCGTAGAGCTGCCTGACACGGTCGAGGGATACGTCTCAGCAGAATCGCTTACGGACGATTACTACAGCCTTGACGCGGATAATTACAGAATGATCGGCGAGCATACGCATAATGTATACAGAGTCGGCGCGCGCGTCCGCGTGCAGGTAGCGCGTGTAGATATCATAACTGACGAAATAGATTTTATTGTGATACAGGCAAAGAACAGACTTTAAATAGAAAAAACTGACATCCGCGCGGCGCCGCGCCTGCAGCAAGCCATGCGCTGAAGCACCCCCGTATGTCAGCTGCGTACTATGGCGCGCCTCAGCTTGAGCAGGGCGCGCCTTTCTATGCGCGATACATAAGACCTGCTTATACCGAGCTCTTCCGCGATCTCGCGCTGAGTGACCTCTTTTCTGTTAAAAAGACCGAAACGCTTTATTATCACAGCCTTTTCGCGCGGCGTCAGCTCAGATTCTATGGCCCTGTACAGGTCAGCAGTTTCCATGCGCCGCTCTATATCGTCGCTTACCAGGTCGGTATCCGTACCGAGTATATCGTCAAACTTTATATCATTTCCTTCTTTATCGGTGCCGAGAGGCTCGTTTATAGATATCTCGCTTCGTTCCTTCCTGTATTTTCTTATCCACATAAGGATCTCGTTTTCGATGCATCGCGCTGCATACGCGCCGAGCCGCGGACTGCGTTCGGGCGTATAAGACGAAACGGCTTTTATGAGGCCTATCGTTCCGATAGATATCAGATCATCCTGAAGTATGCCGCTGTTGGAATATTTTCTGGAAATATGAGCCACGAGGCGCATGTTATGCTTTATCAGCCGCTCGCGGGCTGCCTTTTTCTCATCGTCCGACCCGTTGACGCACAGGCGCAGGCACTCCTTTTCGTCTTCGGGTGTAAGCGGTCTTGCAAACGAACCGCCGTCAGATATGTACGACGGCATAAATACGACCGGAAATCCGGCCAGCACCGCCGTCAGAAGCATTGTAAGAGACATATCGTGTAAGTCCTCCTTGTAATATTGATTATATTTTCAAATATCTTGTACAATACATGAAACTTTACATCCTGCGCGCCCGCCGGCGGGCGTAAGGAATGTACAGGCGTCAGACGCAGCATGTCATTCGTACGTTCGCAGAACTTAACATTTTTATGCTGTACATGTTTTTGTGTTTGATAATATATATTGCAGGTGATACAATGAAAATTCAGTGAATAATTCAGTAAAATATCCAGCTGGTAAATAATATGAATGATCCGGAACGGGAGGAATTTTTATATGAGCATAATAACAGTGGAGCATCTGTCGCACGGGTTCGGTGACAGAGCGATATTCAACGATGTGTCGTTCAGGCTCCTGAAGGGGGAGCACATAGGCCTTATAGGGGCAAACGGCGAAGGAAAATCGACGTTCATGAATATCATAACCGGCAGCCTGCAGCCTGACGAGGGACGTATAGAGTGGGCTAAAAACTGCCGTATAGGCTATCTTGACCAGCATACCGTGCTTGAAAAGGGCATGACGATACGCGACGTGCTTTCATCAGCGTTCGCGTTCCTTTTTGAAATGGAAGAGCGAATGAACGTGATCTGCGACAAAATGGCAGAAGCTGACGAGCAGCAGATGGAAGAGTATATGGAAGAGCTGGGAGTCATACAGGATATGCTCACAGTCCACGACTTCTACATGATAGATTCTAAAGTAGAAGAAGTTGCAAGAGCGCTCGGCCTGCTTGACCTCGGACTTGACCGCGACGTTACCGATCTTTCAGGCGGCCAGAGAACTAAGGTCCTGCTTGGAAAGCTCCTTCTTGAAAAGCCTGACGTGCTTCTGCTGGACGAGCCGACTAACTATCTCGACGTTCAGCACATAGAATGGCTTAAAAGATATCTTAACGACTATGAGAACGCTTTTGTGCTCATATCGCACGATATACCGTTCCTGAACAGCGTTATAAATGTCGTATACCATATGGAAAATCAGGAGTTCAGCCGTTACGTCGGCAACTACGATGATTTTATGAAGGTATACGAAGTAAAGAAAGCGCAGCTCGAAGCTGCGTACAACAGACAGCAGAAGGAGATAGCAGATCTCAAAGACTTCGTTGCGCGCAACAAAGCGAGAGTTTCTACAAGGAATATGGCAATGTCGCGCCAGAAAAAGCTCGATAAGATGGATGTCATAGAGCTTGCAGCGGAAAGGCCTAAGCCTGAATTCAACTTCAAGGTAGCGCGCACGCCGGGTAGATATATATTTACGACAAAGGATCTGGTCATAGGCTATGACGAGCCTCTGAGCATACCGCTTAATATAACGATGGAGCGCGGACAGAAAATAGCCCTGATCGGCTCAAACGGCATAGGAAAGACGACGCTGCTCAAGAGCCTGCTCGGACTCATACCGCCTGTGAGCGGCACTGTAGAGCAGGGAGATTTCCTCAATATCGGATATTTTGAACAGGAAATGGACAAAAATATACAGACGACGTGCATAGAAGAGATATGGAAGGAATTCCCGACATACACGCAGTATGAAGTCCGTTCAGCGCTCGCCAAGTGCGGCCTTACGACAAAGCACATAGAAAGCCTCGTGCGCGTCCTTTCGGGCGGAGAGCAGGCGAAGGTGCGCCTGTGCAAGCTCATAAACCGCGAATCCAACGTGCTTCTGCTCGACGAGCCTACGAACCATCTCGACAAGGACGCAAAGGATGAGCTCAGAAGGGCTCTTACAGAGTACAAGGGCAGCATACTTATGGTATGCCACGAGCCTGATTTTTATCAGGGCTGGACTACGGATGTGTGGGACTGCACGAAATGGACTACGAAGCTTGTTTAGAAAAATTGCCGCCCGGCGGCATTGCATTCTTGTTTAAAGACAATATAAGTGTTACAATTATTCAAGCTGACGACAGACGATCAGCAGGACGGAGCTCATTATGAATAAACGCATAATACTCGCTTCCGCGTCACCGCGGAGGACGGAGATACTGAAAATGCACGGTGTAGAGGCCGAGATCATCCCGGCGGACGTGGACGAGTCACTGCCTGACGGCACAGAGCCGCGTATAGCGTGCATGTACAATGCGCTGAAAAAAGCGCTTTATGTTGAAAATATTATAATGAAAGAGTCCGAAGCATCGGGCGCAGATCCTGCAAAACAGCCGGACGCGTTGATAATAGCAGCCGATACGATCGTCTATGACGGGCGCATACTCGGAAAGCCTGTTGATGGCGAGGACGCATTCAGGACGCTGAGCGAGCTGCGCGCAAAAACGCATCAGGTCATGACGGGAGTTGCAGTCATAGACGCCGGTAAACTGGACAGGCGTGTTTTCTGCGAGACAACGTCAGTCAGCTTTGATGATTACAGTGACGATGAGATAAGGGCGTATATCGCGACGGGGGAGCCTGCCGACAAGGCCGGTTCATACGCGATACAGGGCCGGTGGTCGTCACACGTTACAGATACAGAAGGTGATCGTTTCAATGTCATCGGGCTCCCGTGGGAAAGACTCCGACGTGAACTCGTTTCTCTCGGCGCAGACGTGCAGGACACGTCAGATGCACCGGAGATGAATATATGACTTTAAGAAAATATACAGATAATACTAATGACATACTACCTGCGCGCGTCGGCCCGGCCGACGGAAAAAGCGCGGGAAAAACGCATGCGCATACGTCCATGAAGGATCTTCCGGAGGCGGAGCGCCCGCGTGAAAAGCTTTTTATAAACGGACCGGCTTCGCTCTCAAACGCAGAGCTCCTTGCCATACTGCTCGGAAGCGGTACACGCAGTCAGTCGGCTGTGTCACTTGCAGAGCGCGTGCTTGCCGCAGACGGCTCAGGCATACTGTTCCTTAACGACTGTACGCCGGAGGAGCTTTGCAGCATAGAAGGCATAGGGCCTGCAAAATCTGCCGCGCTCATAGCGTCAGCAGAGCTTGGACGCAGGCTTACGACGACGCCGAGGGAAAAGCAGGCCAATGTATCGTCACCTGACGACATATCAAAGCTTTTCATGCAGAATATGCGTTATCTCAAGAAGGAATGCTTCAAAGTCCTTCTTTTAAATGTAAAAAATGAAATCATTTCGATAGAAGACGTTTCTGTCGGATCGCTCATGAGCTCCGACGCTCATCCTCGCGAGGTGTTTGCGGCGCCGCTGAGGCGCGGGGCGGCAAACGTCATACTTGTCCACAATCATCCGAGCGGCAGCTCAAGGCCCAGCCAGGACGACATAGACCTGACGCAGAGGCTGTCGTGGGCAGGCGATATAATGGGGATACACGTGCTGGACCACATTATAATAGGAGACGGGGAGTACACGAGCATGAAGAGGGAGCGTCTGTTCTGATGATTTTACGCGTGGGGGACCGCGAGGTCCCGATCATATAAATATTAAACTGAACATATTGCTATTTATTATTGCACGTTCGCGCAGAAGGAGAAAGAAATGGGTTTAAGTCTGTTCAAACAGGACATCGGTATAGATCTCGGTACTGCCAATACTCTGGTCTACATTAAAGGCAAAGGGATAGTGCTCGATGAGGCATCAGTCATCGCGTACAATACAAACACAAAAAAGGTCATCGCTGTCGGAAACGACGCGAAGAACATGATAGGAGCAGCGCCACCTCATATCAAGGTAGTGCGTCCGCTCCGTGACGGCGTTATATCAGATTTCGGCATGACTCACATGATGCTCAAGGCTTTTGTAGGAAAGGTCATCACTACATCTACTTTCCTTACAGCTGTAAGGGTCGTTATAGGCGTTCCTTCAGGAGTTACAGAAGTAGAAAAGAGAGCCGTTGAAGAAGTTACGCGCCAGATGGGCGCAAAGGAAGTATTCATCATGGAAGAGCCTATGGCGGCAGCTATCGGTTCAGGACTCGATGTTGACTCTTCTACAGGCTGCATGATAACTGATATCGGCGGCGGTACTTCAGATATCGCGATCATAGCGCTCGGCGGTATAGTTACGAGCACTTCGCTTCGTATGGCCGGCGATAAGATGAACGAAGAGATCATAAACTACATCAGAAAGGTATACAGTCTCCTTATAGGTGAAAAGATGGCAGAAAAGGCAAAGATAGCCATCGGCTGCGCTTACATGGATGACACAGATCCCGACTGGAACATGAGAGCCGACATAAGCGGCAGAGATCTCGTTACAGGCCTTCCTAAGACTATAGAGATAGAATCAAAAGACATCTGCAAGGCGCTTGAAGAGCCTGTAGCGCAGATAATCGACGGTATAAAAGCTACGCTGGAGAACGCTCCTCCTGAGCTTGCAGCAGATATCATAAACAAAGGCATGGTGCTTGCAGGCGGCGGCGCATTCCTCAGAGGACTTGACGCGCTTATCGAAAAAGAGACAGGCATCAAGACTATAATAGCTGAGAACGCAGCGGAAGCTGTTGCCATGGGTACAGGACTCAGTCTCCAGAATATGGAAACTATCCAGTCTCATGTAAGAGCTAAGAATCCGTATCAGAATGTGAACCAGAACAACGCAAACTATTAATTTGCGATATTTTGGTCATTATAAAACAACAGGGGCAATTATATGAACTGGATAAAGGAGCATATAAAGCTTTTACTGATAATGCTCATAGTAGCGGTGCTCGCTGCCATCATAGCAGTGTCATCAATAGAATCATCAAAAGATCCTGTTGAAACAGGGATCCAGACGGCTGCATCCGCAGCCGCAAAACCTGTGTCAGCCGCAGGAAACGGCATAACTTCATTTTTCAGCGGCCTTATCCACTTCAGGGATTCACAGAGAGAAAATTACGAGCTCAAGCAGCAGGTAGAGGAACTTAACGAGCAGCTTGCGCAGGCGCAGCTGTCACAGTACCAGCTCACGCAGCTGCAGAACCTTTCAAATGAGCTCAACCTGGCTACGTACGACGATGCGTACAGCAGGATAACCGGACAGGTCATATCCATAGACAGCTCGGGCGTATTTGATATATTTACGATAGACGCCGGAAAGTCAGACGGAGTAAAGGTAGATGATATAGTTGTCAACCAGGACGGGCTTGTAGGCCGCGTTATGTCGGTCGGCAGGAAATGGGCAAAAGTCATGGGCATCATAGACTCGTCAAACTCGCTGAGCTTCACTCTTGCAAGGGATCCTGAGGTAACAGGCATCATATCAGGAAACGGCAACGGTTCCATGAGCGGTTATATTTTTGACGATTCAAAATCGATAATAGAAGGGGATACCCTTATAACCTCGGGCATAGGATACTACCCGCAGGGTATCGAGATAGGAAAGGTGACGTCTGTAGAGCTTGATTCTGAGACAAAGCAGAAAACAGTGGAAGCAGATTCATCAGTTAATTTCAGATCCATACGTTATGTCACAGTGCTGTCACAGTCATAAAAGCTGCCGGCAGCTGCTGTACTTTTACAGGAAAAAACAGGCAGGTATAAAATGAAAAAGCTACCACTTTTTTTCATATATTTAATATGCTTTATCCTGCAGATCACTGTGATGCATCATTTTACGTTTTTCGGTTCGACGCAGTTTGCATCGTGTCCGAACCTCATACTGGTGCTGACGATCGTTTTCTCGTTCTTTTTTGAGGATTTCAACGGCGTCGCTTTCGGCGTGATCTTCGGAATACTTCAGGATATGTGCGTCGGCCCGGCCGCCGGTATATCAGCGCTGATGCTTTTTGCGATAGGCATAACGCTGCAGTTCGTGCGCTTCGCAGTCTACCGCGACAATAAGTTCATACTTTTTTTTGTGACAGCGGTATGTACGGCGGTGTATTATGCAGGTTACTGGTGCATTGCGACGCTCATGCTAGAAACTGACGTTTCGTTTTTATACGCGGTATCAAAGATACCGGTATCGGTAGTACTTAATTATATAGCCCTTTTGGTGGTGTGCCATTTTGCCAGAAAGACTAAGGGGTTTACAGTTTAGAGACTTGCAGGCCGGATGGCGGTAATTTTACAGTGCCGTTCCGGCTGCCGGGTCTGTTTGAGGTTGTTTAATGTTATCTAAAATAAGTGACAGACAGTTTCAGATAAAAATAATATTCTTAATAATGATGATGCTGCTCGCTGGCAGGCTTTTTCAGCTTACGGTCATACAGAACAATAAATGGTCTGACGCCGCTACTAATCTAAGCATAAAAAGCGTCTATACGTCCGCGCCGCGCGGAGAGATAAGAGACAGGTACGGCAGGCTCATAGCGGGAAATAAAGAGAGCTTTGTTGTAAACCTTATAGCGGCAGAAGTCGATGAGGACAATATAAACGACGTAGCTCTCGACCTCATAAATCTTTTTGAGGCGAACGGAGACACGTACAATGACGACTTCCCTATAATGGTAGATGAAAATGGAAACTTTTACTATTCATATGACCGGAGCGTAAAGGACTGGCTGGAGTCTCAGGACCTTAATACATCTCTTTCAGCAAAGGATGCGTTTGAAGCACTCAGAGATCGTGAAGGTGTTGACGAGAGCCTTGACGTTTACGAGGCGCAGTCAGAGCTGCAGAACACATACAGCGTATATCCTCCTATATCAGTAAAAAAGATGGAGTATACGTACACGCTTGAACGCAACAACTTTATAAAAGGCTTTTCGTTCAAGGACAAAGACGGCAATAAAATAGAAGTTGACGAAAAGACTGACGCGAAGACGCTTTTTAAGCTTCTTCGCGACAAGTATGACATAGATAAGTCTCTGTCTGATGCAGATGCGAGAAAGATAATGATCGTAAGGAACGCGCTCAAGAATCTCGGATTCAAGAGTTATCTGCCTGCGCAGATAGCAAGCAACGTATCAGAAAAGACGATCATAACGCTTGAGGAACGCTCAGCGAGCTTTCCGGGCGTAGAAGTAGACAGAGAATATGTAAGAGATTATCCTAACGGCACGTCAGCGTGCCACGTTATCGGATATATAGGCAAGATATCCGAATCAGAAAAAGACGATTACGTAAAGAAGGGATACTCTACGACAGACCTCATAGGAAAAGAAGGTATAGAAAAATATTACGAGTCTGAACTCAAGGGAACTGCAGGCAAAAAAGAGATACAGGTAAATAATCTCGGCCAGCAGGTCAGCGAGATCAGCTCAGAACCGGCAGTGCCGGGAAACGATGTTTACCTGACGATAGACCTTGAGCTTCAGAAGACCGCAGAAGCAGCTCTTCAGGAAGCACTCGATCAGATAAGCATAGGCGGCACATTCCACAGTGAGTACGGCAATTACAATTACAGCAAGACATACAGAAATGCCAACGTAGGCGCAGCTGTAGCTGTAGATGTAAAGACGGGAGAAGTACTTGCACTCGCCAATAATCCGGGCTACGATCCGAACCTGTTTTCCAGGGGAATATCTACAGAAGACTGGAATTCTCTGCAGGGCGAAAATCCGAGAGATCCTCTTTCACCGCTGCCGTTATACAACGTATCGACTATGGCTTCACTGCAGCCGGGTTCTACATTTAAGCCGGTGACGGCTCTTGCAGGTCTTAACGCCGGATTTAATCCAAATACTCAGCTTTATGACAACGGTGCTATCATTATGGGCGGCCGTTCATTCGGATGCTGGATATGGAACCAGCACAAGGGCGCAAAGCATGGCTACCTCGATATAAGACATGCGCTTGAAGTATCATGCAACTACTTCTTCTATGACCTTGGTTCAGGCTATGATTATTACGGCGGGCACAGCCTTGGCATAGACATGAATATCGGCAAGGTAATGGACTACGCTGAAAAGCTCGGCCTCGGCCAGAAGACCGGCATAGAGCTTGCAGAGTCAGCTGCCGGAGTACCGAGCGAGGAAAAGAAGACTGCAAGCGTAAAGAACTCGCTGAAATATATGCTGAAGCTCAATGCTTCAAAATATTTCAAGCCTGAGCTTGCAGATGACAAGGACAAGCTCGAAGAAACGATAGACACTATCGTCAGCTGGGCTGAGGAAAAACCTAAGAGGGCAGAGCTTTACAACAGGCTTAAGAATATGAGCGTTATTGACGATCAGCTCGATACTCTTACAGATACTATAAGAAGTGATTACTTCGCTAACGCAAAGTGGGGCGTAGGCGACTCGCTGAACCTCTCTATAGGCCAGGGCGAAAACGCATACACGCCTGTACAGATGGCGAGATATGCGGCAGCGCTCGCAAATGACGGAGTCCTCCATAAGCTTACGCTGACTAAGTCAGTCGAAGGGCAGGAAAAAGAGGAAGATCCGGGCGTAGAAGTAAAGAATTCAAACTCGAACGCTTATGAAACAGTAAGAGAAGGCATGCACCTCGTAGCTCAGGGATCAAAAGGTTCCGGACGAGGAGTTTTCGGAAACTTCCCTTATGATGTAGCTGCCAAGACAGGTTCGGCTCAGAAGTCAGGTAAGATAAATCCGCCTGACGAGGTAGAGTATATAAAGCAGCACCTTTCCGGCATAGCGCCGGGCATCACGTTTGAACAGGTCGAGACGGAAATGAAGCGACTTATGAAGGAAGAGCCTGACATATACAAGTCAGAAAGTACTGCAGTGCGCCGCGCCGTTATAAACCTTTCAGGCGTATCGACAGAGAGGATAGACGCGTACAAGGGCAGCTATGATGCTTTCGCATGGTTCATAGCGTACGCTCCTATAGAGGATCCGCAGATCGCAGTAGCAGTCCTGATATACCAGGGTGGCTCAGGTGGATACGCAGGTCCTGTGGCGCGTGAGATCATAGGAAAATATATGGAGCTTCAGGAAGTCTACAGCGACTATACTGACGGTGAAACTTCATTTGTGGAGTAAAATAATGTTCAGGGATCCGGTCTGGATAAGGAGTTTATGAAAAATATGTGTGAAATAACAGCCGTAACATCGGGAAAGGGCGGCTCAGGCAAAACTATGGCAGCCTCAAATATCGCAGCTATGCTGGCCATGGACGGTCAGCGCGTGCTGCTTATAGATATGAACGCAGGACTGCGTAATCTCGATATATGTCTCGGTATAGAAAATTATGTAATATTTGATCTTGGAGATGTTATAAACGGCGTATGCGCCATAGGAAAGGCGCTCGTGCGCGATGACAGGTTCGACTCTTTATATCTGCTGTCAGCGTCTCAGAACAGCGAAAAGGCAGATATAAGCGCTGAGCATATGAAAAAGCTGTGCAGCGTGCTTGCAGAGAGGTTCGACCATATAATCATAGATGCTCCGGGAGGTCTCGGCGCAGAGTGGAAGGCGTCTGTAGCGCCTGCAGACAACGCAGTCATAGTCATGACGCAGGAGTACGTTTCCGTAAGAGCCGCAGATATGATAGACATGAAGCTGTCAGAAATGGGAGTAAAAAACAGATGCGTACTCGTAAACCGCGTGACGAGCGAATGCGCGGCGACCGGATTTTTTCCGACGATAGCGGAAATATCAGATTCACTGCGCGCGCGTCTGATCGGCGTCGTCCAGGACGACGTAAATATCCATATAGCCATGAATAAGGGCGTGCCTGTTGTATGTAAGAATGATACGTATATAAAGAAAAATTTTGAAAAGATAGTTGAAAAGATATTCAACTAAAGTTAAAAATTAAATAATAAAAAGTAAATAAATATAAATAAACGGCTGTCCGCACGGGCAGCCGTTTTAAGTATCCGAAAAACTATTTATCTTCCGCAGCCCAGCCGCGTGATGAATCTACAGCGCGGTGCCAGCAGTCAAGCAGCCGCCTGCGGTCAGCGTCCGTGAATGCATCATCAGGCGTAAATATGCGCTCAGAGCGGCGCAGAGCGCGCAGCTCATCTGTATCATGCCATACTCCGGCCGCGAGGCCGGCCAGGAATGCGGCTCCCATTGCTGTAGTTTCTGTCTGTTCCGGCCTGTTCACATCTATGCAGAGTATGTCTGACTGGAACTGCATCATTATATCGCTTACGCTTGCGCCGCCGTCAGCGCGCAGCTCCTTAAGCGGGCTTCCGAGGTCGCGCGTCATGGCTGTTACGAGATCGGCCACCTGATACGCTATGCACTCAAGCACTGCGCGCGCTATATGACGTTTATTGGCACCGCGCGTCAGCCCTGTGATAGTGCCGCGCGCATACATATCCCAGTAGGGCGCGCCGAGGCCTGTAAATGCAGGAACTACGTAAACGCCGCCGTTGTCAGGCACTTCAGCGGCAAGTATGTCGCACTCGTGCGACGATGATATAAGGCCGAGCTCGTCGCGTATCCACTGTATAGTAGAGCCGCCGTTAAATACGCTGCCCTCAAGCGCGTATGTCACTCCTGCGCCGTTTCCGAGCGACCATGCCACAGTTGAAACGAGCCCGTGAGAAGAATTCACGCGCCGATGACCTGTATTCATAAGTGTAAAGCAGCCTGTTCCGTATGTATTTTTAGCCTCGCCTGCGTCAAAGCACGCCTGACCGAAAAGAGCGGCCTGCTGATCGCCTGCGGAGCCGCATACAGGAACGCCGTCAAGCTCAGGTATGCCGCACGCAGCGCCGTCAATGCAGCCGTATATCTCAGAGTTTGAAACAGGGCGCGGAAGCATCTGCGCAGGTATGCCTAGCTCGGCGCACAGCCGCTCGTCCCAGCAAAGTCCGTCTATATCAAACAGCATGGTGCGCGAAGCGTTTGAGTAGTCAGTAGTATGGACGCGCCCGCCTGTAAGGTTCCATATGATCCACGTATCGACTGTGCCGAAAAGCAGCTCGCCTGCTTCAGCGCCGGCGCGGGCGCCGGGAACATTGTCGAGTATCCATTTTATCTTTGTTGCAGAAAAATACGCGTCTATGAGAAGCCCGGTCTTTTCGTGTATATATAACTCAAGACCGCGAGCCTTGAGTTCATCGCATATATCAGCGGTACGCCTGCACTGCCATACTATGGCGTTATACACCGGCCGGCCGGTGCGTTTGTTCCAGACTATAGTCGTTTCACGCTGGTTAGTTATGCCTATAGCGGCAGTACGGCTCCCGTATCCTGCAGATACATCTCTCAGCGCCTGCAGCTGCGTGCGCAGAATCTCGTCAGGATCGTGCTCGACCCAGCCGGGCTGCGGGTATATCTGTTCAAACGGATACTGCGCTTTGGCCTTTATGACAGCGGAGCTGTCGAAAACTATCGCGCGCGAGCTTGTAGTGCCCTGATCGAGCGCTATTACGTATTTCTGATTTGATATTGGATCTGATGTTGCCATATGTCTGACCTTTCTGAAAAAAATCCGACCGGTATGAGCCGGCCGGATGATATTTTAAAAGTGAACATTTAGAAATTGATGACCTTTGAGCGCTGTCCGACGCTTATAATAATGCCGAGCGAGATCATGTTGGCCATGACAGACGTACCGCCGCAGCTCAAAAACGGCAGAGTTATGCCCGTTACAGGCATTATGCCGATAGTCATGCCGATATTTTCAAATATCTGGAAGAAAAACATCGCACCAAATCCGGCAGCTATAAGCATGCCGTAAAGATCCTTGGCACGGTCAACTGTTTTTATGATCCTGTATATAAAAAGCCCGTAGATACCGATGACGGCAGCGCCGCCGATAAAGCCGAGCTCCTCGCCGATGACGGCGAATATAAAATCGGATTTCGCTACAGGAATATTGCCGAGAGCCTTCTGCGTTCCCTGAAAAAGCCCTTCGCCCCTGAGGCCTCCCGAACCGATGGCTATCTTTGAACGCCATACCTGAAGACCGTCGCCGGAGAGGTCAGCGTCAGGATGTATAAACGAGTATATACGCTTTTTCTGATGATCCGCAAGGAACGGATATATCGCAGGCAGACAGGCAACAGCCGCAGCCGCGCACTTCATGTAAAGCTTGAAATCAACGCCCGCGACAAATATCATGATTATCATCATGAACATGAATACAAGCGCGTTTCCGAGGTCCTCCTTCATTACGAGTACAACTATCGGAGCAGGGTAGAGGCACGCCTTAACGAGCCCCTTGAACTTCATGAGATCGTACCTGTGCTCGTCCAGATACTTCGCATAGCAAAGCGTGAAAAGTATCTTTACGAACTCAGACGGCTGCACCGTAGTGAATCCGAGATTTATCCATGCGCGCGAACCGAAGCTCGTCACGCCGAGAGGCGTGTACACCAGAAGCATCAGCCCGATGCACATTACGTACATTATTTTTGAAATACTTTTGTACTGCTCATAATCTATAAACATCAGTAAAAAAATAAATACAGCACCCAGCACGAAGCCGACGAACTGCACGACGATGTCCCTGTTTATGACGAACGAGTCCTCATATGCCGTGCTCCCTATCATTGTAATGCTTATGACCGCAAAAACGACCGGCAGGAACAAGAGGATCTTGTCCGTATTTTTTAACGATTCCCTGAAGTAATTAATTATTGTCACCCCCTCTGATTCCTTGACAATTCAGCTAAATCATTATAATATAAATAGGATGCGTATATCAACATCTAATTCGTTTTATGCTTATTAAATAATAAATACGATTTACAGTTGAAAGATTTTTTTAAGAATTATACTGGCGTCGTCAAAGCGCAGTAATAAATAATAATAACAAACTCAGCGTCCGTCACCGGACGACGGGCATGCCGGAGCATGCGTTAGTTATATTATAAAAACAGCCCGTTGCGGCGCGATACAGAAAAGATTCGGAGAGAAAAAGATCCTTATCAGACAAAAAAGGATCACAAGTCAAATGAAAATCAGAAATTAAAATGAAAAGATCAAATCATCGGAGGTGAATGTTATTAAAACAATAATCATTGCAGTTATTGCCGCAGTCGTTGCCTTTTTACTGGGCGCGTTGATCGGATATATAATGAGAAAATCAGTGGCCGAGAAGGCTATAGGCTCCGCAGAGCAGAGAGCCCGGAACATCATTCTTGACGCTGAGACTCAGGCTGATACCATCAAAAAAGAAATAACGATCGAGGCAAAGGAAGAAGCGCACAGAATGCGCAGCGAGGTAGACAGAGAGGTAAGAGACCGCAGAAACGAGATAAACAGACTCGAAAAGCGCATACTCTCAAAGGAAGAGTCTATCGACAGAAAGCTCGACAATATCGAGAAAAAAGAAGAAAGCATAACGAATAGAGAGCATAAGCTCATTGAAAAAGAAAAAGAGCTCGACGGATTCATCGAAAAGCAGGTGAAAGAGCTCGAAAGAGTTTCAGGCTACACATCAGAGGAAGCAAAGGCCATCCTCCTGCAGAGCCTTGAAAAAGAGATACGCCACGACGCTTCTGTCATGATAAAAGAGATAGAAGCAAAGGCAAAGGACGAAGCAGACAAAAAGGCAAAGGAGATCATCACAGGCGCTATCCAGCGCTGCGCAGCCGACCAGGTCGCTGAGTCTACAGTATCGGTAGTAAACCTTCCTAACGATGAAATGAAGGGAAGGATCATAGGCCGCGAGGGCAGAAACATCAGGGCCATCGAGACAGCAACAGGCGTAGATCTCATCATAGACGACACGCCGGAGGCAGTTATCCTCTCATGCTTCGATCCTGTAAGAAGAGAGATAGCAAGGATATGCCTCGAAAAGCTCATCGTAGACGGACGTATACATCCGGCGCGTATCGAGGAAACAGTAGAAAAGGCTACGCGCGAAGTCAATAACTCTATAAAGGAAGCCGGCGAGCAGGCTACATTCGATGTCGGTATACATAACCTGCATCCTGAGCTTGTAAAGCTTCTCGGCCGCCTGAAGTACAGAACAAGCTACGGGCAGAACGTGCTCCAGCACTCTGTAGAAGTAGCTCACCTCGCAGGACTCATGGCGTCAGAGCTCGGACTTGATCCTAAGCTTGCAAAGAGAGCCGGACTGCTCCACGATATAGGCAAGTCTATAGACCACGAGGTAGAAGGCACGCACGTTGATATCGGTATCGATCTCCTCAGAAAATACAAGGAGAGCGAGGCTGTGATCTCAGGCATGGCCGCACATCACGGCGATTATGAGCCAAAGAGCCTTGAGGCTGTCCTCATAGCAGCGGCAGACGCGCTTTCAGCAGCGAGACCGGGCGCAAGAAGAGAAACACTTGAGACGTACATCAACAGGCTCCAGAAGCTCGAAGAGATCGCAAATACAACGCCCGGCGTTGAAAAATCATACGCTATACAGGCAGGCCGAGAGATCAGGATCATCGCAAGACCTGAAGAAAAGTCTGATGATGAGCTGCCTATGCTCGCGCGCGAGATCAGCAAGAAGATCGAAAGCGAGCTTCAGTATCCAGGTCAGATAAAGGTAAATGTTATAAGAGAAACACGCGCTATAGAATACGCAAAGTAAAATAAGTATGATATAGCTAATAAGCAATAAAATCGTCCGCAGGGGCGGCCGCAGGCCGCCCCTGGATTTGTATCACAAGGGGGAAACAGAAACACACATGCTCGCATATCTTGACAACAGCGCGACTACGCGCCAGAGCGAGGAAGTAACGCGCGCCATGATCGACGCCGTTCAGGATTCATTCGGAAATCCGAGTTCGCTCCATCGTCTGGGAGTGGATTCAGAAAAACTGGTAAAATCATCCAGAAAAAAGCTCGCCGCAGCTGCGGGAGCAAAAGACGATGAGATATATTTCACATCAGGCGGAACTGAATCGGATAATACTGCCATATTCGGCGCATACATGATGCTGCGCCGTCAGGGCAATCATATAATTACTACAGAGATAGAGCATCCGGCAGTGCTTGAGTGCTTCAAACGCCTCAAACAGCAGGGCGCTGAAGTGACATATATAAGCGTTGACGAGCGCGGCTTCATAAACATGGACGAGCTCGCATCGGCAATAAACGATGATACGATACTCGTATCTGTAATGCACGCAAACAATGAGTCAGGCGCCGTCCAGCCGATAGCAGACATAGCATCGCTCGTAAAGAAAAAGTCAGACAAGGCTGTATTTCACTGCGACGCTGTGCAGTCATACGGCAAGATACCTGTAAATGCTGACGCGTCCGGCATAGACCTGCTGAGCGCCAGCGCTCACAAGATACACGGCCCGAAAGGCATGGGAATGCTTTATGTCAGAAAAGACCTGCATCTGCCGCCGTATCTCGTAGGCGGAGGACAGGAGCGCGGCATGCGCTCAGGTACGGAAAATGTTCCGGGCATAGCGGGATTCGGAGCAGCGGCCGGCGCTGCATTTGAAAATATGTCAGAAAATTACCAAAAAGTGACGGAGCTGCGCGACAGACTGCTTTCAGGTATCACATCGGAAATAGGCGATATAAAGATAAACAGCCCTGTAGACGCAGGCAGAGCGTGCATGCCGCACATACTCAACGTGAGCTTTCTCGGAACACGCGGCGAAGTGCTGCTCCATATGCTCGAGCAGTCAGACATATACGTTTCGACCGGATCTGCATGCTCATCTCACAAAAAAGGCGGCAGCCACGTGCTTACAGCCATGGGTCTCACGCCCGATGAGATAGAAGGCGCAGTCCGCTTCAGCCTATCACCGTATAACACTGTCGAAGAGATAGATTACGCGGTAGAAAAGCTCAAGAAGGCAGTCGCAAGCAACAGAAGGATGCTCGGACTGGCTAATAAAAAGGGCTGCAGAAGATAAGCGGCGGCGCGCTGCGTGCTCGTGAACGGGCGGTGACGCCCGCAGGATACCGAATTATTTAATTGTTGAATATAGCAAGGAGAATCCATTAATGGAAGAAAAAAATACATTTATAGTAAGATGCGGAGAAGTCGCCCTCAAGGGCATGAACAAGCCGTATTTCGAGCGAGTGCTCGTTCAGCGTATATCAAAGGCGCTCAAAAAGTATGACGGCGCAGAGGTAAAGAGACAGGAAGGACTTATATTCGTCCACACTCCGGCGGAGTATGACGTCGAGGCTGTCATCACAGACATTTCAAAGGTATTTGGCGTAGCGTCCGTGAGCCACGCCGTAGAAGTAGATTCAGAGATCGGCGCTATAGAAGAAAAGGCCGGCGAGTATATGCTCGACCTTATGAAAAAGCGCGATATAAAGACATTTAAAGTAGAAGTAAAGCGCGCGGACAAGACGTTCCCTATGGAATCACCGCGCATAGCAAAGGAAGTAGGCGGCGCAGTCCTCAAAGCATGCCGGGTCCTCAAGGTAGACGTACATCACCCTGACTGCGTCCTTTACGTTAACGTCAGGAAAAAGGGCTCGTTCATATTTGCCGACAAGATAAAAGGCTTCGGCGGACTTCCGCTCGGCACTAACGGCAAGGGCCTCATACTGCTCTCAGGCGGCATAGACAGCCCGGTAGCAGCATGGATGATGGCAAAGCGCGGCATGATGATCGAGGCTGTTCACTTCCATTCATATCCGTACACGAGCGAAAGAGCGCGCGATAAAGTACATGACCTGGCGCGCATCGTTGCAGGCTACTGCGGCCGCATAAAAGTACATTCCATAAATTTACTGGAAATACAGGAAGCCATCGGCGAGCACTGCCCGGAGGACGAAATGACGATCCTCTCAAGACGCTTCATGATGAAGATCGCTGAGAGAGTAGCGCGCCATAACAACTGCGACATGCTCATAACAGGCGAAAATATCGGCCAGGTGGCCAGCCAGACAGTCCAGGGTCTTGTCGTTACCGACAACGCCGTTGACATACCTGTCATGAGACCGCTCATAGCGTTTGACAAGGTGGACATCATGGAGATCGCCCAGAAGATCGGAACGTTCGAGACATCGATCCAGCCGTTCGAGGACTGCTGCACGGTATTCCTGCCAAAGCACCCTGTCACAAAGCCGAAGCTCGAAAACATACTCGCATCAGAGTCTAAGCTCGATGTCGAAGCCCTCATACAGTCAGCGCTCGAAACTCGCGACACCGTGATCATCGATCCTGAATATTAAAAAATGCAGTAAATGGCTGCGCCGCACAGGAAACGCGCGTCACCGCGCGGACAGGCCTGCCGGCCGGCATTTAAAATAAAAATGGAAAGGGGATAAAAAATGTCAGAAATGGAAAAAGCAGCAGAAACAGCTGCAGAAGATGTGAAAGACGAAAAAAAGAAAGCGGATGCAGCATGGAAGGATGCAACTCCTGAGCTTAAAAAGGAGATCATGGACTTTGCAGAAGGATACATGAGGTTCCTTGACGATGCAAAGACAGAGCGCGAAGCAGTCAGGACTATCGTCAGCATGGCTGACGCAGCAGGCTTCAGAAACATTAATGATGCAGCGGAGCTCAAGCCGGGCGACTGCGTTTACGGAGTAAACAAAAATAAATCGATATATCTCGCAGTTATAGGAAAGCAGCCGCTCACGCAGGGCTTCAACGCAGTAGGCGCACACATAGACGCGCCGAGACTCGACCTCAAGCAGAACCCGCTTTACGAGGACAGCGGCCTCGCTCTTCTCAAGACGCATTACTACGGCGGTATAAAAAAATACCAGTGGACGACAGTTCCCCTGGCGCTTCACGGAGTAGTTGCGCTCACAGACGGCACAGTAGTTGACGTGAAGATAGGTGAAGACGAGAACGACCCTGTATTCCTCGTGACAGACCTGCTCCCTCATCTCGCGGCAAAGCAGAACGCAAAGAAGCTCGCAGAGGGAGTTCCTGCGGAAAACCTCAACATCCTCATAGGCTCTATGCCGGGCGAGGACGCTGACAGCGACCCTGTAAAGACTGCGATACTTGACATACTCAAGGAAAAGTACGGCATGGAGGAAGAAGACTTCAGAAGCGCCGAGATAGAAGCAGTACCTGCAGCAAAGGCGCGCTCACTCGGCCTTGACCGCAGCATGGTAGCAGCATATGGACAGGACGACAGAGTCTGCGCTTATCCGTCATTTGTGGCTCTCATGGATATAGCGGAAGCCTTAGAAGCTCCTGAAAGAACAGCAGTATGCATACTGTCAGATAAGGAAGAAATAGGAAGCGTTGGAAACACAGGAATGGAATCGCACAACTTCGAGCTCTTCCTGATGGATATGCTGGAAAAAACAGGTATAGTAAACCCTTACGCGCTCCAGAGGACATTCTCAGCTTCAAGAGCGCTTTCAGCAGACGTTACGGCTGCATTTGACCCGAACTATCCGGAAGTCATGGAAAAGCGCAACGCGGCGTTCATGGGCAGGGGCATCAGTCTTAAAAAGTACACGGGAGCGCGCGGAAAGTCAGGCGCGTCAGACGCAAACGCAGAGTTCGTCGGCTACGTCCGCGGCGTGTTCAAGGAAGCAGGAGTTACATGCCAGTCCTCAGAGATGGGCAAGGTAGACGAGGGCGGCGGCGGAACTATCGCCTACATCCTCGCAAACAGAGGCATGGACGTCCTCGACTGCGGCGTTCCTATCCACTCTATGCACTCGCCGTATGAGTCAGCCAGCAAGTACGATATATATATGGCTTACAAGGGATATAAAGCTTTTCTGGAAAAATAGATAGAGGATGACATAATATGGAAGACTTAAAGATAACATGGAAAGGACACGCGTGCTTCGAGTTCACGTGCGGAGATCATACTGCAGTCATAGACCCGTACAGAGAAGTGCCGGGTTATCCGCCGCTGGAGCTCGAGGCCGGCGAAGTGTACGCAAGCCACACGCAGCATGACGATCACGGATATTTTGAAGCTGTAAAGCTCGTAGCGCAGCCGGGAAAGTCGCCGTTTAAAGTTACGACGGTGGATACGTTCCACGATCCTGAGGGAGGCGCGCTCAGAGGCAGAAATAAGATAACGCTCATAGAAGCAGGCGGCGTGCGCCTGGCGCACTTCGGCGATCTCGGCCACGAACTTTCGGACGAGCAGCTTGAAGCAGTAAAAGGCTCGGATATCATCATGATACCTGTAGGTGGATTTTATACAATAGACGGCGTTCAGGCGGCGCGTCTTGCGGAAGCGACCGGCGCAAAGCTCATAGTACCGATGCATTTCCGCAGCGGCGACAAAGGTTTTGATGTTATAGATACGCCGGATGCGTTTATGAACACGCTCAATGCTGATATAACGAGATATGATGCTGACGACAATGTTATAAAGGTGGCTGACCGTCACGCTTACGTGTCTGCCGGCGGCGATACTGTCGGCATAGACCTTGACGGCGCGGGACGCGCAGCTGTCTTACTGCATTTTAATTAGATTTAAATGGGATCGGAGTAAAAATGTTAGCAACTTTAGAAGCAGATTATATCGGCAGAGTCCTGCTTACTTTCCTCGTTTCGATGGTGCCTGTTGTTGAACTCAGGGGAGGCATACCATTCGGAACAGCGCTCGGGCTGGACCCTGTCAGCGCGGCTGTGGCAGCCATACTGGGGAATCTTGTGCCGGTACCGTTTATAATACTGTTCATAAGACACATATTCGACTGGCTGCGCAGGTACGATAAGCCGCGCGCGCTCGTCGAAAAATTTGAAAAGAAGGCGCATCTGAAAAGTAAAAATGTAATAAAATACCAGACGTTCGGCCTGTGCCTTTTCGTGGCCCTGCCGCTGCCCGGAACCGGAGCGTGGACAGGCGCCCTCATCGCAGCGATACTCGATATGCGCTTAAAGCGCGCTATGCCGTCCATCATACTCGGCGTCATCATCGCAGCGATCATAGTAACGTGCGTGACACGCGGCGTAGTTGCAGCTCTGTTCTGAACAGAGTAAATGCAGCAATGCAGCCGGCAGGCAAGCGCGCAATATCTATAAAAATAACAAATAACAAACCGTCGGAGCAGACGACCGGTAACCCGGTCAGAAGGCCCGGCGGTTTTTTATATACAGACCGGAAATGTCAAGTATGTCATTTTAAATA
>JABLTO010236746.1_pt1 | contig 28577 bp, 30 predicted proteins | sample 7160091 | NCBI WGS metagenome assembly JABLTO01 (sample SAMN14651225, study PRJNA627086) | human gut metagenome | isolation source: feces | host: Homo sapiens
CATGTTATGCAATTTGAGTGGTACCGCGGATATAGTCAAATGATTTCCGTCTCAAAGAAATTTCTTTGGGACGGTTTTTTTGTCCCGTAAAAAGGAGGAAAATGGTAATGTCAAACATGACAGGTTTGGAGTTTAAACTCCAGGAAATGGCAGGGCGCATTAAAACGCTGCGAGAAATTGTGGAACTTACGCCGGCGCAGATGGCGGAAAAAACAGGTGTTTCCGTAGAAGAGTATATTCGCTGCGAACAGGGCAAAGAAGATTTGAACTTTGCATTCCTGTATCGATGTGCATTGGCCTTGGGTGTGGATGTAACGGATATTATTGAGGGCAGCAGCCCCAATCTCAGCACCTATATGGTCACGCGAAAGGGAGAAGGACAGCATATTGAACATGCGCACGGCATGACTTATTTTAACTTGGCTCCTCGCTTTAAAAATAGAATTGCCAACCCTTTGTATGTTCGGGCGGAATACAGCGAGCAGGCTCAATATAGTGATATCGAGCTTACCACACATGAAGGGCAAGAATGTGATATCATCATCGAAGGAAAATTAAAGGTGCAAGTAGGTGAGCATATTGAAGTACTTTCCGAAGGTGATAGCATTTATTATAATAGCTCTACGCCGCATGGCATGATTGCGGTAGATGGAAAAGATTGTCTCTTTTATGCTATCGTGCTTAGTCCGGATGGAAAATTCCAGAGCGAACCTGCGGAATATATTGATGCACCTGTAGCTCCGGTAGAGCAGCAACCGCGGATTTATGAGGATTTTATAATACCTGAAGAAAAGGACGGCGCTTTGCAGGCGATTTCCTTTAAAAATGAAGATCGTTTCAATTTTGCTTATGATGTGGTGGATGCATTGGCAGAGCGCAAGCCCAATAAATTGGCCATGCTGCATATTGATGCGGATAAAACAGAGAGACGCTTTACATTTGAAGATATGAGTCGCAACTCTTCGCGTGCTGCCAACTATTTTAAAGCACTCGGCATAAAAAAGGGAGATCGCGTCATGCTGGTCTTGAAAAGGCACTATCAGTTCTGGTTTGCCATTTTGGGATTGCATAAGTTGGGGGCAATCGCAATTCCGGCAACCAACCAGCTGCAGCAAAAGGATTTTACTTATCGTTTTGAAGCGGCGGGCATCAGCGCAATCCTGTGCACAGCAGATGGCCAAACGGCAGAACAGGTGGATCTGGCGATCGCAGAGTGCGGGGATTTGATCCAGCAGAAGATTCTGGTCGGGGGGACACGCCCGGGTTGGCATAATTTCGATGAAGAATATAAAATGTATCGCAGCCGTTTTGAACTTCCGGAGGGGGAGAAACGCCCGGAAGGAGAAGACCTGATGCTGATGTTCTTTACTTCGGGTACTACCGGATATCCCAAGATTGCAGCACATAACTATAAGTACCCGCTGGGACATTTTGTGACTGCAAAGTATTGGCATTGTGTCAATCCGGATGGCTTGCATCTGACCATTTCGGATACCGGATGGGCCAAGGCATTGTGGGGCAAACTGTATGGCCAGTGGCTGTGCGAAGCGGCAGTTTTTGTCTATAACTTTGATCGATTTGATGCCCATGATATTTTGCCGATGTTTGCAAAATATCACATTACTACTTTCTGTGCACCTCCTACGATGTATCGCTTCATGATCAAAGAGGATCTGGCAAAATTCGATCTCAGCTCCATTGAACATGCGACGATTGCCGGAGAAGCGCTCAATCCGGAAGTGTTCCATCAGTTTAAAAAAGCGACTGGCCTTTCTTTGATGGAGGGCTTTGGACAATCCGAGACGACAATAGCCATCGGCAACCTGGTAGGGATGAAACCCAAGGTCGGCTCCATGGGAAAACCGGTGCCGCTGTATGATATCGATTTGCTGACCGGAGATGGCAGCAGTGCCGAAGTGGGTGAAGTAGGAGAGATTGTTATCCGCACAGCGGATCATATCCCCTGCGGCCTGTTCCGTGGATACTATCGGGCACAGGATAAGACCGATGAAAGCTGGCATGACGGCTATTATCATACCGGGGATACGGCCTGGAGAGATGAGGACGGCTACTACTGGTATGTCGGCCGCGTGGATGATCTGATCAAATCGTCCGGCTATCGTATCGGACCGTTTGAAATTGAAAGCGTGATTATGGAACTTCCCTATGTGTTGGAATGCGGCGTATCTCCGGCTCCGGATCCCATTCGAGGGCAGGTGGTTAAGGCAAGTATTGTACTGACCAAAGGAACGGAAGGAACGGATGCGCTCAAAAAAGAGATACAGAACTATGTCAAACAGCGTACTGCACCTTACAAATATCCGCGCATTGTGGAATTCCGTACAGAATTGCCTAAGACGACCAGCGGAAAGATCATCCGCAATCAATTGTAAAAGCGTAAATCCCCTGTATGTTTCGGCACAGGGGATTTATGATTTTTCAGAAGATATTGCCGAGAGAAAGCACATCGGCTTTTGTAAGATGGGAAAACAAGTAATCCAGTTGCTGAAAACTATACAGAGTTTCGATGTTATCTTCTCCCTGCAGCAGCACCTGCAGGTGAAACAGTTCTAGATAGATATCATCCAGCTGCTGATGCGGCAGTAACAAAGAAAGAAGGAAGGCACGATTCTCCCAATCTGCGTATAAGTGACTATAGGCATTCAACATTTGCACGGAATCTGTTTCTTTGTAGTACTGCCGTGTCTGGGTGAGCAAAGTGCGTAAGGACTGGGAGGTGCGCTTTAGATACCACGCCTGAAATATACACCCACCAATGAGCAGTAGACAGATAAGCAAAAGGAAAATGTTTCTAAGCATCAAAATATCCTTTCTGCAATTGTGCCGTATGGGTATGGCCAGCTTTATCCTGTAAAAAAACTTCACCATTATCTGAAATTGTGAGTAATAAAATTTCGCGCGGTGAGCGATAGCCCAGGCCAATGATAAATTTCTTCAGTTTTATGGGATCGGTCCGTAAATTGGACAGGCCGGAAGTGTTGAAGCGCCCATCCAACAATACGGCTGAATAAAAACTGGGATCGGTGGCAGATATGCCCATTTGTTTTGGTGTCAGTGGCGCTTGGCTGGCATAGGGAAGCACAGAAAGCTGACCGTTGGTTTCTAAAACGGCATAATGAATACTACTGATATCTGTTTGCCCCGATATCCGGAGCTGTTCCATCAAATCGTTGAGATTATAGCCTATTTTTTTGATTTCACTATACAATATTTTTCCATTGTGAATTAGAATGCTGGGTTTTCCACACATGAAAACACGCATGACTTTGCTTTTTAGACACAGATAGTTGATCAAAGCATAGAGTAATAGCAAAGTGATTGCGGGAATGAATCCATAGATGAGCGGCGTACCAGGGTCATCCATAGGAGTTGCGGCAACTTCGGCGATAAGCAGGGTAACCACAATTTCGTAGGGCTGAAGTTGCCCTGCCTGTTTTTGCCCCATAATGCGCAACGCGAAGAATAGAATAATATATATAATGGAAGTTTTTAAAATAATATTAATCATGCGATGCTCCTTTCCGAATATAGTCTGCTGAAAAAGTTTATGGAATATACATAATTTGGCACGCGGCATATATTGAGATTGACATCAAAATGCGATAAGCTAAATAGAAATCCGATGCAGAGCACAAGGAGGAAAAACGGTGTGAAAAAAAGAGTGATAGGAGTCTTTTCTGTTGTACTCTTTCTGTTGGTGAGCTGTATGGGAGGGCAGAAGCAAAAAAGTCTGTATGAGATTAGTGAAGCATTGGTAGAGCAGTTATGGAATGTGGACTACCAGACGTTTTCCGCCGATGGAATCACTGCCCTGGCCAAAAAATATTATGAAGCCTCCTATCTGGAATATTATCTGGAAGATGTAGATTATAATGCGGGTGTGCAGCATGTGGAAGAAACACAGCTGATCAGTCGTTTGTTATCATCGGAAAATATGGGGGAGGAAAAGGAACAACTGGAAGGAGTGGATTATACCATTCAAAAGTTGAAAGTCGAAGTGGCTGTTGAGCATTTTCGCCCGGAATATCCTGAACAGAATTATTTTGAGGAAGGAAAGACATATTGCCTGATCTATTATGTTTACTTTGTGGAGCAGGAAAACAATATGAAAATTTCCGGCTTTTCCTATCTGCCTGAGGATGGGGAAATGTTGCCGGCAGCGCACCGGCAGAAATTGACGCAAATGCAAAAAGAGGAGATCCTTTCTATCAGCAACAATTATTTGGCAGTGCGGTATCAACTGAACGGGGCGGATTTTTCTGCACAACAGGCATGGGAATTTTATCAGCAGAATTTGAGCAGCGAATTTTTAGCGCGGGATGAAATTACGCAGGAGACCTTGCAGGAAATGGCACAGGAATATGCGCGGTATGGTGTGCAAATTCGGCTGACCGATAAAACGCTGGAGGCAGGAGACAGTAAGACCCTGACCTATGATGGCTATACAGCCGAGTATTATTACTGGGTAAAAGCAGAATATACTTATAAAATTACGGCCAGAGATGAAAACTTTTTTTCAATAAAAGGAATTGGGGCAACAGCTTCTCTGACCGAAATGATGTATTTTGCTCAGCAAGAGGATGGCAGTTTTCGTATGGTATTTGCCGAATACCTTTAAGAATGGCTTGATTAAAGTGGACGTACGGAATAAAATATAATTAGGAAAATCTCATCTGCCACTTAAACAGAGCGCAGATTCGGAGGATTCAGGATGAAGAAACAGGAGCATGCCCGGCAGACTCTGAGCAAGCAGGAAGAGGCTTTGCAGCAGGAAATTGAAAAGCTCAATCAATTGGCGGAAGAAGCACTGCGGCAAGGACGCCCGTTGGCAGAGGATGAGCGTTTGTTGCGGCAAAGCAGGCGAACGGATGAAGTTATTTTGAGTATTCAGCAGCTGCAAAGTATGCTGGAAGAATATGATCGGGAAAACGGACCGCAAGCGGAAAAATAGATGCCAGTTCACTTGCTGGCAGATGGGCAGGACTGACGGAGGAAAAAGAAGATATTATGGGATTAACTGAAATATTTGAGAAAATTTCAAATGTCAACCTGAACTTTACCATATTGGATGCAATTGATATTCTGTTGTTAACGGCAACAATTTATGGCTTGCTTCGGCTTACTCAAAAAACCAGAGCGTCGCAGGTTCTCAAGGGCTTAGGCGTTTTTATTGTTCTTACCCAACTGTGTAAGTTAATAGGGCTTTCTGCAATGTCTTGGGCATTGAATCTGCTGATTGAGGCAGGTGTGATTATCATAGTTGTAATCTTTCAGCCGGAAATACGAAGAGCATTGGAGCGCGTAGGCCGCAATAAAATTTTCAGCATAGTAGGCGGCGGAGAAGTTAAGGATTACAGCCGGGAGATCGAGGAGATTGAGCGGGCTGTGCTGGATATGTCCAAACATAAAGTAGGGGCTTTGATTGTATTTGAAAACCATACCGGGCTGAATGACGTCATTGAAAGCGGACATATTGTGGATGCCCGCATTACCAGCGAACTGTTGGAAAATATTTTCTTTCATAATGCTCCTTTGCATGACGGTGCAATGATTATCAAAGGAGATCGGATTGTAGCGGCTGGTTGTTTTTTGCCGTTGAGTGATAATCGCAACCTGTCTTCTGAATTGGGAACACGGCATCGGGCGGCATTGGGCATTTCAGAAGTGTCGGATGCGCGGATTATTGTAGTTTCAGAAGAGAATGGGGTCATTTCACTGGCACACGAAGGAACACTGGTCAGATATCTGGATATAAAATCTCTCCATGAGGTATTGGAAGAGATCTATCATGTGCAGGATCGTTCCAGCAAACGCATTCGCGGAAAGGTTTGGAATAAGAATGGCTAAAAAGATATTTTCTGATATTGGCAGATTTTTGAAATCGTTGGGAAGATACATTTTTGGATTTTTTAAGAAAAACTTCTGGCTGAAGTTAGCGTCATTGTTTTTCGCAATTTTTCTCTGGACCTATGTGATTGCCGATGAGAATCCGACACGGCAGATGTCTCTTAAAAATATTCCCGTGACTTATACGGGCATCAGCGAACTTTCGGAGCAGGGTTTGACGGTGGAGACGGATAAACTGATACATTCGGTAGACATCTCGATTTTGGCAGGACAGGACAGCCATAAGAATATCAATGAGAATACGGTAAGCGCTTTTTTGGATTTTTCTCATATCAATGAACCCGGGACATATACCCTGGATGTGCAGGCGAGTATTACAGTTGGGGGAGCTTCTGCCCGCAGCATTACGCCTGCAAATGTACAGGTAGAGGTGGAGGAATTGGTGGAACGGAAAATTCCGGTTACTTGTCAGCTGGAAGGAAATGCGGCAGAAGGATATTATGTAGAAGAGCCGCAGCCGGAAGAAGCATATATTGTAATATCCGGTGCTAAAAGTAAAATTGAACAAGTGGCTCGAGCCGTAGCGACCATTTCCGTAGAAGGCCTTTCGGAAAGCACAGAAAACAGTTATATGGTGGAATTGTTTGATCTGGAAGGAAAGCGAGTGGAAATGAGTTCCATTAATGGGCAAATTCCTTCGGTGATTGTGCGCCTGAACGTGCTGCGTATTAAAACGATAGCGTTGGATGAGGAAGAGATCAAACGCAGCATTACAGATGTGAAGGAAGGTTATGAAGTGACCAATGTGACGCTCACACCTGCTGCAGTAGAGGTTGTGGGAACAGAAGAGGTGTTGGCACAGCTGGAATCGCTTTCTATCAAAACTGTTTCGGCGGAAAATGCAGATCAGGGGAAAATACTCATTGCAGAGCTGCAGCCCATTGAAGGAATCCAGTTTCTTTCCGGAAACAGTATTTCCATTTATGCACAGATCAGTGAAAAGACTATGGAGAAACATTTTGAAAACGTGGTGATCAGTGCGGTGAATGCCAATAGCAATTTTAAAATTACTTTTTCTGTAACGCATACGGATATTACCGTGACCGGAGGCATTTCTGCTATGACGAATATTACGCGTCGGGATCTACAGGTATATATCGACTTGGCAGGTCTCTCTTCCGGAACCTATGTATTGCCTGTAAAGGTAGAGGAACTGGCAGGAATCAACTCTTCTGAGATTGTAATAAAAAATCCGAGTGTGACAGTGGTAATCGAATAGAGATAAGGAGTTGAGAGCCACTTTTGATTGTTGTCAAAAGTGGCTTTTTTGTGAAACAAGGCATGAAAAAATTTATAGTGCGGGAATTGGCTGCCCCTGTGCGGGAAAACGAACAGTCTCTGCCGGGATTGGCTGCTAAAAAATTAAATATTCGTCCGGAGGAAATACAAGATTGGGGGATTGTGCGCAAGTCATTGGATGCTCGCAAAAAGGATAATCTGCAGTATAAGTATACTTTGTGGGTAGAGCCGGAAATGAAAGCTGTCTCCAGGTTGGAAAAAAAGGGTTGGGAACTTTATCAAGTTCCACAACAGGAACAAGTGCATCCGGGGACAAATCAAATTAAAGGACGCATTGTGGTAGTGGGTGCCGGACCGTGCGGATTATTTGCTGCTTATATTCTGGCACAAAATGGGTATCATCCGCTTTTGATTGAACGCGGTAAAGCGATTGAACAGAGGGGAAAGGATTTCGATTTGCTGCAGCGGGAAGGAACGTTGAATCCGGAAAGCAATGCCTGCTTTGGAGAAGGTGGCGCAGGCGCCTTTTCCGATGGAAAGCTGACGGCACGCAATAAAGATCCGCATAGTGCGCAGGTTATGTCTATTTTCATTGCGCATGGTGCTTCAGAGGAAATTGCTTATTACGCAAAACCTCATTTGGGAACGGATCATATCCGCAGGATCATTGCTTCCATGCGCCGGGAAATTTTGGAAAAAGGCGGAGAAATTCTGTTTGAAACGCGCTTGGAACGATTGATTCAGCAAAACGGTGCTTTAAAGGGTATTGTGTATTCCCAGCAGGGTATACAGACCCAGATAGATTGTAATGCCTGTATTCTGGCTATAGGGCATAGTGCACGGGATACGTTTTTCATGCTGCAGGAAGCAGGGCTGATTTTGCAACCAAAACCTTTTGCTATGGGCGTGCGTATTGAGCACCGTCGGGAATTGATTGATCAATGGCAATACGGAAAGTTTGCAGAAGAATTGGGAGCGGCGGAATATACGTTGAAAGCGCAAGTGCAGGGCAAAGGAGTTTATTCTTTTTGCATGTGCCCGGGTGGAGAAGTCATCTGTTCGGCTACGCAACCGGGGCATACGGCAGTCAATGGAATGAGCTGGCATGATCGGAATCAGCCGTATTCCAACAGCGCTATTGTGGTAAGCGTGGGAACGGAAGATATGCCGGCAGGAGTATTGGGCGGCATAGCGCTTCAGCAGCAGTTGGAGCGGGCTGCTTATCAGATGGCAGGCGGCTACGGCGCACCGGCGCAGACGTATCGGGATTTTATAGACGGAAGAGCCAGCAAAAAGCTGCCAGCCAACAGTTATCGCCCCTATACGGTAGGAGCAGATTTATCTGCTTGTTTACCAGGGTTTATCCGCAATGGAATTATTGGCGCTGCGAGGCATTTTGAAGGCGCGATTCCGGGATTTGTACAACAAGGGTTAATGATCGGTGTGGAAACGCGCACCTCTTCGCCGGTGCGCATTATGCGCAATGAACAAATGTGTTCCAATCTTGAGGGACTGTATCCCGGCGGAGAGGGGGCAGGTTATGCCGGTGGTATTATGTCGGCTGCGATCGACGGGATTAAGCTGGCGAATCAGTTGATACGCACATTCCAGCGCCCTATTCCATGAGGAGGTAATATATGGAAAGACAACCTGAATTTAAAAGATATACGGTACTGATCGGAAATTTTGGCAGCGGAAAGACGGAACTGGCACTCAATATGGTTTTGCAGGCAGCGAAGAAAGGTTCGGCGATGTTGGTGGATATGGATATTATCAATCCGTATTTCAAATCGTCCAGCAAACAGGAAATGTTGGAAACAGCAGGCGTGAAGGTGATCAAACCAGAGTTTGCCAATACAACAATGGATGTTCCGACTCTGCCGGCAGAAATATATGTTCCTTTTGACACAAAGCCGGAACGCGCCGTTTTTGATATTGGTGGAGATCCGGTTGGAGCAGCTGTATTGGGACTGTTGCGGGATCATTTTGCGGCTAACTGTGAACAAAGCGAATTCTTGTTTGTGATCAATCCTTCCCGCCCCATGCAAGGAGATGCGGAATCGATTATTTCACTGTTGAGGGAAATTGAATTGCGTGCGTCGTGCCGGGTGACCGGCTTGATCTGCAATGGAAATCTGGCGCGGGAGACGGATCTCTCGACCGTGATGCATGGAGAAGCAGTTGCAGAAGAAGTTTCGGCGCGTACCGGCATTCCCATCAAATGCACGGCTATACGGGAAGATTTGGCAGAGGCTTATCCCGGAAAGCAGCCGTTGCTGCCGATCCGTTTATATATGCGGCCTGCCTGGTTGGATGAGGTGCTGTGAAAGACGAATTTTGGTAAAAAATGTTGATTCTGTCCCGTTTACAGATGGGGCGAATTATGCTATTCTAAAATGAAATAATAAAATAGTTCTTATATAATGTATAAAAATGAAGAAAGAGGTATCATCATGGCAAAACTCACTATTAATGAAGAAGCCTGCAAGGGTTGTTCTTTGTGTATCAGTGCCTGCCCCAAAAAGCTGCTGCAGCTGCATAAGGAAAAATTGAATACCAAAGGGTATCATCCGATCAGTATTACTGATATGGAGGCTTGCATAGGCTGCGCGTCCTGTGCACGTATGTGCCCGGATGTTGTATTTACTGTAGAAAGATAAATTGAAGCATTAGAGCAGAAAGGAATAAAAATGGCTAAAAAATTGATGAAGGGAAGCGAGGCTATCGGCGAGGCTGCTATTCAGGCAGGCTGTCGGTATTTCTTCGGTTATCCGATCACTCCTCAAAACGAAATTCCTGAGTATATGAGCCGCAGATTGCCGAAGGAAGGCGGATGCTTCCTGCAGGCAGAAAGCGAAGTGGCGGCAATTAATATGGTCTATGGTGCTGCAGGCGCAGGTGCGCGCGTTATGACTTCTTCTTCCAGCCCGGGCATCAGCCTGAAGCAGGAAGGCATCAGCTATATTGCCTGTGCGGAGCTTCCTTGTGTGATTGTCAATATGATGCGCGTCGGGCCCGGCCTTGGCGGTATTTTGCCGGCTCAAGGCGATTATTTTCAGGCGACGAAAGGCGGCGGACACGGTGATTACCATCTGGTAGTTCTCGCTCCTTCTACAGTGCAGGAAGCAGCCGATATGGTCATGGAAGGGTTTGATATTGCGGATACTTACCGGATTCCGGTAATGGTACTGGGAGATGGTATGATTGGGCAGATCATGGAACCAGTGGAATTTAAAGCTCCCAAGAAGCGTGAAGTGCCGGCAAAGACCTGGGCGGCAACGGGCTGGGAGGATAAATCCCGCCCCAGAGCGATCATCAATTCACTGTATATTGAGGCAGAACAGATGCAGGAAGTTTCGGAACGACTGCTGGCCAGATATGCGCAGATTAAGCAAAATGAAACCAGAGTTGAAACTTTCATGATGGAAGATGCGGATTATTGCATTGCAGCATATGGCACTACGGCGCGTATTGCCAAAAGCGCAGTAGTGAAAGCGCGGCAGATGGGCATTAAGGCAGGATTGATTCGCCCGCTGACGATTTGGCCTTTCCCCGATGAAGCATTTGCCAAGGCTGCAGATCAGGTGAAGGCATTCCTGACGATTGAAATGAGCGCAGGTCAGATGGTAGAAGATGTGCGCTTGGCGGTAGCAGGAAAGAAACCGGTCTACTTTAAAGGAACGTTGGGCGGCTTTGTTCCCACCACGCAGGACATGGTGGCAGAGTTGGTCAAACTGACGGAAGGCAGGGAATAAACATGGCAGTGGTATTTGAAAAAACAAAAATGCTTACCGATGCGCCTTTTCACTATTGCCCGGGTTGCACCCATGGCATCGCGCACAGATTGGTAGCGGAGTGTATTGAAGAATTGGGAATGGCAGATAAAGCCATCGGTGTAGCACCGGTCGGCTGTGCCGTATTTGCTTATAATTATTTTAATTGTGATATGATGGAAGCTGCGCATGGCCGTGCACCGGCTGTGGCGACAGGCATCAAACGCGTACATCCCGACAAGCTGGTATTCACGTATCAGGGAGACGGCGACCTGGCTTCGATTGGTACAGCTGAAATCGTTCATGCAGCGGCACGCGGCGAGAAAGTGACTACGATTTTTATTAATAATGCGATTTATGGTATGACCGGTGGCCAAATGGCACCGACTACACTGGAGGGGCAGGTAACGACCACTTCGCCTTATGGGCGTCAGAAAGAACACTGCGGGTTGCCTATCCGGATGTCTGAAATGATCGCAACGCTGGATGGTGCTTGCTATGTAGAGCGTGTTTCCATGCATGACGTGCCCAATATTATTAAGGCTAAAAAAGCCATTAAAAAAGCTTTGACTTATCAGCTGGAAGGCAAGGGATTCTCCTTTATTGAATTGCTCTCCACTTGCCCCACCAACTGGGGTATGACTCCCGTGAAAGCGTTGGAGTGGCTGAAGGATAATATGATCCCTTATTATCCGCTGGGCGTGAAAAAGGAGGTAGAATGAGATGCTGCATCAAATCATCAGTGCGGGATTTGGCGGCCAGGGTGTATTGCTGCTGGGGCAGCTCATCGCCTATGCCGGTTTGAAAGAAGGCAAAAATGTATCCTGGCTTCCTTCTTATGGCCCGGAAATGCGTGGCGGTACAGCTAACTGCTGTGTAGTTGTTTCGGATGACGAAGTAGGCAGCCCGGTAGTGACCGAGGCGGATGTTGTAGTCGTCATGAACCGGCCTTCATTCGAAAAGTATGAAAAGAGTGTAGTACCGGGCGGAAAATTATTTGTTAACAGTTCGCTCATCGATTTGAAAACGACGCGAACGGATATTGAAGTTTACTATGTGCCGGTCAATAACATTGCAGATGAATTGGGTAATGGCCGGGTTGCTAATATGGTTATGCTGGGTGCCGTTTTGGAAAAGACACATATGGTCTCTCCCAAGACAGCAATCGAATGCCTGGCTGCGTCATTTGGAGAAAGAAAAGCGCATCTGATTCCCGTTAATGAACAGGCACTGGAAAAAGGCGCGCAGGCAGTTCGCTGAATAAAGCTGGAGAGGGTATAGGATTTGCTATGCCCTTTCTTGCATTTGCGAAAATGAACGGATATAATAAAATTGATTTAGAATTAGAAGCACTGAATGTATGCCTGAAGGCATGTAGGAAAGCTTAATTTTTAAAGGAGTGAATGGCATGTATAGAATACTGGAAAAACAAGTGTTGGGGCCACAGGTCACAAAAATGGTGATTGATGCGCCGGCAATTGCCAGAAAGGCTGAGCCGGGGCAGTTTATCATTCTGCGTATTGATGAAAAAGGCGAGCGCATTCCTTTGACAGTGGCGGATTTTGATAGAGAAAAGGGCACTGTGACAATCATTTTTCAGATTGTTGGTAAAACGACAACTGAGTTGAATGAGTTGAATGCAGGAGATGCTTTGCTGGATTTCGTCGGACCACTGGGAAAAGCTTCCGAGTTTGAACCGGGCATTAAAAAGGTGGCGGTGATTGGCGGCGGCCTGGGTACGGCAATCGCATATCCGCAGGCAAAAAAGCTTTCCAAGATGGGTGTGGAAGTAGATATGATTGCAGGTTTCCGCAGCACGGATTTTATTATTCTGGAAGAAGAAATGCGCGCCTGCTCTAAAAACCTGTATATTACGACGGATGATGGAAGCAATGGCAGAAAAGGGCTGGTTACGGATGTGCTGCGCGAACGCATCGAAGCAGGGGAGCAGTACGATCTGGTAATAGCGATTGGTCCGTTGATCATGATGAAATTTGTTTGCCTGCTTACCAAAGAATATAATATTAAAACAGTAATCAGCATGAACCCCATCATGATTGATGGCACTGGCATGTGCGGCGGCTGCCGTGTAGTAGTGGGTGGAGAAACCAAGTTCGCTTGCGTAGATGGACCGGATTTTGATGGACATTTGGTAGATTTTGATTCCGCAATGCGCCGTCAGCCAATGTATCGAGATCAGGAACAGCAGAGCTTGCATACACACCAGTGCAGAATGGAGGGTATGGGCAAATGAAAAAGAATATGTCTTTAACAAAAGTGGCGATGCCGGAGCGCGATCCCAAGGAGCGCAGTACTAATTTTGAAGAAGTTGCAATGGGCTATACGGAAGAGATGGCTTTGGAAGAAGCTGCCCGCTGCTTGAGTTGCAAAAATATGCCTTGCGTTTCCGGATGCCCGGTCAATGTCAAAATACCGGAATTTATTGCGCTGGTACAGGAAGGCAAATTTATTGAAGCTTATGAAAAAATTAAAGAGACCAATAGTCTGCCGGCTATTTGCGGTCGAGTATGCCCTCAGGAAAATCAGTGCGAAGGAAAATGCGTAAGAGGAATTAAAGGTCAGCCGGTAGGCATTGGCAGATTGGAACGTTTTTGTGCCGATTATGCTATGACGCATGGATATGAGAGCAAGCAGGAGATTGTGAAAAACGGCAGAAAAGTGGCAATCATCGGTTCCGGCCCTGCAGGCCTCAGCTGTGCAGGAGATATGGCTAAAAAGGGATACGATGTAACGATATTTGAGGCATTTCACGTGGCAGGCGGCGTTTTGCAATATGGAATTCCTCAATTCCGTCTGCCCAAAGAATTGGTCAACGCGGAGATCAAAGGCCTGGAAAAAATGGGCGTAAAAATTGAGAAAAACATGGTCATCGGCAAGATTTTCTCTTTGGAAGAGTTGAAGCAGGATGGCTATGAGGCAATTTTTATTGGCTCGGGAGCTGGATTGCCCAGCTTTATGCATATTCCCGGCGAAAACCTCAACGGCGTTTATTCCGCCAATGAGTTTTTGACGCGTATCAATCTGATGAAGGCTTATAAATTCCCTGAATATGATACACCGATTAAACCGTATCATACCGTGGCAGTTGTTGGCGGCGGAAACGTAGCGATGGATGCTGCCCGTTGTGCAAAGCGCCTGGGAGCGGAAAAAGTCTATATTATCTATCGCAGAAGTGAGGAAGAGATGCCTGCTCGTCTGGAAGAAGTGCATCATGCCAAAGAAGAAGGAATCGAATTCCGTCTGTTGGAAAATCCGGTAGAAATTCTGGGTGATGAAAAGGGCAATGTGACTGGTATTAAAAATATCAAGATGCAGCTGGGAGAACCGGATGCTTCCGGAAGAAGACGCCCGGTGCCTATGGAAGGCAGCGAATATGCTCTGGACGTGGATGCAGTGGTCATCGCGATTGGCCAAAGCCCCAATCCCTTGCTGAAACATTCTACTCCCGAACTTAAGACAAAGCCTTGGGGTGGTATTGAAGCGGATGAAACAGGGTTGACCAGCATAGAGGGCGTATATGCTGGCGGCGATGCCGTGACAGGTGCAGCCACGGTTATATTGGCCATGGGTGCAGGTAAAAAAGCGGCAGAAGCAATGGATGCATATCTGCAGAATAAATCATTATAAATGCTAAAGAGAAAGTACCGGCAGCATAATGCAACCGGTACTTTTTTATGTTAACAGTGCATTTTTCTTGCGGTTGTAGACGAATGAAAAAAATTTTGTTATAGTATAAAGAAGTATGAGAAAATGAGGAAGAAACATATGGATACGCAGGAAATTATAGCTCGCCTGGAAGAGCACTATCCCCATGCCAAGCCGGGATTGGATTATCAGAATGCTTATCAATTGTTGATCGCAACGATTCTTTCTGCACAATGTACGGATGTGAGAGTTAATCAGGTGACCAAATCCCTGTTTATCCACTATCCGGATGCATATGCATTGGCTGAGGCGGATTTTGAAGAGCTTTGTACAGAAATCCATAGCTGCGGTTGTTATAGTATCAAGGCAAAAAATTTGATTGGCACTGCAAAGCTGCTGTGTCAGCAGCATGAGGGAAATGTGCCGCCGGATATGGAAGAACTGGTTAAATTGCCGGGAGTCGGCAGAAAGACTGCGAATGTGGTATTGTCCAACGCTTTTGACATTCCGGGATTGGCAGTGGATACGCATGTGTTTCGCGTTTCTCATCGGTTAGGACTTGCAGATGCAAAGGATCCTGACGGGACAGAACAACAGCTTTGCGCATTAATTCCCCGCGAAAAATGGGGAAAGGCACATCATTGGCTGATTTATCATGGCAGGCAGGTATGCAGTGCCAGAGCACCGAAGTGCGAGGGATGTTTTTTGGCTGATTTATGCCCATTCCTGCAGGAAAAGAAAGAGAAATAAATGATTACAGATCGAGTAAAAATATTTATTAAAGCTGGAAATGGCGGGAATGGAGCAGTAAGTTTCCGCCGCGAGAAATATGTTCCCAATGGTGGACCGGACGGTGGCGATGGTGGTCATGGCGGCAGTATCATTTTTGAAGCGACGCCCGAAGTGCGCACCTTGAGCGATTATCGTTTTCATCGTAAATTTATGGCTGAAAACGGAGAAGCGGGAAAAGCTTCCAATATGACCGGAAAAAATGGCCAGGATCAGATTTTAAAAGTGCCGGAGGGAACGGTTGTAGTTGACGCGGAGACCGGTCGTGTCGTAGCAGATCTCAATCATGCGCAGACCCGCGTGATTTTGAAAGGTGGACGAGGCGGAAAGGGGAATGCCCGTTTTGCGACGCCAACCAGACAGGCACCGCGTTTTTCCACGCCCGGACGCAAAACAATGGGCAGGGAAGTAATATTAGAACTGAAATCCATTGCAGATGCGGGGTTGGTAGGATTTCCCAGCGTTGGCAAATCGACTTTGCTTTCTGTTGTTTCGGCAGCAAAACCCAAAATTGGCGATTATCATTTTACGACTCTCAGCCCGAATTTGGGTGTGGTTTCTGCAACAGCAGGCAGCTTCATACTGGCGGATATTCCGGGCTTGATTGAAGGTGCCAGTGAAGGAGCTGGCTTGGGGCATCATTTTCTGAGGCATATCGAGCGCACGCGTTTGATTGTGCATATGATAGATGCTTCCGGTTTTGAAGGACGGGATCCGGTTGAAGATTATTATGCGATTCGTACAGAACTGGCAGCTTACAGCCAGGCTTTGGCGGAAAAGCAGGAAATAGTAGTGGCTGCAAAAATGGATATTCCGGGTGCAGAAGTGGGCTTGGAGATGCTGCAGGCGGAGTTGGAACCCAAAGGAATCCGTGTTTATCCAATCTCTGCGGCTACAACACAGGGTGTCAAAGAATTGATCGAAGCAGTGGCACTTTTGTTGCGGGAAATACCTGCTCCGCAGCCAATAGAAGAAGAGGGAGTCCTGGAAGAATGGGAAAATTATGATTCTCAATTCAGCTATGAACTTACCAGAGGAGAGGATGGGATTGCCGAGATCAACGGCAGTCTGATCGAGAATATTTTTGAACGGATTGATCCGGAAGATCCGGACTCCATGCGGCATTTCGCAAAACTTTTGGAGGATTACGGAATTGTGCAGGCTTTGCGCGATTTTGGCGTCAAAGATGGTCAGGAAGTACGCATGAATGGGGAAACTTTTGACTTTATAGATTAATGCCGGTTTTGCCGGAGATGGAGTAAGAAAATGACGAGTAAACAGAGGGCTATGCTGCGGGCAATGGCGAATGAATATCAACCGATCATTTATATTGGCAAAGAAGGCGTGACAGAAGCACTTCTGCAAGACGCTGATGCGGCGCTGGAAGCCAGGGAACTGGTTAAGGGTTCGATCGGAAGAAATGCAGAAATAGATTTGAAGGAAGCAGTGGCACAGCTGTGCAGTGCTTTGGGCGCAGAGCCGGTGCAGGTAATCGGCAGGAAATTTGTCATTTTCCGTCAGTCGGAAAAACATCCGACGATTCTTCTTTAGACCGTTGTTTTCTGGCGGCATGGTAGCTGCAGGCTGCAAACAAACAGCAGATACCGGCAGCAATAGGGTACAATGGGCTTATACGGAAAAGAAAGTACCAGCAAATAAGAAAAAAAGCACAAGTGAGATAAGCACGGTATTTGTTGGGCGCAAAAGCGGTATGTTTTAAATTGGTTTTTGCGTAATATTGGTGCATTTCTTCCTGCAGTGCCTGATGCAGTTTTTGTGCATCAATGGTTGGCAGGGAGGCCTGGGCATGGTGCAGCAGTTCCTTTTGCCCGAGTAAGCAAAATTGAATCCCCAGCCGTTCAGAAAAGGCGCGCGCATCGTCCTCATAAGTGGAGGGTGTGATCAGGCAACATGTGGAAGCATTTAATTTCTGCAGTTTCCGGTAAATTGAGAGCATTTGCCGGATTCCGACGGGAATTTGCGGATGATTATGGAATGCGTAGCAAAATAGAGCGTTATCTTTGAAATGTATCCCATGATAGACACTGACCGGAGTGCCGGTAGGATAGCGCTTTAAGAATAGTGCGCGGCAGATTTCCCGATATTCCTCGCTGGGCAGCAGGACGAGCGCTTCCAAAGTGAGTGTACGGCGAAGGCGGTCTAATTCAGCGGAAATAAAGCGTTCCAATCGATAACGCCGATAAACAGTGCAGAATAACAGGATGCTGGCGCACAGGCATAAGCTCAGCAAAGCAGCGCCGCGTATGGGGGCGCCCAGATAGCGCAACAGGAAGAAGAGAAAGATAAGTAGCATAAGTGAGCCCAGAATACAGTCGAGCAGATGCGCTGATGTACTTTTTCCTCCATAGCAACGATGTTTAAAATAACGAAGTTCTTTGGGATTCAGATTCATCGGAAACCTCCTTTACTGCTGGATAGTATTTCCAATCATGTGGGTTTTGATACCATAAGAAAAGGGAAAGGATAAATATGAAAACAGGAATTTTAGGCGGATCATTTAATCCACCGCATTTGGGGCACCTTTTTATAGCTCAGTCGGTATATCAGGAATTTGGCCTGGATGAAGTACTCCTATTGCCTTTGGGAACGCCGCCGCATAAAACGCATATTGCGCCCAGAGAGGCGCGGGAGATAATGTGCCGTATGCTAGCGAAGGCGGCGGATGGTTTGCAGGTATGTACGATAGAACTGGAGCGACAGGGGTATACCTATACGGTAGATACGCTGCGGCAGATGCGGCAACAATATCCCGGGCACAGTTTTTATTATATTATCGGAACGGATACACTTTTCCAGTTGGAGCACTGGCGCGACTATCGTCAGGTTTTTGAGTATACGGAATTTATATGTGTGCCTCGCCCGGGGGATGACAGAGCGAAGGTGGAGGATAAAATCCGGCAATTCCGCAGAGAATATCAAAAGGAAATTTTGTTGAGCACCGCTGTTGGCCCGAATATTTCCTCTACAGGAGTGCGGGAAGCTATTTGCCAGAACAGAAGCACGGATGGCATGCTGCTGCCGGAAATCAGAGATTATATTGAAAGGATGCAACTGTATGCAGAAGCGTGAGCAGCGAAAGATTTATGTGGAAAGCATTCGGGAAAGATTGAGTGCGCAACGATTTGCTCATTGCCTGGGCGTGGAAAAGGCAGCGCTCGCACTTGCACAGCAATATGGAGAGAGTGAAGAGCGAGCCAGCACAGCAGCATTGCTGCACGATTATGCCAAGGAGCTTCCAAAATCGCATTTGCTGGATCTGGCCAAACAATATCGGATTGAAATAGACGATGTATATGCAGATTCACCGGGATTATTGCATGGGCCGGTGGCTGCGTGTCTGGTGAAGGAGAAGTTTCATATAACGGATGAACTGATTTTAAAGGCGATTCGAAATCATACGGTAGGGGCTGCATCCATGTCCACACTGGAAAAAATTATATACCTGGCGGATATGATAGAGGAAACCAGAGATTTTTGTGGAATAAATATAATAAGGGAAGCAGCACGGAATAGCCTCGATGAAGGAATGTATATGGCGTTGACGCGTACAATAGCCTATACTATGGAACGAAGGCTGATGGTGCATCCTGATTCAATAGAAGCATATAACGATCTTTTGAGACAACAGAAGGAGAATGGACATGAAGCAGTTTGATGATGCAGTAATGGCAGTTGCCAAAAAACTGGATGAGAAAAAAGCAAGGGATATCGTTCTGCTCGATGTGAGCAAAGCGACAATTTTAGCTGAAACATTTATCATCTGCAGCGGTACTTCCCCCAATCAAGTGCGAATGTTGGCTGATGAAGCAGAGCGGACTATGGCAGAACAGGGCATTTTTAAAAAGAGACTGGAAGGATATCGGGAAGGGCGCTGGGTCGTGGTAGATTTTGGCGATGTACTGGTGCATATTTTTCATCGGGAAGAGCGAGAATTCTATGATATTGAGCGGCTGTGGAAGAATGAAGTAAATTACCACAATTATATTGGTTAACAGACTGCTGAAAACTGAAATATATAAAAAGCATCGCCTGAGGCGATGCTTTTTTTAATACTGTGATTCATGGGTGGTTTTGGATTGGAAAGTATGAAGCACACCGGCTGCAATATCAGCAGCTTGCTGGCAGGCCGAAACGTATAATGTGTCATCATCTGGCGTACAGAGCGGACCGGAATGATATCCCAGATTACTATGCTGTACCATGCTGATTTCTGCCCTCGGTCGTTTTCCTACCTTTTTACATAAAGGGATATGAAAATCCGGCAGTGATATCAGCATAGGTGGAGTAGCTGCGATCAACGGAGTTGTACCTGAACCGGTCAGATGAAAAAGCAAGAATGGTTTTTCGCGGAGTACTTGCCGGTACTTTTTCTGAAAGAAACGTTTTCCTGAAGGAAAAAAAGCGCTGTTATCCAATAAAACAACGCATAGGTTGCCTGAATATTGTCTGCAAAAAGCATGCAAAGCCACTAATCCGGACGAGTAGTTGGCATTTACAGGATTTGCAAATGCGCAGCAGGCTGCTAAAGCAAGCGGAAGGAATAACAACAACGAAAAAAAACATGCCCAATGAAAAAGGCGAACGATAAACCAACAAATACAAAACAATAATACCAACGGGATGGCAATTTGCAAAAATTGTGCCAAAGGGTTTCCATAATAGCGGCGATAGGGGAAAAAGCAACGCTTGGGAGTATCATAATAAGCGGCAACGATTGCATCCGCCTGAGCGGGGTCTCCGAATACCATATTGGTACAAGAAAAACCAAATCGATGTTTACGCTCTAAAAGTACAGGCGCCTGCACAGAATACTGTTTTGCTGCAAAGTGAATAAAGGCTTCTTTTTGATTGGGAAAATGGCGCACCGGATAGTATCGCAGTAAAATATCGGAAAATTCACGGGTAGTCATAGAAAATCCTCCCTATCGGTTTCTATTATTATAACAGAAGCATGAATTGGAAGAATATGATAAAATTGTAAAAAAATCAAAAGTGGTTTTCTATTTCGCGCTGCTGTGCTATAATATACTTTATGGTAATTTTGCAACAAAACATTTTGAAATGGAGGCAGGATCGGATTGAATAAAACGGTGATGCGTATTGTGCTGTGTTTATTGGCATTTATGATAATCTTTTCCTGCATATATTCTGTATTTGCCGCAGGAATTGATGAAGCTGATATCACGGCAGCCGCGGTGATTTTAGTTGATGCGGAAACGGGCGCGGTTCTCTATGAAAAAAATTCGGATGCACAGAGGGCACCGGCCAGTACAACCAAACTGCTTACAGCGGTTTTGGCATTGGAAAATCTGCAGATGGATCAGGAAATAACGGTCCCGCCGGAGGCTCAGACAAGCGGCTCCAATATGGGATTAAAGCCGGGGCAGATTGTTACGGTTGAAACGCTGCTATACGGATTGCTGCTTAGTTCAGGTAATGATGCAGCAGTGACATTGGCCATTGCAATCAGCGGAACGGTAGAAGCCTTTGCAAAAAAAATGAATGAAAAGGCGCAGGCATTGGGAATGTTGAATTCCCATTTTGTGACCGCTTCCGGATTGGATGCCGAAGGGCATTATGTAACGGTACGGGATATGTCCATTCTGGCACGCTATGCTTATAGTATTGAAGAGCTGCGTACGATTATGGCAACGGAAGAGAAAACATTGTATACCGTTGATAAAAGTGTCAGTTACCAATTGGAAAACACCAATTTGTTGATTCATACTCCACGGCTGGATGGAAATGGTGAACCTTATACCGGGGCTTCCTATCTTTATGAATATGCTACTGGAATGAAAACAGGCTCTACCAGAAATTCAGACGGATGCCTTGTGGCAAGCGCGGAAAAAGATGGGCAAAAGTTAATTGCCTTGATTTTTGGGGATAATTCCGATGGAGAAAAAGATCGTTGGAAGATAGCTGCCAAATTATTTGATTATGGGTTTTCCAATTATAGAAATTTCTCTCTTACTGAGCTGATTGGCGGGACAGTAGGGTTGGATGTGGTAGGCGGGCCGGTGATCAATGGAGCGGCGGCAAAGCTTCAGTGTATGCCTGTTTCTCAGGAAGGCGTTGAAGTGATTACTTTGCCGGTAGATAGCGACCTGAGCGCGATTGAATATACGATTGAGCCGAACAGTGCTGCTCTGAATGCCCCTATTTCCGAAGGAACGGTTGTGGGGGATATAGAGATTACGCTCAATGGTGAACTGTTGCTTAGTGGCCATTTGATAGCCGCAGAAGCAATGATGACGGCAGAGGAGTATGCAAAGCTTTCCGGAACCCAATCGGAAATATCGAATTTGCTCAATTTGGATACAGAAAAACGACAAAATCTGCGTAAATATACGTGGCTGTGGCTGTTGATTCCTTTCGGAGGCGTTGTTTTCCTGATATGGCGAGGGCTGCAAAATAATCGGCATTCTCGCAGGCGGTATCGTGGTGCAGCTGTGAGAAGTTCGCGTATGGCACAGCAGAAAAATTTAATGGATGGACGTAGCTATCGCAAAACTGCGCGGCCGGTCAGTAGAATTGCAGCGCAAAACGGATCCAGACAGGCGGTAGTCCGCCGTACTTCGGTAAGTCGGGCAAGCAGTAGAGTCAATGGCTCGCGGCGCAGTGCAGTACGCCGTACTGCAACGGTGCAGCAAATACGCCCCAATGTGAGAAGAACACGCCGGAGTGGCAGAGAAATATAAGAGCAGGAATTTGATTTCCTGCTCTTTTTTAGGAAATATTGAGCTGCATACCGTCATATGCGAAACAGAGTGCGTAGTCGGCATAGGTCTGTTCCAGAGCGCAATAATCATCGTAGGAAAGCTGCTCAAATTCTTCAATATGCGTGATAACAGCCTGTTTGGGCTGATAGTGCGCGATCAACGGTAAAGTATGCTGCAGGAAACTGGTTTCTCCCGGATAGGATGCACGCAAGTTTCCCATTCCCAAAATCATACAATGGCAATCATGTAATTGTGGCAGATTAAAAGGAATTGCATTAACATGACATGGACAATAAAAGACGCGGCAGCCTGTCTGCTCTATGAGAAATCCATCGGCAAATCCATTGCTCAGAGGGATGCGGGTAATGCAAAAGTCGGCAATTTGAAGAAATGGTAGTTCATCGAGCGTACAGAATTGCTCTTCAGCATAATAATCCAGCAGCGAAGAGAAGGAATTTATGCCAAGACGAATCCCGCCTCTTGGCAGGTGCACTGCAATGGGCGGCAGTGTATCCGGCCGTAATTCCATAATCTGCTCAATCACACGCAGGCCAAGTGTGTGATCCGGATGAAAATGGGAAAGGAAAAGGTGGGTCGGGCAGGAGATACTTTGTTCGGTTAGAGAAATGGATATGCTTTCGGGCGCATCGAACAGAGTATGAATTTCAGGCAAATAAAGGCTTTGCCCTCTGCGCATATATCGGCCTCCCAATTTCTGAGCCTGTTGGCAGATGGAACAGTTACAACAAGGGCGGGGGATGGGAATGGAACCACCGCTGCCCAAAATGGAAATTTTCATCATAAAAAAGGACTCCAAATGTAAACTTTATGAGTTGGATAGATGCATTATACTGCAAAAAACGCTATAATACTATTATCGCCTGTCCAAATAGATAAAAAGAGGCAAAAAAGGAAATAAGTAAGGAACATCAGGATGGAAGAAATACAGATCGAATCAAATCAGAAAAAGCAGCGGGGGCTCCGTTTTATGGGTGTGCAACCGTTGTTTTTTGTGTTGCTGGCAATCTATGCGGCTTTGATTATTTATGTGGCTTGCAGCTGGAAACTGTTTTATGACGTAAAAAAGGAACTTTGGTGGCTGAATCTGGTCTATGCGGGGCTTTTTTTACTGGAAATTGGATTTTTCTTCTTTTTCCGTTTTCGCGCACATAAATCAAAAGGGGTATTGTTGAATCATCTGCTGTTGACCGTATTGGCAGCGTTTTTTTCTTACTATCAGATTGAAATGCTGGGCTTTAATGATATTATCAAGGAAGAAGTGCAGGCTGTATTTATCAATTGGGGATTGATCCTGTTGATCTATCTGCTGGGCTATGTTTTGACCAACCGCTTCCGAGGGGCAGTTATTTTTGGTAATACGCTTTGCTTTGTGTTGGCCGTGACAAACCACCTGGTATTTCTTTTCCGCGGTACACCACTGCTACCCAATGATATCTATGCAACGCAGACGGCAATGAGCGTACTGGGGCAGATGAAATACGAAGTGTCGTATCAGACGATACTGGGTGTACTCCCATGGGTGTTGAATTATGCCATTGCAGGTAATATGACCTATAAAAATCAGTCGTGGAAAGCGCATCTGATTGCAAAAATCGGAGGTACCGTAGTGATTACGGCAGTGATGCTGTTGTGTATTTGTACTGATGCGTTGCTGTATTGCGGGACTTCAATCAGTTATTGGAATACGGTAAAAAGCTGCAATGCAAATGGCGAAGTGATGCAGTTTATGATCTATATTCGCAAATCGCAGGTCGAAAAACCGGAAGAATATTCTCTGCAACGAATTGAGGAGATTGAGAATCAATATGCTTCTCTTGGAGAACAGGGAGAACAACCGGTGAGTGAGGAGAATCCCAATGTGATTGTCATTATGAACGAAGCCTTTTCAGACCTTTCTGTAATACAATCATTTGAGACGAATGAGGATTATTTGCCCTTTTTCCGCAGCCTGACGGAAAATACTATAAAGGGGCAGATGGTTGCTTCCATTAAAGGCGGAGGCACCTGTAATACGGAGTTTGAATTTCTGACCAGCAGTTCTCAGGCATTTTTGCCTGCTTCCTGCCTGCCTTACCAGCAGTATATTCATTCGGATATGCCTTCTATGGCCAGCATTATGAAAGGGCAGGGGTATCAGGTGTTGGCGATACACCCCTATTATGCGACCGGGTGGCGCCGTTCGACGGTATATCCTCTGCTGGGCTTTGATGAATTCCACAGTCTGGAGGATTTCCCGTCTTATGCGCAGAAAGGCAGACTGCGCCTGATTACAGATTATGCCAACTATCAATATCTGATTGAGCGTTTTGAAGAAAAGGAAGCAGATGCTCCCATATTTATCTTTAATGTGACCATGCAGAACCATTCTGGCTATTCCAGCGATTATAATTTTACTGAACGGATTACGTTAAACGATTATGATTCGGAAGAGTATCTCAATGCCGAAGTATATCTTTCACTGATGAGACAATCGGATTCGGCTTTTAAATATCTGATTGAATATTTTAAGAAAGTAGGCGAACCGACCATTGTCGTGATGTTTGGGGATCACCAACCGGGGGATATGAATGCATTTTTGGATGCACTAAGTGCGGATCTGAGCGATTCATTGGAGGATCTTTCCAAATTATATGCGGTGCCCTATATTATCTGGGCCAACTATGAAATAGAAGAGAAGGATATAGAATATATCAGTGCAAACTATTTGAGCAGCGTAGTGATGGAAATGGCAGGAATCCAGTTGCCTGCATACAATTCTTTCTTGCTGCAGCTGCGGGAGGAATTTCCGGTGATTTCTTCCAAAATCTGTATTGATCGTTTGGGAAATTATATGAGCCCTACGGAAGCTTTGACGCGCAGTGAAATGGTGCGGGAATACCAGCTGCTGCAGTATAATAATTTATTTGACAGTAAAAACCGTAATGAATTATTCTTTTATGGTTATGAAACAAGTCAGGAGCAATAGCTTTCAGTCTTGAAAATCAAAGAGCATGGCGTATAGCCATGCTCTTTTTCATCTGAAAATTATTCGCAGATTGTGACAATAGATCATCGGAACACGAAGAACTCAATCAGTTTGCTTCGCGGCGGCAATTTCTGCGGCAATAGACAGCATACTGCTGGTACCGATACGATCTGCACCCGCAGCAACCATATCCAGAGCCTGTTGCAGAGTGCGGATTCCGCCTGCCGCTTTCACCTTAGCCCGATCTCCAACTACCTCACGCATCAGTCGAATATCTTCCACGGTTGCACCGCCGTAGGAAAGACCGGTTGAAGTTTTTACAAAATCGGCTCCAGCTTTAACGCAAATTTCACAGGCACGAATTTTTTCTTCTCTCGTCAGCAAACAGGTTTCCAGGATTACTTTTAAAATAGCACGATCGGCGCATGCTTCCCGTACACCACAGATATCACGGTAAACAGCATCAAAATCCCCGGATTTCATGGCACCGATATTCAGCACAATATCGATTTCCTGTGCGCCATCGGCAATGGAAGTGCGTGCCTCAAAAGCTTTTACTGCGGCAGGTTGTGCACCGAATGGAAAACCAGCGGTCGCGCCTACCTTGACTTTGCTGCCGGCCAATTGTTCTGCAACCAACGGTGTATAATAACCGTGCGTGAAGACAGTGGCAGCGCCGTAAGTGATGGCTTCCTGGCAGAGCTGGATAATTTGTTCCTTGCTGGCTTCTGCTTTGAGCAGTGTGTGATCAATAATGGAAAGAATGGAATTTTGATCGATCATAATAGACTCCTTATTTGAGGCAGGCAGGATAGATGCCTGCATTTTGCATTTGATTCAGGCCACGGGAAACATCTTCGCGGTCAGAGGGATAAGTGATGCCCATCCAGGCGCAATCACAGGGAAGCACTTCTACGTGCATGCGGCCGGTACGGATCAGATCGTCTACCATAGTAGGCAGGACGTATTCACTGGTCAGATCATCAGGCTGTAAGGAATGAATAAAACGATCAAAGCAATGCTGGGCTTCCGCAAACACGGAGGGCTGGAAGCCCCAGAAATTCATGGAAACAATGCTTTCTCCATCCAGAAGTTGCCCGTCTTCTTTTCCGTAGTTGCTGGTGATCAGGCCATTTTCCAACGGCATGATCTGATAAGTTTCAGTGACACCGATCAGTTTACCGCCGACTGTACGGCAAATGCCACGGTTGACTGTTCCGTTGTGGGAAACCGTATTTTTCAGGCGATAACCCACCATGCAGGCCGCCTGTGCATCGCCGGAAGCGGCTATTTTTTCCAGATGATTTGCACAAATGGTATAAGACTCTCTGCCATAATAATCATCGGCATTGATAATGGCAAAAGGTTCATGGATGGCGTCTTTTGCAGCCAGCAGCGCCTGCACTGTTCCCAACATTTTTTTACGCTCAGTGGGCAGCGTATAGCCTGCCGGCAGATAAGCTTCGTCCTGAAAAACATAGACTACTTCAGCTCGAGCCTCGGCAAAAGTGCCGATCGCTGCTTTGAAGTCTGCTTCAATTTCACGTTTAATAACGAACACAATTTTTTCAAATCCAGCTAAAACTGCATCATAAATTGCATAGTGAATTAAAATTTCTCCATTGGGGCCGATGGGAGCAATCTGTTTGATGCCACCATAACGGGAACCTAAGCCAGCGGCTAATACCATTAGTGTCTTTTTCATTACGATTATCTTCTCCTATTTCAACTTGATGGGATTAAAATTCTTTATAAATTCCATGCGGGTAAAATTGCAGCGGGATGGCACTTCCCTTTCCAAAAAGAGTATCCATTTCCAGAGCATATCGTTCTCTTAATGGATTGGGGACGATAGCCAGTATGGTACCTGCAAAGCCACCGCCATGTACACGAACGGCACCTTCACCCTGCAGCAAATGCTCGCTGTAGGCCAACGCCAGCGAGAGTGCCTAGTGTTCGGGAGCCGAAGAGAGAAATACATTTTGCAGATACTGGAAGGAAGAAGCGCCGGATTGCCGCAGTAATTGCAGAAAGGCAGTGAAATCTCCCCGGTCTATTATGGAAGCCATGCGATGGACGCGGTCATTTTCCGTAAAGAAATGGTGGGCACGCAAAAGCGGGCGATCTCCCAATTCCCGACGCAAAATGGGAAGGTTGGCATAAAATTGTGCCGGATCACATTCTCTTAGATGCGATTTTCCCAAAGCCTGGGCTACGGAAGTCATTTCCCGTGGGATGGAAGCGTAAGCATCGGTCAAGTGTGCATGACTGCTGTGTGTATTCACAATAAACAACTGATATCCATAATCGGCACAGTCAAAGCATAAGCTGCGCACCTGAGGCTGTGTTTCCAATGCGAAATCGATGGCACAGATGCCGCCGGTAGCACAGGTGAGTTGATCCATCATGCCGCTGGGCTTACCAAAATATACATTTTCGGCATGTTGTGCAGCGAATGCCAATGTTTGTGGAGGCAAAGTATCCGCAGCGTAAAAACGATTGAAAAGTGCCGCTATCAGCACTTCGAATGCAGCGGAAGAAGAAAGCCCGGAACCGATGGGGATTTCTGAAGTGATATATGCCTGGAAACCACCGATGGGAATTCCGGCCTGCGCTAACCAGGCAGCAACGCCCCGCACTAGCCCGGCAGAAGAGCCTGCCTCCTGCGTCTGCGGTTGTAAACAGCGCAGATCGACTTGTAAACTTCCGGACTGTTCGGAATGGATAGACACAAAGAAGTCGTCTGTTTTCCGAGCAACAGCCAGCATGCCCAGGTCAATGGCCGCAGCAATCACGCAACCATGCTGATGATCGGTATGGTTGCCGCAAAGTTCAACTCTGCCCGGAACAGAACAGCCAAGGGCAGGTAAGGAACCAAATATCTGTTGAAAACGAGAAATGGCCTGCTGCTTGCGTTGAAACATCTTATACCTTCCTTTTATTTTGCTATATTGTGTATCCAAGCAAAAGTATAACATAGATTTACCTGTTTTTCATCTTAAATAATTGTAAATGAAATTTGCTCACACTTGTATGCAGAATGCATATGGTATCAATAAGATAAAATCAGAGGGAGGGAGGGAGGAGTATGAAAGTGCAAGTGCTGGCAGATCTGCCCATTGGAAAGACTGCAAGGGTAGGGAAAATATCGGCAAAAAGAGCGATCAAAGGCCGATTGTGGGATATAGGGCTGGTAGAAGGTTCGGAAATCAGCTGCCTTTATGCGGCGCCTTCGGGAGAGCCGCGGGCATATCGAATTAAGGGAAGCGTGATCGCTCTTCGCAGAGAGGATGCCGTTTATATAGAAATTGTTTCATAGAAATGGAGGAGCACATGGGGCTGACAATAGATTCCACTGGCAATAAGGCAAAAGATAGGGGAATGCATATTTCTAAAGAGCCGGGGCAAAAGATAATTGCTCTGGCCGGAAATCCAAATGTAGGGAAGAGCACG
>JABLTO010125605.1_pt1 | contig 28545 bp, 29 predicted proteins | sample 7160091 | NCBI WGS metagenome assembly JABLTO01 (sample SAMN14651225, study PRJNA627086) | human gut metagenome | isolation source: feces | host: Homo sapiens
TCATCAAAAGTTTGTCTACGAATAACTTCTTTAGAATGACCTTGGTATGTAAAGACAACAGCAGGTTTTGGTAATTGGTTGTAGTTAGAAGACATTGAATAATGATAAGCTCCTGTAGAGAACATTGCAAGAATATCACCTGGTTGAGGATCTTGTAACATAATATCTTTAATCAAAATATCTCCTGATTCACAGTTTTTACCAGCAACTGTTACTAAATGATCTGCTTCTTCTCCTGCTTTATTAGCAATAACAGCATCGTATTTAGCGTTATATAATGATGAACGAATGTTATCTGTCATTCCACCATCGACACTAATATAATCTCTAATATCTCTAATATATTTATAAGAACCTACTGTATATAAAGTAATACCTGCATTACCTACACAATAACGTCCTGGTTCTACTAAGACCATTGGTCGTTTCATATCTCTTCTATCGAAACCTTTATAAATAATATCCATGATTGTGGAAACAACATCATCGAATTCTAGTGGGTGATCACTTGCTGTATATTGGATACCAAAACCACCACCAGCATTTAATTTATTAATAACGATTCCAAAGATATCATAGATTTCATAAGCGATATCTACGAATTTATTCATTGCAAGTACATAAGCTTGAATTTCTTCAATTTGACTACCTACGTGACAATGAATTCCATCAAAGTTGATATGTGGTGCATCAATAACTTTTTTAATTGCTTTTAAATATGTATTATCATGACTTGAAAAACCAAATTTTGTATCTTTGGCTCCAACACGGATATAATCATGTCCACCCGCGTAAACACCTGGTGTGATTCTGACTAAACCATTGACCATGACATTTAGTTTTGAAGCAATTTCTTCAACAAGTTCAATTTCATAGAAATTATCAATAACGAAGTTTTCTACACCATTTTCTAATGCATATTGAATTTCTGAAGGTAATTTATTATTTCCATGGAAATAGATTTTTTTAGGATCAAATCCTGCTTTTAAAGCAACAGAGATTTCTCCTGCACTAACACAGTCAATTCCTACTCCATATTCCATAGCTAATTTATAGATTGCTTTACACGAAAATGATTTTGAAGCAAATAATGGTAATGTATTTTCATATTTATCAATCATTTTTGTTTTTAATGTATTAAATTGTTTTCTAATATGTCCTTCAGACATAACATAGAGTGGTGTTCCATATTGTTTTACCAAATCAGTTGCTTTCACATCATCTATGTATAAATCGTTTCCCTTAATTTGTGCAAATTCAGTTTGTAAAACCATTTCTTTTCTCCCTAATAAAGTGTTTTTAATGTAAATAAACCAACTTCTTTATCTTGTAAAGCTTTAGCTGCAGCCAAAGCACCTTGAACAAAAACATCTTTTGATAAAGCTGTATGTTTAATTTCAATAATTTCATCTAATCCTGCAAACATAATTTCATGTTCACCAAAAATTGTTCCACCGCGAAGGGCTTGAATACCAATTTCTTCTTTTTTTCTTTTTTCATGAAGTGAACTACGATCATAAACAGGTGTTGTTCCTTGAATTTCATCTTCCATTACTTCATATAAAAGTTTTGCTGTACCTGATGGTGCATCAATTTTTTGATTATGATGTTTTTCTAAAATTTCAATATCATAACCATTATCATAGAATTCTTTAGCAACTTGTCTTAAGATTTTTGTCACCATTTGAATTCCAAAGCTTGTATTATAAGATTGGAAGATAGCAATTTCTTTAGAAGCTTCTTCAATCTTATCTAATTGTTCCTTAGAAAAACCAGTTGTTGCGAAAACAACTTTTGTTTTATTCTTTTTAGCGTAAGCTAAAATATCATCAAGATTGTTTGGATGTGAAAAATCAATAATCACATCCGCACGATCTTGGACTTCTGTTAAATTACTATACATTGCTTCTGGTGCTTTTTCATCAAACTCATAAGAAACCACACCAATTAAATCAAATTCATCTTTTTCTCTTAATTGATGAGCAACTTTCTTACCCATCAAACCATATCCATATAATAATACTTTCATCCTAATACCCCAATTTTTCAAATTCATCCATTGCATCAAATAATGCTTTTTTATTTTCATCAGTTGTTGTAATTAATGGTAATCTTAAATGTTCTCCACAAACACCCATTTTAGCAAGAGCTGCTTTAGGCATAATTGGGTTTACATCAATAAATAATAAACGTGAAATAGGATCTAAAGCATAAGCTAATGGTTGTGCTTCTTTAATATTTCCTTTTAAAATTAATTGTGTTAATTTTTCTACCGCTTCTGGATATAAGTTAGAAGTAACAGAAATAACTCCTTTTCCTCCAGCTGCCATAAATGGAAGAATATTATCATCACATCCAGAATATAAATCAAAGTCTAAATCAGCTGTTTTAGCTAATACTTCCATAGCATAAGCAATATTATCTGTGGCATCTTTCATTGCTTGAATGTTTTTGTGTTTAGCAAGTTCAACAACAGTATCAACCGAAATATTTAATCCTGTTCTTCCTGGTACATTGTATAAAATCATTGGAATATCAACAGCATCAGCAATTGTTGTATAATGTTGAATTAAACCTCTTTGACTAGTTTTATTGTAGTAAGGTGTTACAACAAGAATCGCATCTGCCCCTTTTTCTTTAGCGTAACGTGCTTTCTTTAAAGCTGTTTGTGTATCATTTGAACCAGCTCCACAAATAACTTTAACACCTGTTCCTTTCGCAAGTTCTAGTGTTAGATCTAATAATTTAAATTCATCTTCAATTGTAATGGTTGCTGTTTCACCTGTTGTTCCATTTACAAGTAAAGCTTGTACACCACCATCAATCATTCTTTGAACTTGTTTTTTAAATCCTTCAAAATCAATGTCTCCGTTATCAAACATTGGTAATACAAGTGCAACTGCACTTCCTTCAAAAATTGTCATATTTATTTATCCTCCTCAATATGAAATCTTTCTTTTAATAATTGAATTGCTTGATCTAAATTCTCTTTATCAATAACTAAAGAAATTGTTCTTTTACTTGTCGTAATTTGATAAAAATGAATATTAGCTTGTCCTAAGACATCAAATACTTCAGCTGCTAAACCTGGTGTTGTTTCCACCAATTTTCCCCCAACCGCAACTTTAGCGTATTTTCTAATTTGATAAATTTGAATTTGTTTAAATTCATCTTTTAATTTCATGATTGCTTGATTTAGTTTTAATTGGAATTCTTGATCTAATGTAATTTCAATTTGTACAAAATCATCAACAGTAACTTGTGAAATCATGTCTACATTAATTTCTTCATCTTTTAATATAGAAAAGATTTTCGCAATCATTTTAGGATGTTTTGGTACATTTAATAACTTAAGTTGAATAATTTCTTTTTCACAACTTATAGCTTCAATAATATCGTTCATAATTTCCTCCCTATATTTTATTCATCCTCTTATAAAAAGTGACAAATAAAAAATTGCAATGAGTATCATTGCAACAAAAAATTCGTTATCAATGATAGCTCCCCATTACCTTTAGATAATGACAGTTGAATAGGTCTTCCCTAGACACCCAAGATTATACCTCATGCAATAGATACAATCTTTCGGCAAGTGCTCCTCCTTCATTACCTTGTTGCATCAAATAATAATAATCTCATAACATCTTGCGCCTCTATCTTTATTTGAATAGATTTTATCACATCTTTAAATAGTATACAATAATAAGCCTTATTATTTTTCATTTAACAGTAATTTTGATATGATGGTTTCAGGAGGGATATTTATGTTATTTATTTGTTATCCAAAATGTTCTACATGTAAAAAAGCTAAAAAATTCTTAACGGATCATCAAATTGAATTTGATGAAAGACATATCGTTGAAGAAAAACTAAATAAAGATGAATTAAAAGCACTTTATTTAAAAAGTGGTTTACCACTTAAAAGATTCTTTAATACATCAGGTAATCTTTATAAAGAAAAACATTTAAAAGATGTTTTACCGACTTTAAGTGAAGAGGAACAATTAGAACTGCTTTCTACTAATGGAATGCTTGTTAAAAGACCTATACTTGAAACGAAAGATAAAGTTCTTGTTGGTTTTAAAGAAGATCAATATAAGGAACTTCTCTAATGCCTGCTGGATATACACATTATTGTTTTGGTAAAGATGTTTATAAACATCTAGATGATCAAAATATTAAAGATTTATTACTTAGAAATGAAAATTGTTTTTTAATTGGTCTTCATGGTCCAGATATTTTCTTTTATGAAAGATGGAATAAAATAGCAAGAAAGATGCATCAAGAGAAAGCTAATGTTTTCTTTGAAAAGGCACAGGATGTTATTCAAAGTGAAGCACAGCTTGCTTATATTCTTGGTTTTATTTGTCATTATTTATTAGATAGTCAAATGCATCCTTATATTAAAAAGATGATTAAAAACACAAATATGGATCATTTTGAAATAGAATCCGATTATGACCGTCTTCTTTTAAAAAGAAATCATCAAGATCCATTACATAAAGAAATCTATGAACATATTCGCTTTAAAGAAAAAGAAATATGTACTATTCAATCCTTTTTCCCTGAACTTTCTTATGTAGATATTGAAAAAGCTCTTAAAGGATTAAAAAGAATTGATCATTTATTAAAAGCCCCTAGCTTTTTAAAAAGGGGGCTTATTTATGGATGTTTCCATCTCACATTCAATTTTCATAAACTTCAAGGTTTGATTATTAATTACCATCATAATAAAGAAATGGAAAAATATAATGATATTCTTGATAAAATTTACCAACAAGCATTAAAAGAAGCTCTTATTTATCTTCCTTTATTTATTCAAAACTATAAAAAACTCGCTCCTTTACCAGAGCGCTACTACCATAACTACAAATAGTGCATCAAACGATGCACTATTTTTTATAAATTAAAACCATCTTTGAAAGCTTTACCAACATTTTCTCCTAAAACACGATACGTATTATTGACCATATCAAAAGCAATAATTTCCATCTTATCTACATCAATCTTACCATTTTCATCTAAATAATCTTCATCAATAGAAACATTTACAACATTTCCAATTAAGTTTCCATCTTCAAAAGATTCAACAGTACATTCTAAAGTGAGTGGATATTCTTCAATAATTGGTGCATCTACATGTTTTGAAGGTGTTACATGGACACCACTTTTTTCAATCTTATCTTCTTTATTTCCAGAAACAACACCAAAATAATCAGAAATCTTTTCTGTTTTCTTTGTCGCAAAAGATAAAGTAAAAGCTTTCTTTAATTCTAAATTATCTGTTGTTTTATGTTTAGAAAGTGATACATAAACTTGATTATAATCATAAACGCCACCCCAAGCAGCATTCATGACATTGGCCTTACCATCTTGATCATATGTTGCAAGCATTAAAACAGGTAAAGGCATAAATTGCATTTTATCTCCTAAATCTTTTCTCATATATATAATTCTCCTGTGTATTTCTATTATACCACTTCTTAAATTTGAAACAAATTTGTCGTGGCAGGCGTAATGACTTATTACATATGCAAAGGGTTAGACAGATTTTTCAAACGATAACTAGCCTCGTGTTAGTGTTCACGCTAAAAAACAAGAAAAGGTTAGAGCTGCCACTCTAGCCTTTTCGTTTTATGATGTTTGTGCTTTTAAACTTCGTCAATATTATAGCATTATACCTTAGGACCATCACCGATAAAAAACATAGATTTTATCATTTTTAATATTCAATAAATATCTTTGCTTTTAAATCCTATATTGTACCATAATATCTATATTTTTTTAATTCTATTTTAATTATTTTATATCCTATACAATGTTTATATAGAAGAGTTAAAAGTGAGGTAAATCATATGGAAAATAGAAAATTGATTAGTAGAGATGAGATATACTTTTTAGTATTTTTTTCTAACTTTTTTATAGGTATGTTGTTATTATCAATCAAATATAATTTTGATTCCATTCAAGCATTTTTTGTCTTTGTGAATATAGATCCTATTCCATTCTTTTTCCTCTTTATAGTATTTATCACTTGTCTTTATTATTTTATTAAAATCATAGCCAAAAAACACATTTTAAAAAAATTATAATTTTTATTAAAGATTTTACAGGTTTTATTCAAAGAATTGGTTGATTCCTATTTACATATTAAGGTTCTTATTAAAGAGAAAAGGTTAGAATTGCAGCTCTAACCTTTTCGTTTTGTGATATTTCATGTTTTTAAACTTCGTCAATGTTATAGCATTGACTTTTACGATTATCAATTCTAATTTTTAAACGAAAGAAGTCTTTTACATTGTGTAGTAGATCTATTTTATTATAAATATTTTCTTATAAATAATCTTTAATATCTATCAAATTATCAATAATGTAATTTGCATTTGCTTGTTCAATTCCAAAATAATCATCTTTTAAAGCTAATACTTCTATTCCTGCATTTATTGCTGACTGAATGCCAGGGTATGAATCCTCAACAATAATGGTTTCTTCCTTCGATGAATGTAGCTTATTTATAGTATATAAATATATTTCAGGGTTAGGTTTACTTTCTTTAAATTGATCTCCGCTTGTAATTAAATCAAAATATTCTATGATGTTACTGGTTTTTAATGCATTTATAATAACACTTTTTTGGGAGGAAGATGCTAATGCAATTTTATAACCATTTTCTTTGAGATATCTCAATAATTCCAAAGCATTATCATTTAATAACTTACTATAATCTCTTTTTAGACTATTAAAATATTGTTTTAAAATAATGACAAATTCATTAAATGAAGTTTTATTGTTCCACCATTGATAAACAATTTTATAAAATCGCTTATTATCTACCCCGATAACTACTTTACATATATCATTTGTCAAATAAATATCATATTGTTTAAAGAAGGAAATGATTTCGTTAATATACATTCGCTCACTATCAAACAAAACTCCATCCATATCAAATATAATTGTTGTTTTTTGCATTTTAATAATCTAAAGCTTTGTAGTAACGTCTAATATCAATTGGATGACGTCTGCAATGTTCTAAATGTACATTCAATCTCATGAATGCTGATCTCATCATGATTGGTGATAGAATACCTCTAAATTCATCACTGATTCCTTTTAATTTGTAATTTTTTGTATCAAATACTGTTACTTTTGCACTCACTCTATGTACAAAGTTTTCTACTCTGTCCATTTCTGGTCTTGTAGCGTCTTCTCCTTTGATTAGAATTACTGGAATATCTCTTTCAATCACTTCTAATGTTCCATGGAAGAAGTTTGCCGCTGAAATTGGTCTCGTTCTCATCCATTGCATTTCTTCCATAATACACATTCCATAACATACTGCCCAATCTTCTAGATTTCCTGATGCTACTAAATATGTAATTGGCTCATCACAATATTTTTCTGCATATGCTCTCATTTCTTCATCTGCATCTTTATAAATTTGTACAACATTTTCTGGCATGTTTTTGATTTCTTCCATTAACTGATCATACTTTTCAAATTGTCCTGCATTTTTCATGAAGCGTAATACTACTGAATACCACCAATAATATTCTCCACCTACTGTATTCACTAAGTAATCTACTTTTTTAGCTAATGGTGAATCTAATACTTCAACATATCCCATGACTTTTGCTCCTACTTCATGAGCTTTGTCAATTGCTTTTTCTATTTCAATTGTATTTCCTGATAAGGATGCAATTACTACAATTGAATCCTTATCAAACTTTGCATTTCCTTCATATAGAAAATCAGTTGCATTTTCTAAATATAATGGCAAGTTACATCCTAATTGTTTTGCTGTGTGCATGATTTGCCCTGCATACAATAATGTTCCACCAATTCCAAATAGAAAGATGTTTGAATAGCCTTCTTCACATACTTTATCCACTATTTTTTCTACTTCTGGTATTAAATTTACTCCGTTTTGATGTTCTGTTCTTACTCTATTTTCATCAAAGTTTATCATTTGTTTTTCCTCCTCGTATTACCCTAAAATACCAAATTGTGCACAAATAATTCCAAATATTGCTGTACCAATAATAATCCACATAATATTAATATTTTTACCAAGTAATTTATAATAAATACCTGTCACAGCTAAACCTAACATGCCTGGCATAATGCCATCTAATACCGATTGAATTTTTGTTGCTGAATCTCCACTTCCAATAGCTAATGATGTAGTTACAGAAACCAATTCATTTGTCATTCCACCAATAACCATTACACCTAAAATAGCAGCTGCAAGCATGAATTTTTGCATTAATCCTGATTTTTGAATTTTTTCTAAATATGTTGCACCTAATTCATAGCCTTTCATTGCACAAACATATCTCAAAATAAATGCTGGTACATTAAAGATTAGTAAGAATAATATTGGTCCTAAAACACTACCTTTTAAAGCTAGCGATGTTCCAATACCAACTGCTAAAATTCTTAATGTTCCTAGTAATAATGAATCTCCAATACCACTTAATGGTCCCATCAAAGCTGCTTTAACAGCATTAATTGATGATACATCAAAATTTTCTTTTTTCGCATTCATTTCTTCCATTGCAAGAGTAATCCCACCAACGAACGGAGAAACATGAGCAGTGATATTAAAAAATTCTAGATGTCTTTTCAAAGCTGCTTTTAAACCTTCCGGATCATCCTTATAGATCTTTCTTAATCCTTGTGAAATCATCGTACAAAATCCCATATGCATTTGTCTTTCATAATGCCATGAAAATTCCATAGGAAGTGATCTCCAAAACATTCTTTTTAGATCTTTTTTTGTAATTACTGAACTTTCATTATTTGTTTTATATTCATTGTTAGAAGTCTTCATCGTCTTCATATCCTCCTTCTACTACTAAATTATTAGTATTATTAAAATCAACACGCAAGAAAACTGTAATAAGTCCAATAATCGCAATTCCAACTACTGGAACTTTGAAATAGGCTGATAGTACAAATCCTAAGAAAAAGAATGGTACAACCTCTTTGTTCATGATCATTTTAGCCAGCATTGCAAAACCAACACCTGGTAACAAACTACATGCAATTGATAATCCATTTGTAATAACTTTAGGAATTGCATTAACAATTGTTTCCATTTGAGAGCTTCCTAATGCAAATCCAAAGAATGTAATTAAAAATAAAGCTGTGCAAGTAATAAAACCTGTTAGCATATGTATAATTGTTATAGCTCTCGCATCGCCTTTTTCTGCATATTTATCTGCAAGTTTCCCCATAAATGGTCGTACAATTGAGAAAATAACATTGTCTACAGCTTGTGCTAATAACGCAATAGGAAATGCCATTGTAAAAGCAATTTCTGCTCCTTTTCCAGTTGTAATAGCAAATGCTGTACCTAATACCCCACCTACAATAACATTTGGTGGAATAAATGCACCTACTGAATATTGTCCTAAAAATGCTAATTCAAGTGTAGCACCTACCACAATTCCAGTTTGAAAATCACCTAAAATAAGTCCTACCAACGGTCCTAAAACGATAGGTCTTTGAATTAAATTAGTTCCTGTTGCCAAATCACATTTTCCAATAAAAGCAACACACCCTAATAAAAATGCTTGTAACATAATTATTTCTCCCTTCTAAATAACATCTTTTGCCATAATTCTTTTTTCAGTTGGAACCATACGTATTTCTACTTCATATTGTTTAGAAATAAGTTCTTTTACCAAATCTATTTCTTCATCAGTTAAATTAACAGCTTTTGAAATATTTTTTGTATTTTCTTTAGCTTTTGTTCCGCCTAGAACAACATTCTTAAACTGTTTTGTTTCTGTCATTAATCGATAAGCATCTTTAACGCTTTCAACGACAACAAATAATTTATATTTGTCTGTCACATTGCTATTTAATGCTTTAATACTATCGTCAATCGACTTAATAACTAATTTAACACCTTGAGGTTTTGCCATTTTTATAGCCATTTTTTTTAATTCATCCTGAACGACCCCGTCATTTGCTATCAAAATACAATTTGCCTCTAAATGGCTTGTCCAAGAAAATGCAACTTGTCCATGTAATAAACGATGATCAACTCTTAATCCTTTAATCATAGTAATTTCCTCCTAAAAATCTTCTTCCTCTATGTTTTGGTTTATTGAGGATTTGTTTTTTAAAGTAATACCATCTTTAGCATTATTTAAAATTGTTTCAAAATCAGAATTCCCAGAATTTACTGCTAAAACCATTTCTAATACTAAATTCATATTCATACCCGAGAAAATATCAACATTATCAAATGTACACATCTGTACTAATGCATTGTAAACACTTCCTCCTTTGATATCACATATGATGATATACTCATCTTGACTTGAACCAATTTGATTTTTTATTTTTTCAGCATAATCATTAGGGTTCTCACCTGGATACAAACTAAATGTTTCAATATTTTTAGCTAAATCTCCAACGATCATTTCTACAGAATTTAGCATTCCTTTTGAAAGCTCCCCATGTGATGCTAAAATAATTTTTTTCATTCGCTTCACTCCTTCCACATATCCACTAGTAAAATATGTGCCAATTCATTTTTGATCAACAACAATTGTTTCTTGTCACTTTTATACAAGCAAAAACTGTGCCAATTCATTTTTAATCAACAACAATTGTTCTCGTCACTTTTATACAAGCAAATACTGTGCCAATTATCATTTCTATAATTAAAGAATTGATCTTCCTAGACATTAATAGACAAGCAAAAAGCATGCCACATCGGCATGCTAATCATTTTTTATATATTCATATATATATTCAATTTCTTCTACAGGAATTTGGACATTATAAAAATCCTCTACACTTTTCATTGATTTTCTTAACAAGATAATAAAATCATTATGATTCTTTTCAAAATTTTCGTCATCAAATGCTGTAATTGCCTGTTTAGTGACCAACCTTTCAATCAAGCAGCAAATATGTACATATAATCCAAAACACGTTTGATTTTTAAATTTGCAATCCATTAACTGTTGCAATTGGTCTATTCCCGATGAAACATGTTCTAACAATTTATTTGGATTTAATATTGTTAAGTTGTTTATTACATTTGATAATGAAAAGTTCTTGATGATATTTTTTTCAAATAATTGCATTTGTTCATTGTTCAAATAGTTTCCAAAATAATTTTTAATCTTATTAAATCCTTCGTTTATTATAAGGTCTTCAATAGCAATAAAAGGATAGTCATCTATATTTGGATTTAACGTACCTATCACACAAATCACTTTATACTCTGCTAAAAAATCATCAGAAGTATGTTGCGTTAGAAGTGTATGATAATCATAAGCGATAACCTCGATATGTATATCTTTCGGTAAAGAATCCAAAACAATTTCCTTTAATTTATGTGCCGTTCCCATACCACTTGCACAGCTACATAAAATAACAGGCTCTTTTTGATAATTCATTTCTATATGTACATTATAAAAATCTCTTTTTTGAATAGAATCAAAAATTGATTTCATCGATTTATCTTGGATAATTCCTTGACCCACTGTCAACGCTAACTTGGTATTAACATTATTGATAAGTGCAATATCAATATTTCTTCTTTCAATACCTTGATATATGTCCTCAAGCGATCCCATATCTACTAATAAATATAATTTTTTTACATTACCTATTGTTGATACATATTCATTAATCTTCTTTGTAATTTGGATGCTATCGACATCCAATGGCATATCTATTGCCTCAAAAACATACTTATCAAGTAACTTATTCGCTGAATCTGCGATAGAACTTGCGGTAGAATAACCATGTGCAAGAATAATTGCAATTGTTAAATCATTGTTTTCATGATTTACGTATTTAACCAAACACAGCAAAATAATAAATTGCACAAAAATATCTATACTATTATTAAAATTATCTTTAAAATAATCATATATTTCTTTGGACATTACGTACTCTTGATGGTATTTCGTTTGTAAAAAAGCATTTAATTCTTCCACTTCTTTGCTATGTCCATTAATCCAGTTAATAATATGATAAATATTACTATTATATTCTAAAATATAAGTTGCTATAGCAACTAATTCATTATGTGACAAATGAAACCCATATCTACTTGTAACTATTTCAAACACTCTATTAACTGTTTCAAGGTAGTATTTAGTGCGTGATACATCACTTTTATTAAATATTATTTTTGAAAAATATTCATCAACAACTTTCTTTGCATTTTGATAATAACTACTATTCTTATCTATTTCTATTAATTCATTATATAATTCAAGAATAATAGATTGTTTTGAAGTTGGAATCAATCTATCCAGCGATAACATTTGATGTTTTTTCATTATCAAATGATTAACATCAATAGTTGAAATAACTGTTTCAGGTAAATCATATGTATGAATTTCTAAAAAATCATTATTACTATTAAAAAGAGCACTTACACAACTTGCTTGTATCGTATTGCTTAATTCTCCTATGTTTCCAGAGAATTCATGATTAAGTAATATCTGATAGACATTAGAAGATATCTTTATCTTTTTATTAATTCTTTTTTCTTCTTTTTTATACAAAGAATAAATCAATTCTAATTTTTCGTTTGTTCCTCTTTGATTCAATGATGGTATATTCAAAACAACTGGAATTCTTCTAATCAAAGTTTTTAATAATACTTTTTTAGGATCTTCTGTTGTTGCAAAAATAATTCTACATTTAGATTTATACCATTTATCATTATCGCCTACCAAATGATAGATTCCTTGATCCATATACAAAAACAATTTTTCTTGACATTCTGCTTTTAAACAATGCACTTCATCTAAAAATAAAACACCTCCGTTTGCATAATGAAGTAAACCTAAATTGTCTTTATCCGCACCTGTAAATGCCCCTTTTTTATAGCCAAATAAATTAGCTGTTAATAGCTCTGGATTATTTGCATATTCAGAACAATTTACTTGAACAAATTGAGCATTTTCATCTATCAAATGAATGTTTCTACAATATTCAAATGTTAATTTCGCCATAAATGATTTTCCAGTTCCAGTAGGTCCGTACAATAAAGTAGGTAACCCATTAGGTGGGTATGAGACAATTGCTTTTAACTTTTCAACAATTTGATTCATGCTTTCATTATGTCCAATAAGCTTATCAAAATCTTTTTCTTTAGTCATATTTAATAAATCATTTAGAGCATCAAAACTATCAACTTCTTTCTTTGTTATTTCTATATTATACTTATTTTCTAAATACACTTTATTTAAAAATATGAACGGTTTTCTTTTAATTTTAATAAGAAGATTTTCATCACACATTTGATTTAGTAATAAAGTTATTTGATTCTTACTTACTTTCAGCGTTTCTGAAATTCTCAATGAACTACATGCTTCATAGTTATCACTCTCCATATTTTTTGAAATATAATTTAATATTTTGTCCTTCATTTATTTCACCTACTTTTTTTCATAAATATCTTAAGTTAGAAAATCAAAAAAAGTCAAGTTAATTATTCATCAGTAATTTTTATACTCAAGTTGGCACATTTTTTGCTAATATATATGTGAAAATAGATAAAGAAGGTATTAAAAATGGAACAAAAAATAATTTTCTCACAAACATTTAAACAAACTTTTAAACTTAACCAAACAATGATTAATTCTTTAGATTTTTTAAAACTCGACAATTATGAATTATCTAAAATAATAAGTGAATTTCTTCAAACAAATCCTTTTGTTGAGCTAAAAAACATTGATAAAAATAGACAAGAATTAGAGAATAATTATATTGAAAATATATCTAATCCTTTATCATTAGTCGATGAATTAAATAAACAACTTATCACTGTTCCTCTTCCTTTTGAAAAGAATATAATGGATTACTTAATAAATTCACTCGATAATCATGGATTTTTAAGTTATAACGAAAATGACTATTTGTCATCATTAGGTATTGATAAAAAGTACTTTTACTTTCATTTACATATACTACAATCATTAGAGCCTTCCGGGGTAGGTGCCTTTGATATTTTTGATTCAATATGTATTCAACTAAGGAAACAAAAAAAACATAAGTCTTATAAATTATTACGTGAGTATAAAGACTATATTCTTTCTTATAATTATCAAAACATTTTAAAACACACACCTCTTACAAAGAAAGAATTAGACACTATTTATGATGATATAAGAACTTGCAATCTGTATCCCTGTTCAAAATATACTAATAATAATGACAGTTACATTCAGCCTGATATCGAAATAAAAATTGAAAACGGAAAAATAATTATCGTGCCAATAAACCAGCCTACAATAATTCTTAATAATAATCTATATAAATTGGTCAAAGAATCACCTAAAATGAATGAGTATTTTAAAAGCGCAACCTTCTTGCTTGAAAATTTAAACAAAAGAAATCAATCTGTCTTATTCATATCAGATAAATTAATACAACTACAAAAAGGTTACTTTCTATATAACGATGAATTAGTGCCTTGTAATCTTAATGATTTAGCAAATTTAACCGGATATCATGAATCAACTATTTCAAGAACATTAAATAATAAATATTATATGTTTAACGGTGAAATATACCCTTTAAAAAAGCTACTTATTTCAAAAACATTATCTGGCGACAGTTCTGATGCTATTAAAAAAGCTATTGTTGAACTTATAAATATGGAAGACAAGAAGCATCCATTGTCTGATGAAAAGCTTGTTGAAGAACTTGAAAATATAGGCCTTTCTTGTTCAAGAAGAGTAATTAATAAATACAGAAAACAATTAAATATTCCATCATCATTTAAAAGAAAAAAGTAAATAATAATATTGGATTTACACTACTTTTTATTCATTATTTTTAGTACAATGAAGTTATAAGACAAAGGAGAAAAGTATGAGTAAAATTGTATTTTTAGATGTTGATGGAACTTTAATTGACTATGAAACAAAGTTACCTGATTCAGCAAAAAAAGCTGTTGATCAAGCCAGAGCTCATGGACATAAAGTCTATATTTGTACAGGTTGTTCTAAAGATGAAATCTTACAAAGAAATCTATGTGAGTTAGATGGAATGATTTTAGGAAATGGAACATACGTTGAAGATCATGATCATGTTATTATGCATCAAGCGATGCCTTTAGAAGAAGTAAAAAAGGTGGTTCATTGGTGTCAAGAAAGAAATCTTGCTTTTTACTTAGAAACAAATAGTGGGGTTTATTGTAATGATCAAATGATTAAAGATGGACCAGCTGTCATGATTAAATACGGTCAAGGTAAAGGTGCAGATCTTTCAAATGCAACAGAAAAGGCAAAAAGTTTTATTGATTCTTTTACGTTAATTCATGGAGATGAATTTTATCGTGAAGATGTTAATAAAATAGACTTTATTATTCGTGATTATCAAGATCATTTAGATGCAATTAATGCCTTTCCCAATTTAGCACATAATACTTGGGGTGGAAAAGGAGAGCTTGCTTTATTTAGTGATTTAGGTCCTACAGGAATTAATAAAAAACATGCCATTGAAGTATTATTGGATTATTTAAAAGTGGATAAAGAAGATACCATTTCTTTTGGTGATGCCAAAGTAGATTTGTCTATGTTTGAATGTTGTGGTTTCAATGTCGCGATGGGTAATGGTGGACCAGAAATCAAAGAAGCCGCTGATTATATTACCAATGATGTAAATGAAGACGGATTATATAATGCTTTTAAATATTTAAAATTAATTTAAGGAGAGAACTTATGAGTAAAATTGTATTTTTAGATGTCGATGGAACATTAATTGATTATGAAGCAAAATTACCTGCTTCAGCCGCAAAAGCTGTTGATCAAGCTAGAGCTAATGGCCATAAAGTTTATATTTGTACAGGGTGTTCAAAAGCAGAAATCTTACAAAGAAATTTATGTGATTTAGATGGAATGATTGGTGGAAATGGTGCTTATGTTGAAGATAATAATCATGTTGTAATGCATCAAGGTTTGTCTAAAGAAGATGTAAAAAATATTGTTGATTGGTGTAATGAAAGACATATTGGTTTTTATTTAGAAGCTAATAGTGGTATGTATTGTAATGATTATATGTTAGAACAAGGACCTGAAACCATGGTAAAATACGCCAAAGGTAAAGGAGCAAGCTTAGAGAATGCCAAAAGTTCTGCTCAACATTTTATTGATGGTTTCATTCATTTACAAGGAGATGAGTTATACCGTGACGATGTTAATAAAATCAGTTTCATTTTAAGAACATATCAAGACCATTTAGATTCTAAAGTAGACTTTCCTCATTTAGTTGCAAATACTTGGGGAGGTAAAGGAGAACTTGCATTATTTGGTGATTTAGGACCTACAGGTATTACTAAAAGACATGCTATTGAAGTCCTATTAGATTATTTACATGCTGATCCTAAAGATACGATTTCTTTTGGTGATGCTAAAATTGACTTGTCGATGTTTGAATGTTGCGCTTATAATGTTGCGATGGGTAATGGTGGCTTTGAAATTAAAGAAGCCGCTGATTATATTACTGATGATGTAAATGAAGATGGTTTATACAATGCCTTTAAATATTTAAAATTAATTTAAAGTTGCTTAAATAAATATTATTTGATAGAATAAATTCATAAAAGGGAGTAGCTTGCCAAACACTTGGTTCACTTCTTCGTCAATACAGTTATAAAATTTATAACTCGGAAAGTGATTGAATAGCGAGACTTTTACTGCAATGCAGTAGGAGTCCGCTTTTTTTATACCTACTGCAAAATAAAAGGAAGGAGTAATCGTTATGATTCAACAAATTATTATTTTATTAGTAGGTTTTATTTTTCTAGTAAAAGGAGCTGATTGGTTTGTAGAAGGGGCGGCAAGCATTGCTAGAAAAATGGGTATTCCCCAACTAATCATTGGTCTTACAATTGTTGCTATGGGAACAAGTATGCCTGAAGCTGCTGTAAGTATTACGGCTGCCATGCAACAAAATGCAGGGATTACTATTGGAAATGTGGTAGGTAGTAATATCTTAAATATTTTTATTATTTTAGGTATTACAGCCTTGATCACCAATGTAAAAATACAAAAATCAACCATCCGTTATGAAATTCCCTTTATGATTTTTATAACAATCATCCTCATGATCTTTGGTATGACAGATATGAAAATTACTTTTATTGAAGGTGTTTTCCTTTGGATTCTTTTTATTGCTTATCTTGTTTATCTATTTATTATGGCAAGAAATAGTGAAACTCTAGAAGAAGAAAAAGATATTCCCGTTTGGAAATGTCTTCTCTTTATTCTCATTGGAGGAATCCTTGTTGTTAAAGGAAGTGACTTTGCGGTAAGTGGGGCCAGTGCCATTGCTCGTTATTTTGGTATGAGTGAACGCTTTATTGGTTTAACAATTGTTGCTTTTGGAACATCACTTCCTGAACTCGTCACTTCTGTAACAGCTGCAAAACGTGGTAATGCAGGAATTGCGATAGGCAATATTGTAGGAAGCAATATTTTTAATATTCTTTTTGTTATTGGAACAACATCTCTTATTTGTAGTGTTCCTTTTGAAAGTAAGTTTATGATTGATTCTATGATTGCAGTAATAGCTGGATTAGTTCTCTGGTTTGGAACAAAGAAACATCACGAATTAAGGAAACCTTGTGGAATCGTTATGCTTTTATGTTATGGACTTTATTTTATCTATTTGTGTTTAATGTAAATTCTATTTACAAAAAAATTGCATAATAAATTAGAAAATGTAAACGTCTCTCCGTTTACATTTTTTTATATTTCAAAACTTTTTTAAAATCAATAAACTAGGATGTGAGGTGAGGGTGATGAGTCAAAGAGAAAAGAAAGTAAGAGAATTACATAACCAAGGTTACAACTGTGCTCAAGCGTTTTTATGTAGTTACCAAGAGCTTTTAAAGCTAGATGAAAAAGAACTTTTTAAATTAGCTGAAGGGCTTGGAAGAGGTATTGCAGGATTAGAAGAAATGTGTTGTATTCCAATACTTATGGCAATGATTTGTTCCTACTTGGAAACCAGTGATGGAAATGTAGAGCATCCTACATCAAAACTTAAAAGTTATGCTTGTGGTAAATGTTTAGCCATGGATTTTAAAGAACAAGTAGGAAGTCTTTGTTGTCACAGCCTTTTAAAAGAAAATAAAGAGAAGAAAAGATCTTGTAGTGACTTATTAGAAAAAGGCGTTGCTATTTTAGATGAGTGTTTAAAATAAAAAAAGAAGAACTAATCTTCTTTAAGATGTTCTTCAATAATTTCATTATCTATTTCACGATTAAGTTCCACTCTTTTAGCGACATTGATTTTATAATCTAGATTTGCTTGATAATTCAAAGAAAATAAACATGAATAAAGAATATTTAAAACAATATTCATGGATTCTAATGAAGTAAATCCAGCAATCTTAGAAAATGATTTTTCTCGGGTAGAAACATTTAATGATACGGTTGCAAGATCCGATAAACTATTTTTACCAAGACTGGTGATTGCAATGATAGGTACCTTATTTTCTTTTAAAAAGTTTGCTGTTTTTAAAAGAGTAGGGGTTTCTCCTGAATAAGATAAACAAATAGCGCATTCATCACTTGTCGTCATAATCGCATCTTGAAATTGATTATCTTGTACAGGTTCAATATAAGCTTTTTTATGAATACGATTTAATTTAAAAACAAATTCTTCTCCAATAAAATTTAAATTAGCAATCGCAAAGATCTTCACAACATTAGCTTTTCTTAATATTTGAATCGCTTTTTGTAACGTATCGTGATGAATTAAAGAAGCCGTATCTTTTGCACTTTCGATATGTAATTGCGTTATTTTATGAGCAATTTGCATCATGGTATCTTGATTGGTAAAAGGATAATTAGGGTCTATTTCTTGAAAGTGATTATTTAAATAAATGACTTCATCAAGAAACGCTTCTTTAAAATCAGTCCACCCTTGAAATCCTAATTTATGAGCAATACGAATCACTGTAGAAGGGGCTGTATAAGTTTCATCACCAATCATTTTAGTAGAATAATCTTTGATTTTTTCTTGTTTTTCTAAAATAAAATCAATGATTGTTCGTTCATTATATGAAAAGATATCTTGTTTCATTTGTTCTTGTAAAAGCATATCATCACCTCTTTTCTATTATATAAGAAAAAAGTATTTTAAGGAGGAAAAAATGAATTTTTTTAAACATTATAAAAATAGTTATTTAAGTTATTTCTTAATGTATTTTTTCTTTTTCTTTTGTTTAGCATTCTTTTCAGGATTTATTTCTGTCTATTTAATGGACCAAGGATATAGTGCTTCTCAAGTGAGTTTTGTTGTATCTTGTTCTTATGTCTTATCCGTTATCGTACAACCCTTTATTGGTAAACTTAATGATCAATATGAATCAAGATATGTGAATAGTATCTTACTATTGATTGCAGGAGTATCTGGAATCATCTTTATCTTTTTAAAGAATATTTATTTGATTGCACTTGTGTATAGTTTAGTATTAGCGATTACTAATGGAACAAATCCAATTATTGAAAGAATGGCTATTCTTTCAAGATTTAAATATGGTTCAATTCGCGTTTGGGCAACCATTGGTTATGCTGTGGCGACAATCATCGCAGGATCACTTTATAAAAATATTGGACCTTATAGTCTTTATGTTTTCTTTGCGATAGGGGAGTTATTATGTGTAATTGGGATTTTAGGTACACATAGTATTTTACCGCCTGTGGAAAAAACCAAAGAAAAGATTTCAATGACATCGGTTTTTAAAATCAAACATATTCCTTTTTATTTAATTATTGTTTGTTTATTTTATGGTATTACTAATGTTCATCATCTTTATTTACCTGCTATGTTGAAACAAAGTGGTTTACCAATTAATTATGTTTCAACTGTTATCTTTTTTTCAACATTATCAGAAGTCCCTGTTATTTTATTATCTCGCTTTTATATGAATCGTTTTACCAATAAACAATTATTAATGAGTGTCTTTGTTTTACTTTTTGTACAATTCTTTACTTTTAGTTTTATTTCATCACTCATTATTCAAATTATCATTGTTTTTCTTACAAAAACCGTTGCAACAATGGCCTTTGTCATGATCAATTTAAGAATTATTTCAACGATTGTTGATAATGCAAGACAAAATACCGCATTATCCCTTGTTTCTGCTTGTAAAAGCTTTTCATCGATTTTATTTCAAATGTTAGCGGGATATTTGATTGATTTTACTGGTTATCAAATGTTTTATTTTGTTTTATTTATTTGTAGTGTAATTAGTATGGTGCTGGTTTTCTTCTTTAAAGTACCAACCAATAAGGATTTAAAAGTATTTCATTAGGAGGTTTTTATGTTAAAACGTTATAAAAATAGTTATTTAAGTTATTTCCTCATGTATAATTTCTATTATTTATCATGGGCCGTATTTTCAGCATTAATTTCAGTTTATTTATTAGGAAAAGGCTTTAAAGCCAGTGAAGTTTCTCTTGTTGTTTCAACTTCTTTTTTAACATCTATGATTTTTCAACCTGTCATTGGTATGTTAAGTGATCGCTTCGATGTTAAAAAAGTAAACTTTGTGTTATTTGGTTTAGCTGCTATGGGTGGATTTGCCTTTATGTTTGCGGATAGTTTAATTACAATTACCATTGGTTATAGTTTTGTTTTAACTTTAATTAATGGGACAAATCCAGTGATGGAAAAAATTGCTTCTTCATCACCTTATCAATATGGAAAGATAAGAATTTGGGGAACTATTGGTTATGCCATTGGTTCATGGCTTGCAGGAATTATTTATCAATGGATTTCACCCGCAGCCATCTTTGTTTGTTTTGTTATTACAATGATCCTTTGTATCATTGGTTTACTTGGTACCCAAACACCAGATGATTTAGCTCAAGAAAAAGAAGAAAAAACAAAAACAAGTACCCTTTTACATAATCATCAATATCTTTACTATTTAATCATTGCCGCTATTTTCCAAGGAATTACAAATATGGCTAATACATACATTCCAGCCATGTTTCAAAATGATGGTTTACCAGTAGAACTTGTTTCAACAATTTTATCTTTCGCTGTTTTATGTGAAGCTCCACTTGTTTTGTTTTCTAACAGATTTATGGATAAACTTGCTAATAAAAAATTACTTATAATTGCCTATACTATGATTTCTATACAATTTTTATGCTATGCCTTTAATGTTTGGCTACCTCTTAAAATCCTTGTGACTTTACTTACAAAACATCCTTCGGGTATGTTATTTATTATGATTAATTTAAAGATTATAAGTACACTTGTTCCAAAAGAACATCAAATTACTGCACTTGCTTTTGTTCAGACTTTGAGAAACTTAAGTTCAATTATTTTTCAAAATATAGCTGGTCAGATATTAGATGTTTCTTCATATCAAGTCTTATTTACTTTGTCTATTATTGTCATCGGAATTGGATTTATTCTTGTTTTATTATTTAAAGTACCTTCAGGAAAAAATCAAAAATTATTTAATTAAAAACAGATGCTTACAAGTCATCTGTTTTTCTATGAATTGAATTATTTTTATCAAATCCTTGTGGATATCTTTTTTTCAATTTATCTAAATTAGTTTGTAAAATATCTTCTAATGACAAATCTAACGCAGTTGCTGCCTCAGCTAGATACCATGCAATATCTCCAAGTTCTTTTGCTAAGTGATCTTTATCTAAATCATGCCCTTGGGCAAGCCACTTTTTAACAATATCAATAGCTTCTCCCGATTCACCACATAGTCCCATTACACTGTTAATCAAAATATCCTTTTTATCCAATTCCTTATTTAAAGTTAACATAGCTAATTTTTGATATTCATTTATTTTCATTAAAATCACCTTATTCCATTTCTAAATACTATTTTATCACTTTATAAAAAAAAAGCCTTTTAAAATGGCTTTTTTACATATTTTTTATTTAGAAACAACATTGATTGGATTTCCTTCTAAATAAGCTTTTATGTTACTTGCAAGAATTGAAACAAGTCTTTGTCTTGTTTCTAATCCTTTCCATCCCATATGCGGTGTTAAAATAACATTATCCAATTGATAAAGAGGACTATCTTCTTTTGGCGGTTCTTCTTCTTGAACATCTAATCCTGCTCCAGCAATCGTTTGATTTTTAAGTGCTTCAATAAGTGCCTTTTCATCAATCAACGCACCTCTAGAAGTATTAATAATAAACGCTGTGGGTTTCATAAGAGATAAAGTATCTTTATTAATCATATGTTTCGTACTCGATGTTAGTGGACAATGTAAAGAAATATAATCACTATTCTTTAATAAAGTATCAAATGATACATAATGAATTCCATCATGATCTCCTCTAGGCGTTCTTGTATACACCATAATATCCATATCTAATGCCTGTGCAATTTTAATCACATTTTTACCTATATGCCCAGCTCCTACAACACCTAACGTTTTACCATTAACTTCAACATGAGGAACTTGTAAATTATGAGTAAAGTTATCATGATTGCCATTTCCTAGCATTTTCATTTGTGTTTGTATTGTAGAACTTAAATTTAAAATCATCATGATTGCAGTATGAGCAACACGCTTTGAACTATAAGATGGAATATTGCAAACAGTAATTTTCTTTTCCATTGCCGCATCAAGATCTATATTGTTATAACCTGTTCCAGCTTCACAAATTAATTTTACAGAATCTGGAAATTGTCGTATCATCTCTCCACTTACTTCCATCTCTTTAGTAATTATTATATTAGCATTTTGAATCCTTTCTAAAAGCTGTTGAGGGGTTGTGTCATCGTATACTGTTAAATCAGATGATAGTATTGAAAAATCTAATTTTCCATCAAAATTCATTTTTTTAGCATTTAATAAAACACATTTGTTGTTCATAAGTAATCCTCCTAAATATTAAAAGAAAGCAATTCCTTTTTTTTACACCGATAATAAATTAATCCTATTAAATCTGCCAGTGCCCATCCAATAGGAACAGACCACCAAATACCAGTAACACCAATCGCTGGGATCGCTGATAAAACATAAGCTAACACAACACGTGTCCCTAAAGAAAATATTGTAAGAACGACACTCATACCTGGTTTACCTAAAGCACGATATAAACCATACAACAAAAACAAACAACCAATTCCACAATAAAAGACACCTTCAATTTTTAAATACTTGACACCTTCCATAATAATTTCTGTTTCTTTTGCATCTATAAAAATAGTCATTAAATCTTTAGCGAAAATACATACAATAGTTGAAATAATTATGCAAAATCCCATAGAAAGACAAACTGCTGATTTTAATCCTGATTGAATACGCATTTTTTCTTTTGCACCATAGTTTTGAGCAATAAAAGTAGAAAATGCATTCCCAAAATCTTGTACTGGCATATATGCAAAAGCATCAATTTTAACAGCAGCAGCAAATGCTGCCATAACTACAGCTCCAAAACTATTCACTAACCCTTGTACCATTAAAATACCTAAATTCATTACTGATTGTTGAATACATGTAAGAACTGAAAACGAGATCACTTTATGAACCCTCTTTAAATGAAAATATTGTAATTTCATAATTGCTCGTACTTGCATATTTTTTATAAGTGAGTAAATACTGATGCCAATACCTGAAAGATATTGGGAAATCACCGTAGCAATAGCTGCACCTTCAACTCCTAATTTTAATACAATTACAAAAAATAAATCTAATACAATATTAAGTATTGCCGAAACAGCTAAAAATATAAGTGGTATCATCGAATTACCAATAGCTCTTAAATAAGAAGCAAAATAGTTATATAAAAAAATAGCTGGTATTCCTATAAAAATAACAATAAGATAGCCTTTCATATCTCCCCACACTTCATGTGGAACATGTAAAAAAACAGCAAGCTGATTAAGAAAAATATAAGATATTACTGTTAGTACAAACGTGATGAGTGCAATAAAGAAAAATGATGCACATACATCTTCACGTAATCCTTTTTCATCTTTTTGTCCATATCTAATTGAAAACAACGCTCCACTTCCCATACATAAACCAAGAATTATAGATGTTATAAATGTCATTAAGGTAAACGATGAACCAACACTTGCTAGAGCATTTTTACCAAGAAATTGACCAACAATCAATGTATCAACAATGTTATAACATTGTTGAAGTAAATCACCTAAAATCATTGGAATTGAAAAAAGAAGCATAGACTTTAAAACTGAACCTTTTGTTAAATCTCTATTCATCTTTTTGTATTCCTTTCGTAATATTTATCTTACGTTTCGTAAGTATTATAATCAAATATTTATTTTCAGTCAATATCTCTAATTTTTAAAAGATTTACTTATAATAAGGAGCATGATAGTATTAAATAAATGATTAACGGAGGAATGATTATGTATTTAAATGGACTTGATGAATTAGATCAAAAAATTGTTCAATTATTAATAAAAAATGCACGTCTTTCTTACTCTGATATTGGAAAAGAGGTAGGGATTTCTAGAGTTGCTGTAAAAGCTAGAATTCAAGCATTAGAAAAAAAAGGGGTTATTGAAGAATATACAACAATTATCAATCCTCAAAAAATCAGTGGTGCTATATCTTGTTATTTTGAAATTGAAACATTATCAAATTCGTTTACTGATGTTATAGACATATTAAACCAAAATAGTATTGTTACTCAAATTTATCGTGTTACAGGAAAAAACAAATTACATGTACACGCTGTTGCTGCTTCTAATAGTGAAATGGAACATTTCTTACATACTACTATTGATACATTACCAGGGGTTACGAGTTGTAGCTGTAATATTATTCTCTCACGTATTAAAGATATTAAAGGATTACGTTTATAATTATATATCATCTTTTTAATAAAGGAGTTATTTGAAAATCTATCAAGCCCTAGAAATAGTCATTTAGTATGTTTTTCCAACACATCATATTATTTCAGTTATCCATGTCATCATATTGTCAATCATGCTGGAAAACTTGTTCTATTATTTAACACGTTAGTTGATTATCATTTTATAGAACGTTGAACTTTTCTATCTGTCCTTGATGGGTTCAGATATTTTTTTATATTTCTACTTGGGATGGATCTTTTATTTGATTACGAAAATAGTTTCTTATATTCAATGCTGTTCAACTTGAATTTTAATTACTTTTAAAAGATGGAAAACAAAATACTAAAGAAAAAATGCGAAAAATAGAATCAAATATTGAATCTATTGATCGCACTTTACAACACATAATTGCTCAAAAAGATTATTTAGGAACAGAGTGTTATTATACACGTGCTATCTTTAAAAGATGTTTTATTTCTATTCCTTGCAAAACAAAAATGGATGCTAAAACATGCAAAAAGAATTTAAGCCAATTATTTGATCTTGCTAAAGAAAAAAATATTCAAGCTTCTTTTCCACATGGTATTATTGTAACTTATGATCATGGAAATCATATTTCTTCTGAAATGTTTTTAGAAGTTTTACCTTGTATCCAAACATTTCCTAAAGCAAATGTCATAACATCATGTATGTCACCTAATACCTATAAATATGATGATGTAACTCTTGAATTTCAAATACAAACCTAATAATCTTTACTTAATAAAAAATCTATTATATTCATTGTTTTGATACCTTCATAGTTGCCACCAGCAAAATCATTTGCCATTACAACATACTTAGGATAATTATCTCTTATTTCTAAAAGTTGATCATATTCTCTTTTTTGCGTTTTTTCAGATTTTATCTCTTGTGTTACTTGTACATAAATCTTATTGTTTTGCTTTGTAGCAACAAAATCAATTTCTTTATCATTCATTTTCCCTATATAAACATCATAACCTCGTCGTTTAAGTTCTAAATAAACAATATTTTCTAAAGAAGAAGCAATGCTATCGACACTATAACCCAAAACAGAATATTTTAAAGAAATATCCGCTAGATAAAATTTTTCTTGTGTTTTCAAAATTGCTTTCCCTTGAAGATCATATCGAGAACACTTATGAAGAATGTATGCTTTCTGTAATTTTTCTAAATAATTATATACTGTTTCATTATCAATTTTTCTTTGTTCTGCTTTTAAATAATTAGAAATTGATTTTGCGGAAAAAGTATTTCCAATGTTATTAAAAGTATATTTAACAACTCTTTCTAATTGATCTATCTTTTTAATTTGATTTCTACGCACAATATCTGAAAAAATCGTTGAATTATAAATATCTTTTACAATCGTATAAACTTCATCTTGTGAATAATCTTGTAAATGAGTTGCAGGAAATCCACCCAATCGTACATAGTTACTAAATTCTTGTTTTAAATCTTTAAGAGTTGTATAACTTTTTTTAAATGTTAAATATTCTTCAAAGGATAAAGTATAAATATGAAAAGTAATATATCTGCCTGTTAAATATGTTGATATTTCTGAAGACATCATTCTTGAATTAGAACCTGTGATATAAATATCTACATCAAAGTCAGCAGCAAGCGTATTAACAACTTTTTCCCAACCTTCAATTTCTTGAATTTCATCTAAAAATAAATACATTTTTTTATCTTGTAATATTTTTGATTTCAATTCTAAATATAATTCTTTTGTAGTCATATCTTCATATTCCATTGAATCAAAACGATAATTTAATATTTGTTCATCAACAACATTTCTTTCTTCTTTTAGTTTTTTCATAATCATTTTTAAAATTGTTGATTTTCCACAACGTCTTACTCCTGTTAGAATCTTCACAAAAGGAGTATCTACATAAGGCATTATTTTATTTAAATACAAAGGTCTATCAATCATATAATCACCACTTTCTTAATTAGATTTTATCGCAACATATCTTAGTTTACAATAGTTTTGCGGTTTAAAACCGCAAAACTATATAAAATATATAATTATTACGGTTATGTATTAATATTATATGTGTTTTTATCTCGAATATACAAAAAAACAACTATCTCTAGTTGTTTTCATTGACAAGAACATATTGTGCTCGCCCTTGATGTTTTGCTTTATATAATACTTTATCTGTCTTTTTCATTAATTCTGTCATATCTTGTGGATATTCAAAATGATAAACACCAATACTACAACTTACTTTTTTATCACGTAGTATCTTTGAACAATCTTTTAATAATTGATCAAGTCTTGTAGTAAGTTCTTCTTGCAACATTTCTTTTTGAATCATAATCGCAAATTCATCACCACCAACTCGACCAATAACACCATTTTTAGAAAAGGCTTTTTGAATCTCACTAGCAACTTCTTTTAAAACCTTATCCCCTATATGATGTCCAAAGGTGTCATTGATTTCTTTAAAATAATCAACATCCATAAATAAAAACCAACCATTATGTAAATCATATTCTTTATAATTTTCTTGGAACTTATTACATTGATATAAAAACATTCTTCTTCCCATGACTCCAGTCAATCCATCTAATTCTCCTAAATATTCTTTATAAGACATATATTTATAAATACATAAAAGAATAATCATAGAAATGAAATTAAGCGCTAAAGTTGCAAATAAAAACTGTAATTGGAGGTGTAATAAATCACCTTTAATTACTTTTGTAACTGTTACTTGATGAGCTGTTAACATATACACCGCTCTATTTGAAAAATAAACTGCACCTGAAATTGTCATACATACAATAAAGAATGCAAAAATATAAACTGAGCGATTAATTCTTTTTTCTACATACGGATTATGACTCGATTGGTCGATACTTGTACGCAGTTCTTGAAACTTTTCTAAACGATAAGCATGATAAATCACTTCTATTATCAATACACAAAAAAAAGAAAGAATTAAATCATTTATATTTGTTGCTAGAGAGGATGTCATATTACCCATTTCAGGAAAGAAACATCCCATAACTAGATAAACACAAATTGCATGTAATCGAGAAGCAATTAAAGAAACAAGACCTATTTTTAGAGATACCTTTTCTCCTTTTTTAGCTACCTTAAATAAAATTCCCATTATCAAGCCAAATAGAACTCTTGAACCAACACTTAACATAATACTTCCAAAAGGATTCGTTGATGAAAAAGGGGAGAAAATAGCATCTCCTGCCATCACATAAGCCGCTGATGCTTTATACATACTCCCAAGACCAAAGACAAGTCCCATTAGTGTTGCTTCTTTTATTCCAAATAAACATCCTGCCACAACAATAGGAATATAAGCTATTGTAATAGAAATAGGTGGAAGATGAACATATCCTAAAAAGGTAAAAGACATCAAAACTTCAATGGCAACAAGTATGCCAAACATATATCGATCAAAATGTGACTTTTCCCTTTTTTCCATATTCTCACCCCTTAAATTACTCCCTCAAATACAACAAAAATTACGTTACTCAATTTATTTTATCCCATTTAATATAGTATTACTAGAAAAATATGTTATTTTCTTTTAAATAAATGATTCATTTTATATAATTAAAGAAAGAAGTATTTGAGAGGGAAACTTATGGAGAAAGAACTATTAGGCAAAGGAAGATTTGGTGAAGTCTATAAAGTAACCAAAGATGATGAAACCATTGCCTTAAAAGAA
>JABLTO010173687.1_pt1 | contig 28491 bp, 27 predicted proteins | sample 7160091 | NCBI WGS metagenome assembly JABLTO01 (sample SAMN14651225, study PRJNA627086) | human gut metagenome | isolation source: feces | host: Homo sapiens
CCAAGAAGCTTTGGATGACCCCAAAGCAAAAGCGCTTGGCGAAATTACCCGGCCATTGGTTGCGATGATCGGAAAAATTAAGCGGCCGCGGAAAGCATCATAGCAGCCATCCCTGCGTTTCCCGCGGATGGCAAGGCCTGCATCAATCAATTCTTCCTTTTTAAAACCCTTTTCAATAAGATAGCCGGTCAAGCTATCCCAACTTTCAAGCGCAAACCCCAAGCCAAAGCGCGTTGCAAGCTTTCCATCCACCCCACGCTTTGCAAGGTAAGCTTGAGCAGCCTTGCCCTGCGGGCTGAAAAGCTGTTTGTGGTAAAACAGCGCAGCTTCCTTGCACGCCGCATAGAGCCTGTCCTTATGGGCCCGTTCACGGCGCAGCGCATCGTCGTTTACCTCGTTTGGCAGCTCCAATCCAGCCCGTTGTGCCAAGAACTTCACAGCCTCCACAAAAGAGAGCCGCTCAATTTCCTGCACAAATTGGATCGGCCCGCCGCCTGCATGGCAGCCGAAGCAGTAATACATCTGCTTCTGCGGCTGGACGCTGAATGAGGGCGTTTTTTCGTTGTGAAACGGGCAGCAGCCCCAAAGCCTTCCGCTTTTTTGTGTAAGCGGAACGTATTCTGAAACCAGAGAAACCAAATCCGTTTTCTGCAGGAGCTCGTCCATCCATGTTTCGGGAAACATCGGCATGTGACGTCACCCCTTTCGCCTATTCTCGTTTCTCTGCACGCTCGTTATTCTCCATTCAGTTCGCAATTCCTGCTTCTCCAGCAGATTCCTTTTTCTGCATGCGTTGCCGCCGGGATTATGTCTGCATCCATTCCCTGGGGATGAATTTGCGCTCATAATCCGTGATTGCATAGCGATCGGTCATGCAGGCGATGTAATCCGCCGCAACCCGTTCTGCTCCATCTTCGGGAATGTTTTTTGTAAATTCCTCCGGCAGTTCATGCAAATGCTGCAGATAATACAGGTAAAGCTGCTCCACGAGGTGCTTTGCTTTGCCTTCCTCACGTTTTGCATCGCTGTCGCGATATACATGGGCAAACATGAAGCCCCGGAGCTTTTCAAATTCTTCCCCAACCTGTTCAGACATGCGCACCTGCGGGCGGTCATAGCTGTGTTCAATCACATCCAGAATCATGGTATTGATGCGGTTGCCATGCGAATTCCCGAGCACCGCAACACAGCTTTTTGGTAGATCGTCCTCATGCAGCACACCGGCACGGATGGCGTCATCAATGTCGTGGTTGATATATGCGATGCGGTCTGCAATGCTTACTACCGCGCCTTCCAGCGTGCAGGGATTGCCGCTTTTTTTATGATTTAAGATGCCATCCCGCACCTCAAACGTCAAATTCAGCCCCGTGCCATTCTCCAGCTTTTCCACGATGCGGAGGCTTTGCACATTGTGCTCAAAACCACCGGGCACCAAATGCGCCAATACATCTTCCCCCGCATGGCCAAAAGGCGTATGCCCCAGATCATGCCCAAGCGCAATCGCTTCCGTTAAGTCCTCATTCAATCGAAGTCCGCGGGCAATGGAGCGCGCAATCTGCGCAACCTCAAGCGTATGCGTAAGGCGCGTGCGATAATGGTCGCCCACCGGCGAAAGAAACATCTGCGTTTTATGTTTAAGGCGCCGAAAGGATTTGCAATGGATAATGCGATCCCGATCCCGGACAAACTCTGTGCGAAGCGGGCATTTCTCCATTGGATATTCCCTGCCGCGCGTATTTTTGGATTGCATTGCATAAGGTGAAAGCGTTTTCGCCTCCAACTCCTCAGCATATGCGCGCAGGCTTCCATTCTGGATGCTGTCTTTCATGGCGATCCTCCACATTGATCCTTATTTGTTTTTCTGCACAAATCGCAAAAATCCTTTCCCAATCTATGTCCAATTTGTGAAAAAACATGAAATAATCAAGGCGCACAATGCAGGGGCTTCTTTCTTAAGTGCGCTCGTTTGTGCACAACCTAAATGCCTTTTTTCTCCTTTTTCAATGCTTTTGCCGCACATCTAAAAGCAGGTAGATCCGGCTTATCGGCAATTTTAAAACACCGCATCGTTGTTTCAATGCTGTCTTTTTGTGTACTAAGCCTTAAAGTATCGCACGCACAAGGCTTGCTTTTTACTTTTATCTTCTGCGCAGCGCCGTGGCCGATTGCATTTCTGAAGTGCCTCGCATTTTTCCAAGTACGTCTCGCTTTGAGGCTGATTGCACCGTGCACTTCATGCCCACAACAGAAAAGCCGGCGTCCCTTGCAAGGGACGCCGGCTTTGTTGCTTTGTCTTTCTACTATGCTTATTTGCTGTTGCGAATATTGGCCTGCGCAGCTGCCAAGCGCGCGATCGGCACGCGGAACGGGCTGCAGGAAACGTAGTCGAGCCCTACGTTGTGGCAGAACTCAACGGAAGAAGGATCGCCGCCGTGTTCGCCGCAGATGCCAAGGTGGATGTCCGGGCGGGTCTTGCGGCCCAGCTCAGCAGCCATCTTCACCAACTTACCCACGCCAACCTGGTCAAGCTTGGCGAACGGGTCGTTCTCGTAGATCTTCTTATCATAGTAAGCGCCGAGGAACTTGCCAGCATCGTCACGGCTGAAGCCGAACGTCATCTGCGTCAAGTCGTTGGTGCCAAAGGAGAAGAACTCTGCTTCGGTCGCAATCTGATCCGCAGTCAAAGCAGCGCGCGGAATCTCGATCATCGTGCCAACCTTGTACTTCATCTGTACGCCGGCTTTGGCAAGCTCTTCGTCGGCAGTCTTGACCACGATATTCTTTACATAGGCCAGCTCTTTGACTTCGCCTACGAGCGGGATCATGATCTCAGGCACTATGTTCCAATCGGGATGCTTGGCCTGCACATTGATGGCAGCGCGGATAACAGCGCGGGTCTGCATTGCGGCGATTTCCGGGAAAGTGACGGCCAGGCGGCAGCCACGGTGACCCATCATGGGGTTAAACTCATGCAGGGAAGCGATGATTGCCTTGATCTGCGCAACGGTCTTGCCCTGGGTCTTTGCAAGAAGTTCGATGTCCGCCTCTTCTGTCGGAACGAACTCATGGAGCGGTGGATCAAGGAAGCGGATCGTAACAGGAAGGCCCTCCATGGCCTCATAAATCTCCTCGAAATCGCTCTGCTGCATGGGCAAGAGCTTGGCCAGTGCAGCCTCACGCTCTTCCACGGTGTCAGAGCAGATCATCTCGCGGATAGCCGCAATGCGGTCGCCATCAAAGAACATGTGCTCCGTGCGGCAAAGGCCGATACCCTCTGCGCCCAGCTCGCGCGCCTTTGCGGCATCGCGCGGGGTGTCTGCATTGGTGCGCACCTGCAGGCGGCGGTATTTATCTGCCCAGGCCATAATACGGCCGAACTCGCCGCTGATGGAAGCATCCATCGTTGGCATGGCGCCATCATAGATATTGCCGGTAGAACCATCGATGCTGATCCAATCACCCTCATGATAGGTTTTGCCGGAAAGCGTGAACTGCTTATTCGCTTCATCCATGTTGATGGCGGAGCAGCCGGAGACGCAGCAGGTTCCCATGCCGCGCGCCACAACGGCAGCGTGGGACGTCATGCCGCCGCGAACGGTCAAGATGCCCTGGGAGGCCTTCATGCCTTCGATATCTTCCGGGGAAGTTTCGAGGCGAACCAGCACGACCTTCTCGCCGCGTGCAGCCCAAGCCTTAGCATCTTCTGCGGTAAACACGATCTTGCCGCAAGCTGCACCCGGGGAAGCGGGCAGCGCCTTGCCAACAGGCTTCGCTTCCTTGAGCGCCTTGGTGTCAAACTGCGGGTGGAGCAGCGTGTCCAGGTTGCGCGGATCGATCATGGTCACGGCCTCCTGCTCGGAGATCATGCCTTCATCTACGAGGTCGCATGCGATTTTGAGCGCGGCCTTCGCCGTACGCTTGCCGTTGCGGGTCTGGAGCATGTAGAGCTTGTTATTCTCAACGGTGAACTCCATGTCCTGCATATCGCGATAATGGTTTTCAAGGATCTGGCAGACTTCCTTGAACTGCTGGAACGCAACAGGGAATTTCTCCGCCATCTGGGAAATGGGCATCGGCGTGCGCACGCCGGCGACCACGTCTTCGCCCTGCGCGTTGGTCAAGAATTCGCCCATGAGCTCTTTTTCGCCGGTAGCCGGGTTGCGGGTAAATGCAACGCCGGTGCCGCAGTCATCGCCCATGTTGCCAAACGCCATCATCTGCACGTTTACAGCGGTACCCCAGGAATACGGGATATCGTTATCGCGGCGATACACGTTGGCGCGGGGGTTGTCCCAGCTGCGGAACACAGCCTTGATGGCACCCATCAGCTGTTCCTTCGGGTCGGTCGGGAAATCCTTGCCGATCTTGGCTTTATATTCCGCCTTGAACTGGCTGGCAAGCTCTTTGAGGTCTTCTGCGGTCAGTTCCACATCCTGCGTGACGCCGCGCTCTTCCTTCATTTTATCGATGAGCTGCTCGAAGTACTTCTTGCCGACTTCCATAACGACGTCAGAATACATCTGGATGAAGCGGCGGTAGCAGTCCCATGCCCAACGGGGATTGTTGGACTTCTTGGAGATAACATCCACAACCGCCTCGTTCAAGCCAAGGTTGAGGATGGTGTCCATCATGCCCGGCATGGAAGCACGGGCGCCGGAGCGAACGGAAACAAGGAGCGGATTTTCAAGGTCGCCGAACTTCTTGCCGGTGATCTGCTCCAGCTTGCCAATGTATTCATAGATCTGCTCCATGATCTCGTCGTTGATCTTTTGTCCATCTTCATAATACTTGGTGCAGGCTTCCGTTGTGATCGTGAAGCCCTGCGGGACCGGCATGCCAAGGCCAGTCATCTCAGCAAGGTTCGCGCCCTTGCCGCCGAGAAGATTCCGCATGGTGGCGTTACCTTCACTGAAAAGGTATACGTACTTGTGTGCCATCGGTTTGATTTACCTCCATATAATAATAATCAAATTAAAACAAGTTAAGAGCGGAACCGCATTATGCAAAATTCCGCGCACACCTGTTATTATATCCTTTTTCTTCAAATTAAGCAATGAATTTGTAGCCATTCTGCAGGAAATCCTGCGGAAAAGATATTATGATGCAAGTTTTGATTATAACGCTCGCTTATGGAAGGAAGGTTGACTATTGTACTGCTCCAAGCCGTTGAGCATCAAAGGCAGGAAAATGCTTGAAACCGGCGTTCCAATGCGTGTTCCGCATAGCCGTTTATAGCATGCTTGAGTTCCTTGCGCACCTGCTCTGGCAAGCGCACTTTTCCCATCTCTTGATCCGAGAGCAGCAGCATCCGCCGCACTGCCTCGAGTGAAAGGGCGGAAACGGGAACGGCATCCATCATAAAGCCCTTTACGCAGGCTGCACAGAGCGCGCCGCCTGCAGCCGAAGAAAAATGGAGTTCCTGCGCAGCACGCAGATCGCGTCCGCAGGCTGCACAGCGTGTAATTGCAGGACTGTAGCCGAGAATGTTTAAGCAGCGCACCGCAAAACAAAGCGCGAGATCAAGCGGCGCGCAATCCGAATACGCGGTAAAGCTAAGCGCATAAAGCAAAAGCGAAAGAAGCGCTTCATTGGGTTGCTCCGTAACGGCGCCACCGTTTGCCAAAGCGAGCATATAAGCGCCCGCCGCAAAACGCTCCACATCCTCCCGCAGCGGATAAAACGCTTCCTGCACATCGCAGGACTGCAAGGTATATTTTTCCCGGTTGAAAAACAGCACAAACTCACCGGAAACAAAAAGTTCGCTTGCGGGCAGCAATGGGCTTTTGGGCCGGCGGCAGCCCCGCGCGGCAGCGGAAATCAGCCCGCGCTCCCGCGTGAACAGCGTCAAAATGCGATCGTTGTCGCGGTAGTTCGCATAGCGCGTCACGATCCCGTTTACGGTAATTAATGCCATCGCGCCTCCATGGGAAAGATTTTCCGTTCATGCTTCCAGCGTGTATGTGGAGATACTATAGCTACATCCCATCCAAAAAGGAGCGCCACATGGATCAGACCAACAAACCCAACAGCGCCCGTTCCCTTTGGGAAGCCTTTCGGCAGACGGGCCGCGTCAGCGCATATATCGCCTACCGAAACGCCTTAAAACAGGAACGCGATGAAAAGTTAGGCGGCCAGGACCACGCTTAGGCCTGCTCCATAAAAGCCACCGCGCGCACCGGAGCGCCATCCGCATCTTCATACTTCAGTGGAAGCGCTGCAAAGCGGAATGCACGGCCAACAAGCTGTTCAAGATTCGTAAGGTTTTCAATGATCACAAGCCCTGCTCCCAGCACGATGCGATGCATGGGCAATTCGAAGCTGTCGATCGGATCAATAGAGATTGCGTCAACGCCGATCCCTTTTTTCCCCGTTGCGCAATAGCGCATTACGTCTGCATCAAATGCGGGGTATGCACCAAAATAGCGCGCATCCTTCCAAAACTGACTCCATCCCGTATAGAAGAGGAGGAATTCTGCTGCATCTGCCGCGGTGCGCACGGCGTCGATATGCCGCATCGTAACCTTTCCGCCTTCCCCTGCATCGGAACAATCTACCACGCATGCCTTGCCCGTAAAGCGTTGCGCAGGGATGGCGTCGAGCGTCGGGGCACCTGGGAAAATGTGCGCGGGCGCATCCATATGGGTCCCTGTATGCGAATACATCCTAAGGAGCGTCTCCTTAAAGCCGTCCTTTTCAATGGTGTTTGTCTGCGTCAGCTTGGGCCGCTCCGTGCCTGGATAGACCGGCATCGTTTCACCAATCGTCTGCGTTAGGTCGATTACCTGCATCGCACTTCCTCCTGCATGCTTCACTTTTTTCTTTCAGTATACACCATAGCTTGTGTTTTTTCCATTGAAACCCGCGCCGTGCTGTTGTACAATGCTCACAGGAACTCATCTCAAACCATATCCCATTTAGGAGGTACGAAAATGGATCCCTGCAAGGTTCGCGCTGCAATTGATGAAATTTATGACGGGGTCGTCGCGTTGCGCCGCGATATCCACATGCATCCCGAGCTTTCCCAGAAGGAAGAGCGCACGATGCGCGTGATCAGCGAACGCCTTACCGCGCTCAAAATCCCGCATGAAACAAACGTTGCCGGCTATGGCATTGTCGCCACGGTGGGAGACCCGCATGCAACGCATGCCGTCGGCATCCGCGCCGATATTGACGCGCTCCCCATTCAAGAGGAAAACGATATACCCTATGCTTCCAAGGTTCCAGGCGTAATGCATGCCTGTGGGCACGACATCCACACGGCAATCCTTCTTGGCACAGCGGAAATCTTAAAGGGCATGGAATCCGAATTGCCCGGCGCGGTAAAGCTCTTTTTCCAGCCTGCGGAGGAAACAACCGGCGGGGCGCGCGGAATGATCGAACATGGCTGTTTAAACCAGCCACGCGTGACCCGCGTGATGAGCCTGCACGTTGATCCCAACTGTGAAGCCGGGAAGGTTCTCATCTGCAATGGAAAGATGAACGCTTCCACCACTGAGCTCGTGATCACCGTAAACGGCACTTCGTGCCATGGTGCGCATCCTGAAAAGGGTGTGGATTCCATCGTCGTAGCGGCGCAGGTCATTACGGCTCTCCAAAGCATCTCCAGCCGTTTCAGCGCCCCAACCACCCCCTTGATCGTCACGCTGGGCACCATCCAGGGTGGAACAAAGGAAAACATCATCGCGGGCTCGGTTGAAATGCGCGGCACCATCCGCGCGCTGGATTTTGCAACGCGCGATTTTGTAAAAGCCAAGGTAAAGGCGATCGCAGAAGGCACGGCCGCCGCCTTTGGCGCAACGGCAACGGTGCGGATGTCGGATGGCTATCCGCCCCTTGTGAACGACCGCGCTACCTCAGAGCGCCTTGCCGCGCTTGCGCGGGAAGCGCTCGGTGCGGAAAACGTGCTGTTTATGGAGGAGCCGAGCCTCGGCGCAGACGATTTTGCCTATTTTACCGCAGCAGTGCCCGGCACATATTTCAACATTGGCACCGCAACCCCCGGAAACCCGCAGCCGCAGATGCTGCACAGCGAAACCTTCTGCCCGGACGAAAGCTGCATCAAGACCGGCATGCTGCTTGAAGTCCTGGGTGCACTTGCATTTTTAAAGGAGGATCAATGAGCCATATGCAAATCAACACCGATCCTGCCGCGCTGCTGCGCGACACTTATGTTCAAGTTGACCTTGCCGCGCTTGCCGGCAACATGGATGCCATTCGCGCGATGGTGGGTCCCGATGTAGCTGTGATGCCCGTTGTCAAGGCAAACGGCTATGGCCTTGGCGCGGTCGGCATCGCCCCAACTTTGCTTGCGCACGGTGCATGCTATCTTGCCGTTGCAACGCTGACCGAAGCGCTTGAGCTGCGTGAAGCCTATCCGGATGCGCCATTGTTTATCCTCGGCCATACGCCAGACAGGCTGTTGCCCATCGTGGTGCGCGAACGCATCACGCAGACCGTATTCACTGCCGCGCAGGGGAAGCTGCTCAATGAAGCGGCTGCTGCGCTCGGCAGAAAAGCGACCGTGCATCTGAAGGTAGATTCCGGGTTCCACCGGCTGGGCACGGAGGATGTTGAAGAATTGTTTTCCATCTGCCAGGAACCAAATGTTGAAGTGGAAGGGATTTTTTCCCACCTTGCGCTTGCCGGCGAAGCGGAAGATGCAAAGCAGTACAGCCGCTTTATGGCCGTTGTGAAAGCCTTGGAAGCGCGCGGCGTCCGTTTCCGCTATCAGCACCTTGCGGACAGCATCGCTGCCGTGGATTATCCCGAATATCGCATGAACATGGTGCGCCCGGGCGCGCTTGTTTACGGGCTTAGAGGGTTCCACAAAGGGTACGTGGAAGTAAAGCAGGCCATTTCTTTCCGGACGCGCATCTCGCAGATCCGCACAATCCAAAAAGGCGAAGGTGTGGGCTATGATTACGTTTGGCGCGCCCCGGAGGACACGCGCATCGGTACCGTGCCCTTCGGATACGCCGATGGCTATCCCCGCAACATGCGCGACAAGGGATACGTAACGATCCGTGGCGTAAAATGCCCGCTCATCGGCGTATTGTGTATGGATCAGTGCATGGTAGACCTTACCGGCGTGCCGGATGCCGTGGAAGGCGATATCGCAATCATTTACGGCGATGGCACGAATAATACCATGAGCATTCAAGAAGCCTGCGAGCTTGCTGGCACGAACAAAAACGAAATCGTGGCCCGCTTGCTCCCCCGTCCGCCGCGGGTTTACATCAACGGCTGATCCGCTTTAATCCAATAAAAGCCTCCTTCGAGGCAGCTTTGGCCTATCGAAAAAGTGGCAAATGCCACTTTTTCGAGTTTTGCATGCTTTTTGGCGTCCAGATGGCCCCACATAAAAGCTCTTACCGCGCATTACCCTGGTGTTTCTTTGCACATGCCGCCAAATCCGCTTGCGGTTTCCGGGTTTGCATGTTCCCCCCAAGTTTTTCAGCAAAAGGCTCCTTTTTAGGGAGCCTCTTGCATCTTAAAATCGCACGCCATTTTGCGAAGGAAAACGTCCCGCGCAACGGCTAAGTCTGAAGGGTACCCTTTCTAGCACATGTTTCCCCAATTTAAAGGTTCATGGCTCCAAAAGCAGGAGCCCCTTTGGCGCGTCTAAAAGAAATCGGGCGAGTTTTTTGAGTCGCTCGCCCTTGTGTAGCAAACCTTCCCGCGGGTTGCACAAACAGCCCGCTTGATTTTTGTTCAGTTTGCATCCTTCCCCCTCTCCTTCAACATTTCTCTGCTACTTCTCAAGCATTCCAGCCTTGATTTCCGGCGATTCCCACCAATTTCCGGTTCAAATGACGCACGTTGCCTGTCATTGAAGGCTGTGTTTCTAAACAAAAAGTTTGCATTCGCACGCTACGGCCGAGCGTTTGGAAGGCAGCCAGCGCGATCCGTCCGCGACCCGCTTGATTGCCTTGCCCGTTCTGCCGCAATCAAGCGGAACACCTGCTCCACGCTTGCAGCAAGGTTTTGATAGGCGCGCTTCGGTTCCATTGCCTCCGCCCGGGTCGATGGGGCTTGCAGAATGGGGAAGTATGCATCCACCCCGCTTTGATGCACTGCCGCAGCGCCTTGCCCCACGGTTCCTGCAAAAGCAAGCGTTATCACGCCGCATTGCCGCGCAAGGCGGGCAACGCCCGAAGGCGCTTTTCCCATCGCCGTCTGAAAATCCAGGCAACCTTCGCCCGTTATGGCAAAGTCCGCCCCGGCAAAGTCCTCTTCAAGGTGGATTGCATCCAGCACCAGCGCCGTGCCTGGCACGAGTTCTGCCGGCAGGAAGCTTGCGAACCCGTAGCCGAGGCCGCCCGCTGCTCCAGCGCCCGCTTGATCCGCCATGTCCTTTCCAAGCATTTTGCGCACCACAGCCGCAAAATGCGCCAATCCCGCGTCCAGCTCCGCTGCAATCTCTGGCGTAGCACCTTTTTGCATCCCATATACATGCGAGGCACCGCTTGGACCACAAAGGGGATTCTCTACATCGCACGCAATGCGGAAGCTGCACTGCGCCAAACGCGGATCTGCGTGAGAAACATCGATTTTTTCCACGCGCGCTGCCGCCTTTCCATCCATGCCCGCGCATGCTCCTGCAGCGGTAAAGAAACGAACGCCCAAGGCGCTCAGCATGCCGATGCCGCCATCGTTTGTAGCGCTGCCGCCAATCCCAATTATAAAGGATCGGCAGCCGCGTTCCAGCGCATCCAGGATCATCTCCCCAAGGCCATAAGTCGTCGTAAGGCGCGGGTCCCGCCGTTCCAGCGGCACAAGCGTTAACCCGCACGCGCTTGCCATCTCCATAACGGCAACGCCATCCGCTAAAATCCCATAGCGGCTCTCCACGGGAGCACCCAATGGCCCCGTTACTTGCACGGAGACCATTTGTCCATTTAGGCCCTCCACGAGCGCGTCCACGGTGCCCTCTCCCCCATCCGCAAGCGGCCGAACGATCACTTCCGCATTGGGGCATGCGCGCAACACACCTTCACGCGCCGCGCGCCCCGCTGCCATGGAAGAAAGGCTTCCCTTAAAGGAATCCATGGCGATCACCACTTTCATCGTTTCACCTCATAGCGCGGTATTCCCCCCTTTTCTGCGCGCCAACATGCAGGCGCGGAAAAGCCTTTACCGCCATTTTATTTTTCTCTTTATTTCCTTGGTTTTGCAGGTATAATTATAGCATGTACGATACGATTAAAAAAGCGGCCGCAGCGTTCGGCTTCGCCGAAGCGTTTTTCCTCGCCCCGCTCAAGCTTGATTTTTGGCGTATCCAAGCTGAAAAGTGGGGCGTGGGCGCCTCGCTGCATTTTGACCCTGCGCTAGCATACCCGCATGCAGGCTGCATCCTGCTTCTGGTTTATCCCTATGCGCCTTTTGCAGCCGAGGAGCGCTTGAGCGCTTATTATCTTGCAAGCCAGCGAGGGTATTTCGCAACGAAGTCGCTTATAAATCGCCTTCAAGCCTTGGGCATCAGCTGCGAAATGGCCTCCGTTCCCGCTCGTGCACTCGCCCTGGCAAACGGCGTAGGCATTGCGGGCAAAAACGGAATTTTGCGCATTGGCGCACTAGGGTCGCGTTTTGCGCTCTATACGCTTGCCTTAACTGGCTGTGCACCGCGCGTTGCCGTGCCTGCGACCACTCCCTGCCCGCCGGGATGCAACGCCTGCATGCAAGCCTGCCCCATGGGTGCAATCGAAAAGGATGGGCTCCATGTGACCCGCTGCATGCGCTATTTTATGGACAAAGCAGAATATCCATTCTTCGTCTATGAAGTGCTTCCTACCCATATGGGCTGCGAGCTTTGCCAGGCGGCTTGCCCCAAAAATGCTTTGCTTGCCAGAGGTACGCCAACCGCGGAGGAGCGTGCCGCCTTTTCCCTGCCTCGCTTAATCGCGGGTGACTCCGCCGCTGCCCGCACGCTCGTAGGCAGGAACTTCACTGGAAACGGCAAGCTCACCGCAGAGGCGGTCAGCTTTGCCGCGCGCGCTGGGGTATATGAAGCGGAGATCCGAGCTGCAATGGAAAATACACCCTTTCCAGCAGTCCGCAGAGTTGCGGAATGGGCAGTTTCACGCTATTTTTCATGAAAAAATAATAGTTCTTTGAGACATTTGTAACACTTTTGTGATACATCCTCATGCCCACTGGTGTATAATAAACTTGCAAGTGAGAAAACAGGCAGTGAAAGAAGTTCCCCCCTTTCAGACTAACCGTTTTTAAGCGGCTCCTTTCAAAGGAGCCGCTTTTTTGTGTTTTGCACTTGCATTCAAACGCGATACAGGGTAGAATATTGATGCCGCGCTAGGCGGGGAGTTAGCGGTGCCCTATACCTGCAATCCGCTAGAGCAGGGTACAATCCCCGTTTTGAGGCTTGAACTTGTAGGGTCTGGGATCGGCAAGGGGTGTCGATCGCCGGGTCCTGTGCAATCGGCGTCTGTGAACCATGTCAGGTCTTGACGGAAGCAGCATTAAGCGGAGCAGCCGATGTGCCGCAGGTTTGCCTGGCAGGAGCTACCTGCCGTATATTCCGCCTGGAAGCGCATTGCCAAGGAACGGGTGCGCGGCAATCAAAAACGCGATGGCATATGCCATCGCGTTTTTGATTTTTCGTTTTTTGCAATTTTGCGGGTACAAACGTCCTGCCGGAGCGCAGTGCACTGCAGCCATGCCTTGCAGCGTGTTGCAAGCATTAAAACGCTATGGTTTTTTCTTTGTCCTGCAGGCGATTCAAGTTTGCATTTGCCCGCGGGGCGAGCTGTACGCCAACAGGCGTCATGGCAAATCAGTTCTTTGGCAACTTCGCATTGCATTCGCATGCATAGCGCCATTATGCTGGCCATTTTGGAGCCAACATAGTTCCTCAACATTCTTCATCTGTCTACCCTTTTGCAGCAAACGCCAAGCCGCACGCAACCTGCAGCCGCAAAACGGGCAAGGATGCATCATTGAAGCTTTGCCATAAACTTTTCGTTGTTTACAATAAAGCGTTCGTGTGTGCCTTCCCCGATTGTACCGCGCGCATCATAGGCGCGCACTGCGAATACAAGCCGGCGCCGGTCGATCTCTACAAGCTCGCTTTCGCAGCGCACCTCCCTGCCAACAGGGGTAGCGGCCATATGTTTCACATCCATGCGCGTGCCAACAGTGCACTCTCCTTCAGCAAGAAAAGGTTGGACGCTTTCCATCGCAGTATTCTCCATAAAGGCGATCATCGCAGGCGTAGCAAACACCGGAAGACTTCCGCTTCCATGCGCAACTGCCGTATCCGCTTCCCCTACAATGCGAGTTGCTGCGTTTTTCAAACCGATTTTGAGCATAATTCCTCCAGAAAAAAGCGGAGCGGCCCTTCCGAGCCGCCCGCATAAAGCCCAAATTCTTACAGCGCTTCTACGATCGTGGCAACACCCATGCCACCGCCGATGCACAGCGTAGCAAGGCCAGTCTTCTTGCCGGAATGTTTGAGCTCGTAGAGAAGCGTCACCAGGATGCGGCAACCGGAAGCACCAATGGGGTGCCCGAGAGCAATTGCGCCGCCGTTCACGTTGACTTTGGATTTATCAAAGCCAAGCTCATTGGCAACCGCAACAGACTGCGCTGCAAACGCCTCGTTGGCCTCGATGAGGTCGATCTGATCCAGCGTCATGCCAGTCTTCTTGAGCGCCTTGCGGGTCGCATAGACCGGGCCGACGCCCATGATGGAAGGATCAACACCCGCGCTTGCTCCGCCGATGAATTTCGCCATGGGGGTGACGCCCAGCTCTTTCGCCTTCTCGGCCGTCATAATGACGAGCGCAGCAGCGCCATCGTTGATGCCGGATGCGTTTGCAGCAGTAACGGTACCATCCTTCTTGAAGGCGGGTTTGAGCTTGCTGATGCTCTCCGCCGTTACGCCGGCGCGCGGGAATTCATCTACCTTAAATTCAACGATCTCCTTCTTGACCTTTACGGGCACAGGGACGATCTCTTCATCGAACTTGCCGGCCTTCTGCGCCGCTTCGCACTTCTGCTGGCTCCATGCGGCAAATTCATCCTGCATTTCGCGGGTGATGCCGTATTTCTCAGCAACATTCTCCGCAGTGATACCCATGTGATAATCGTTGAACGCATCCCAAAGGCCATCCTTGATCATGACATCGACCAGTTTGCCATCGTTCATGCGGTAGCCAAAGCGCGCCTGGGGCAGCGCATAGGGCGCCGCGCTCATGTTTTCCATGCCGCCAACGACCATCACATCCGCTTCGCCTGCCTCGATCATCGCAGCAGCCATGTTGACAACCTTCAAGCCGGAGCCGCAAACGTTGTTTACGGTAAGGGCGGGGACTTCCACCGGAATGCCCGCTTTCACAGCAGCCTGGCGGGCCGGGCTCTGACCAAGGCCAGCTTGCAGCACGTTGCCCATGAGGACTTCATCTACATCTTCCGGCTTGATGCCAGCGCGGCGCATCGCTTCCTTAATTACAATTGCGCCAAGCTCAACAGCAGGTGTGTTCGTTAAAGAGCCGCCGAATTTGCCAAGTGCCGTGCGGCATGCGCCAGCCAATACGATTTCCTTTGCCATAGTCGTTTCTCCTTGCAATATTTTTATCGGCCAATGCCGAAGGTTAAGCCATGGGTTTCAAGTCTGGGCTGATGATGAGCTCCGCTTCGGTTGCGGCTTGGATCTGCTCAACAGTAAACTCGGGGTTATACTCGCGGAGCACGATGCCTTCCGGCGTAACATCCATCACACCCATCTCGGTAACGATCATGTTTACGCAATTGATCGCCGTATAGGGGAGGCGGCATTTTTTAAGGATTTTGGGGTTCCCCTTTGCGGTGTGCTCCATCGCCACGATGACTTTCTTCGCGCCAACGAGCAGATCCATAGCACCGCCCATGCCCGGCATCCTCTTCCCGGGGATAATCCAGTTGGCAAGGCCGCCTTCTTGATCCACTTCAAGGCCGCCCAGGACAACCGCGTCCACATGGCCTCCGCGAATCAAGCCAAAGCTCTCGGCAGAATCGGTGAATGCGCCGCCAGCTACAATGGAAGAAGGAGAGCCGCCAGCATCCACAATATGCATGGGATCCGCGTTTGCTTCATCCGGCGCAGGGCCCTGGCCTACGATGCCAAGCTCGGAGTGCACAGTAACATGGATGCCTTCCGGCAGAAAGGAAGTGCACAGCACCGGCAGACCAATGCCCAGGTTGACTACCATGCCATCGGTGAATTCCTGCGCGACGCGCTTTGCAATAAAGGGTTTAATCAAGCTTTTTTCCATCTTATTTGCCCTCCCTTACTACGATATAATCGACCAGGATGCCCGGTGTCATCACGTTTTCAGGCTCGATCTCGCCAACTTCTACAAGGTGCTCCGCTTCCACGATTACGATGTCCGCTGCCGTTGCCATCACACGGTTGAAGTTTTGCGCGGAGCCTTTATACCAAACGTTACCCAGCTTATCCACTTTGTAAGCGCCGATGAGCGCCACATCTGCACGCAAGGGCTTCATTACAAGATAATCCTTGCCATCATAATTGACTTTGCCACGTACAAGGGGGCTGTCCTCCACAAGGGTGCCAACACCAGTCGGCGTAATTACGCCGCCAAGGCCCGCGCCGCCCGCGCGGATCATCTCCGCGAGGCTGCCCTGCGGAACAAGATCCACCTTCAGCTCGCCGTTCGCCCATTTTTCGACCGCTTCCGGGTTGGTGCCAAGATGGCTGCCAATATAGCCTTCAATCTGGCCGTTATGGATCATTTTTGCCCAGCTGTAATATTCGTCCCCGTCCGGTCCATTCAGCTTGGACGAATCGTTATGGATGGTGTGGAAATGGCCCTTTCCGCTCTTGGAAAGCGCATCGATCACGCTCAATGCGCTGCCGCAGCCGACAAAGCCGCCCATCATGATCGTTGCTCCATCCGGAATGAGATCGACGGCCTGCTGTGCGGTGATGATCTTGTTTCTCATAGAAATCCTCCTGTATGTTAATGAACCTTGCGCCGCTTTTACAGCACACAGCAAGAAAGGCGTATGGTTTACACCCACGCCCTTTTATTTTACGCCAGAGAACAGGCAATGTCAAATGATTCCGCTGAAAACTGGGCTGATTTGGGGTTATATCTTCCAATGGGTCAACCTATACATCCAGTTCAAGCATAGAACGCGCAATATCAAATTTCAACGATGAATATTTCGTATCAGCTGGCACTTCAAGCATGACGAGCACAAGGCGGGCATCCTCCTCGGAAACGCCGGTGCGGTACCCGGCAAACCAGGAGATTTCCCGGCTCTTATCATCCCCGATTTCGGCGGTACCCGTCTTTGCTGCAACAACGCAGCTTTTTACTTTAAGCTCGCGGCCGGTTCCGTTGATGCTTCTATCCACAACGTCTTTAAGCATGGGGGTGATCGTTTCAATCGCAGCATCCGAAATAACATTCTCCTTCCACACGCTTGCTTCATGCTGCGTCATTACCTCATATTTTACGCCGTTTTCCTTATATACGCCTTCAACAACATAGGGTATTGCAATATCTCCCCCATTTGCAAACGAAGCAAACATGGCTGCAAGTTGCAGCGGGGTCACCAGAATTTCGCCCTGCCCATATCCGCTGTCCGCGAGGAGCTTATAGTTCATCTCCGTGTCGTCATTGATAAGCTGGGGCTGCGCCACGCTGATGTCGAATGGGATGCTTTCCGTAAAACCGATTCCCTCCAGATACTCCTCAAATGCTTCCCATCCAATGAGAAGCGCCGCATTGGCAAAATAGATATTATCCGAATGGATAAATGCTTTGCGCATATTGAGCGGGCCGCTGATTGGGTAATTCACATGCGTGCGCTTGATCGGCGTCCAAATCCACGCGCCATATTCTGTAGGTTTCCAATAATCATCCTCAATCTGGCTTTCATCAAAAGCATAATCTGCATCCAGCACGCCAAGTTCCAATGCGGCTGCCCCAGTAAACACCTTCATGGTAGAACCCGGAGGATAAAGACCCTGTGTAACGCGGTTGATGAGAGGTTTTGCCGGATCGTTAAGCAATTCGTTATAATCCTTTTGGCTGATGCCGCGCGTAAACAAGTTAAGATCATAGCTTGGATAGGAACTCATCGCCTGCACCGCTCCAGTAAGCGGATTCAACACTACGACAGCACCCGCCGTAGTGTCCCCAAATAGCACGAGCTCCATTACCTCATCAAGGCGCTGCTGCAGCTCTACATCAATGGTAAGCTCCAAATCATAGCCATCCACAGGATCTAAGCGGTACAGCGTGCGACGGTTCGTTCCTTCCTCCGTGCAGATGTAGATCATCTCCCCATCTTTCCCGCGCAATTCCTGTTCGTATTGTTTTTCAAGCCCTAAGCGGCCTACAATGGAATCCGAAGTATAAAGTCCATCCTGCTCTGTGCGTCCTTCATTCAGCGCAGCAAGCTCGGCCTCAAGTTCTTCTTTGCTGGAAGAGGGCACCGCACCAACATAACCGATCAGATGTGCAAGCAAGGAGCCATATGGATATTCCCGGTGCTCCCCATAATTGCCATAATCAATACCGATTCCCGTAATCAAAAGAAGCTGCTCCACGGTTGATTCGGAAAGCTCATCGCTGTAATACTGTTTAAGAATAGCGACATCGTTGTATTCCTTTTCAAGCGCTTTTTCAATCTCCTCTTGCGTCATGCCGAGCAGAGGGGAAACTTGCGCAAGGAAAAGCGGCATATCTTCAATTTTGGAAGGCGCCGCATAAACGCTGATTGTGCCAACGGTAGCCGCAAGAAGCGAGCCATCCGAAAGGATCTCACCGCGTTCAGCCGAAAGCGTAGCCACACGCACTGTGTCTCCCCACTCCATCTCGGGAAAGATTAGTGCAGGTGACCATTCAATACGCCATTCGCCGCCCTCGCGTGTTGCAAGAAGACTAAAGCTATTTTCCATCTCTCCAGCAAACCCGGAGGAATATACGCCATCAAACGTAGCTTTGCAAAGGATCTCCCCACTTGTGACGGAGAGGTTTTTGTATTCCACGGCCGTGATTTCCAGCGCGTCAAAAATATTGATATAACGGTTCACAAACTCCTGTTCCGTTACGCGTTTTTCTTTTGTTTCCTCTCCATCGTTGCGCACAGAAGATGCAAGTAGGGCGTATGCACCAGCATAATCCTCTGTGGAAATGCAGTCCAGAAATGCTTCGATCGCTGCCTTACCCGAACGCTGTTGCGCTTGCGCACAACCAGCGGTATAGGGCAATATAAGCGCTACGAGCACCGCCCCCGCCAGGATACGCTTGATGGCACCCCGATGTTTTTTCTCTTGTGTCTGTTTCAATTCGCTACCGTTCCAGCGCGCGCGCACCCTTTCTTGTTTTTGGTATTCCATCCTTTCGGATACGGATTGATTCATTATAACCTGGCAACAATCTTCTGTAAACCGCACGGATATGCCATCCAATAAAATTCGCGGATTTGACACATTCCACGTTAGGAGGCTATAATATGCATACTATGAAAGCAATCGACAATATTAAGCAATATACGCCTGCGGCATTATGGAAACGCGCGAAGGAGCATATTCCAGCGCGTGCAAAAGCTGCACCCAAAGCTCCCGCCAGCAGCTGGGCCGGAAAGGCCCCCATCCCTTCCGGACGAAAATGGTGGCTCACTGCGCTCGATATTTTCCTTGCGCTCGCCGTTCTTGCAGGCGCTGCATGGTTCGTTTCCCTTGCTACCGCTCCAGATCCGCGCATCACGGTATACCTTTCCGCAGATGGGGTAACGGATGAACACTTCGTGTTCCCCACGGACGTTCGCACATTTTTAAAGGATCGCGGCATTACGCTCTCAAGTGAGGACTCCCTTTCCTGCGCGCTAACAGATCAGCTTACGGACGGGATGGAGATCTCCATTACCCGTGCATTCCCTGTTGCGGTCAAATCCGAAAATGGGGTCGCGTTGTTGCACACAACGGGCGGCACTGTAGGAGACGCGCTGCGCGCCGTGGATGTGCAGTACGACGTGAACGACGAGCTATCTCATCTCTCGTTTGAGGATCTTGCGCCTGGCATGCAGATCATCCATACGGATGTAGTAACCGAATATGACACTTCCTATATGACACTCGAATATAAGGAAGAAGTCGTAAAAGATGATACCGTCTATAATGACACAAAGCCCGTCCTGCTCCAGGAAGGTAAGGATGGCACCAAGCAGGTAACACAACGTTTGATCTATAAAAACGGGGTCTGCGTATCCAAAGAAGTCGTGGATCAGCTGGTTATCACGCCTGCTACGCCGGAAATCAAAAAAGTTGGCACAAAAATTCATTATCAGACCAGCTTAAGCGGTGAATTCCGGATTTATAAGGATCCGCCGGTAGCAGGAAAAAACGGGTGGGTAGAAATGACCATGGATTATATCACTGCCTACACTGCGGATACTCAAACCTCTACTGGAGTAAAACCGCGGCTTGGCACGATCGCCGTAAATACCTACTATATTCCATACGGTACGGAAATTTATGTGAAAGGTTATGGCTACGGCAAAGCGCAGGATACTGGCGCGTTCCGCAACTATAAAAGGGAGGACGGAACGCCCGTAAACCAGCTCGACCTATTTATGAATACGGAAAAGGAATGCCTGCGCTGGGGACGTAAACGCAATGTAACCGTGCTTGTGAAACTTGGCTGAGTATGGCAAGCCGGCAATATGGAGCGGTGCATCTTTTGGATTGCCGCTCCTGTTTTTCATCAACAAAGGAGCATTATGACTACCGCTGATATTAAAGCGCTTTTGCAGGCCCATGGCATCGCGCCCAATCGCGCGCTTGGGCAAAATTTCCTTGCGGATGAAGCAGCGGCGCAAACGATTGTGGCCGCAGTAAACCCTAACCAGTTCCCCGTTCTTGAAATTGGCCCCGGGCTTGGCGCACTTACGGAAGTGCTTTTGCAGCATGCAACGCGTGTTGTCGCAGTTGAAATTGATGCCGCAATGGTGCGTATTTTGAAAAGCCGCTTTGATGACACGCCCAGCTTTACACTTGTGCATGCGGATTTTTTGAAGGTAGACCTAGAACAGCTATCGCCTTTTCTTGATCCAGCATGTGTGGTTGCTGCCAACCTGCCTTATTATATTACCACGCCAATCTGCATGAAATTGCTGACCTCCTCGCTTCCAATCGCTCGCATGGCGTTGATGTTGCAAAAAGAAGCTGCGGATCGGTTCACTGCCCTCCCCGGTAGCCGTCAATACGGGCCTTTGGCAGTGCTTGCCCAACGCTATTTCTCCATCACGCCCTGCATGGCGCTCCCACCTGCGCGCTATTATCCACAGCCGGAGGTGGATTCCGTTGTACTCACATTTACCCAAAAAGATGACGTTTTACGCTTGCCTACCTTGCCCAACGTGCTCGCAGCAACATTTGCCATGCGCCGCAAAACGCTTTTTAACAACCTGCGGGCAGCTGGCTTTTCCAAGGATGGAGCAACAGCGCTTCTCGAAGCGTGTGGCCTTCCACCGGCAGCGCGCGCAGAATCCCTTCCGCCCGAATCTTTTGCCCGCTTAGCAGAATGCTGGGAGCCTTTTGCATTTAAGGCGTAACCCTACATAAAAGCTTCCTAAAACGGATTGCAAGATAGCTTGTTGCACGCAACAAGTACTGTGAGAATTGCTTTCATGGTTCCACTTCTTTTATTCTGGAACAGAAGCCAACCATGTTTTTAAAGCGCACAATCATAGGCACAAAGCTGCAAAAAATCTTGAAAATCGCATTCCAATATGCGCAAGGCGCAGCTTTTCATAAAAAAGCTAGCCAGAAACATTCCAGCCAGCTTTTTATTTCATATATTGCGTGTTCAATCAACATCTTCAATGATCTGCTCGGGACGCTCATCCAGCACAAACGGATTGCGTAAAACACCTCGGATGTATTTGATCGCAGTAGAATAATAAAACCCATCGCAAATACGCTCATCCATGACCCACATCAAGGTAATGAATCGCCGTTCCACAACAGATCCATCCGCCTGCACTTCATATTTTTTCTGTTTTGCGCCAAAGGAGCAAAAAACAGGCACATTTCCAAAATCATACAGGTGATGGAAGATCGGCGGCACGCCCAGAGAACCCATAGAAGTAATAAACATTGAACCATGGAATGGGCTGAGTTTTTCAAGCGTTTTAGGAAGCAATCCAAAATAATCCAGCAGCTTAAAAAACCACACCGCAAATTTCAGCAGAAGTCCCGGAATAAAATCAAAGGCTTTGGCTGCTTTATCAAAATTGCTCTGCTTATTTTCTTTTGAAAACTCAACTTCCTTTTTGACCAGCTCATAGATTTCAGATGCGGTGGCATCCAATTCTGGAGAGATTTTAATGACAGTTTCAAGCGCGTCGGCGCGCATTTCGCGCTTTACCGTAAGGTTGATTTGCACGCCGTTGCGTGCATAGACTTTCTGTCCGGAAATGAAGCGATTTACGGCCGGCTTTTGCGAAAGGCTGCGTACATAAGCCGCAATGATCACATGCATGATGCCAAAACCGACAAGTCCATCATCGTTGCGCTTGTGCCGAATGTAGCGCTCAATCTCATCGATGTCCACAGTGTCCATGAAATAGTTCGAAGCGGAATTTCGCGTCACCATGATATAAGGCGACACGCGAGCAAATGCATCCAGTGAGCGAAGCCGGCGTCCATCATACCGATCCCCCCAGCGGCGCTTTCTTTTTGCGGGTTGGATACGCTTTTCAGATTGTGTTTGTTCCATGTTTGAATGACTCCATATAAAAGAAAAAATATATTTATATTTTACTCTTTTAGGAGACGTTATGTCAAACACATCCTATTTTAAAACGCCTGTTCATCCAAATGCGGCCGCAAGCAAAAGCTCAGCATCGCCATCCGTTACGCTTCTAGGGCCTTCTGTGGTGCAGGGATCGGAAACAATGCGCATTACTGCCGTGCGCCTATACTGTTCGAACGCTTCTTTCGCAAGGCCGATTTCCTGCAGGTTACCCGGCAACTCGGCCCCGCGGCAAAGCGTTTCCACCTCCTCTGCAAGTGCCTCTGCTGCCTGCGTATCCAGCCGGCCCCGCAACCCGAGCGCACGCGCAAGGGTTGCATAGCGGGCGCATACCCGTGCTTCCCGCAGGTTAAAACGGATCACATGCGGCAAAAAGATGCCGCATACCGTCCCCGCATGTGCGCGGCAGGCCGGGAACAGCGCGATTGTCTGGCGCACCAGCGCATGTGTAAGTCCTGCATTTACATTAGAAAAAGCAAGGCCGGAAAGGCATTGCGCATACTGAATCTGCTCCCTTGCGAAGCCGTCTTCTATCCGGGCCGCCTGCAAATGCGCAAATATAAGCCCGGCAGCCTTCTGCGCAGCCGGTTCAGCCAAATGTGCACCGATGCAAGCTGCATACGCATCAAGCGCATTTGCAAGCGCCTCTACCCCTGCCTGCGCGATTGTTTCTGGAGATGCGGCTGCGCTAAACTCCGGATCAATCAGCGCAAGGTCTGGCACAAGGCCATAATCCACAACCGCCCAGGCAGCATGTTCTTCCGATCCTGCAACCTCGGCAAATGCAGCCGCTTCCTGCGCATTGCCACCCAAAGTCGGCACAGCTGCAAAGCGTGCTTTGCGGCGCAGCGCAGGCAGGCTGTAAGGCATGCGCAAATCATCAAGCGCTGCCTCCGGGTATTCATAAAGCACCCACATCAGCTTTGCCATGCCGATGGTCGTGCTTCCCAACGCCACAATCCAATCCGGCGCAAAGGCGCTCAGTGCAGCCGCGCCTTCTGCAGCCGTTTCCTCCACCCGTGAAGGCCAATTGAATTCCAGCGTGCACACTTTCATCCCGGTCCGCAGAAGGGCTGCTTCCGCCCGGCGCAAAAATCCATTCTGCTCCATCTCGACGGATGCCGCAATGAGCATTGCGCGCTTCCCTCGCAGCGCAGAAAGCCGTTCGATGCTCTCCCTCCCATAATAGATATCCCTTGGTGCCGTAAACCTTGGCATGCAATCCTCCCGCTATCTTTCCGCATTGATGCGCTTATCTTTCCCGTTCCTGCAGGCTTTTATCAAGGTTGTTCTGCACGGTTGCGCATGGTATACTAAACGCAAAAAAGAAATAAGGAGGAGTGTATTTGCGCAACACCCTGCTTTTGCTTGAGCGTTCCTTTTTTGAGCCCCGTTACTGTTCAGATCGCGCTTGGCTCGACGCGCATTTGCATGATGGTTTTTTAGAGTGCGGAAAATCCGGCTTGTTTTGGAATAAGGCAGCAACCATAGAAGCGCTTCTCGGTTATAGCTCCAACCGCAACATAATCATTTATAATTTTACATGTGAGCAAATTCATGAATCCGTTTGGCTTGTGCATTATGTTACAAAAGGGGAACCCGAAAAAGCATATTTTCGAACTTCAATCTGGATAAAAGAAGGTTCCACATTCAAAATGCGTTTCCATCAAGCCTCCCCGCTGAGCGGTCCGCATCCCTTGATTGCAGAGCCATAGCCCCTTTTGCGTTTTTTGCCTGCATGCAAACCACGCGAGGCGCTTCCATTTTAAAACCTGCAAAGGCGGAAAACACACGGCCTTTCCCCCTACAGCGCTGTGCACGCCGTGCACCGAGCGCCTGTTTCGCACCGCTCCACCGAGAGGCAATAGCCCCCACAGTTTGCCGTTCGGTTCGCGCCGAAATCCGCGCGGACATTCGTGTAGCATTCGAGCAGGTACAGGATCGTCCCGCCATGGGCTACCATGCCGATGCGCCGGCAGCCACGGTCAGCTGCGTCCGAAACGGCAGTTTCAAACGCCTCTTTCACGCGCGCACGCATGTTTGCAAACGTCTCGCCTCCGGGATAACCCTCCCATTGCGTTTGTTCAAGCCAATCAAGATAAACCTGATCCTGCGCTGCAACCATCTCCGCATGCGTTCGGTTTTCAAACGCGCCAAAGTCAATCTCCCTTAGCCCTTGGAGAACCGTTTCCGGCGCATTGGGCCAAAGCAGCGCCGCAGTTTGCCGCGCGCGGAGCAGCGGGCTTACATACACGCGCTCTACAACCGGCAATTCCGCTGCGCGCTGATTTGCAAGCGCAATCCCTTCCGGCAGAAGGGGCGTATCCGTAACGCCTAAAAAGCGGCGTTCTGGATTGCCCGCTGCAATGGAATGGCGCACAAGGATTATTTCCATTGCGCCTCCCCTTTTAGCACCATCGGGATCCCGCAAAAAATGCGCACCACTACATCTGATTTTTCCGCAAGAACACAGCAGATTCTCCCCACGTTCTCGCGCCATTCCCGTTCAAATCGTTCCATTGGCACCACACCGTACCCAACTTCATCGCAGATCACCACCGCATGCCGCAACAGCTTTGAAACTGTCTGCTCCTGCGCCTCCCCCGCAGCAAGCGCTGCACGCACGGCGTCGGCCATGCCGTTTAACACAGGGCGATCCGCACCGGGTGTAGTTGTTACATCCGCCTCTGTATAGCCAGTATTCCGAAGCGCAGCAGCCAGCTTTCCCTGCCCTGCGCCGCCGATCACAAGAATCATAGTAAACCTCCGATCCGCTCTGCCAGCATCACTGCGCCCAAAACCGCAAGCTCGCATACCTGCACAAAGTAGCCGGCAAGATCCCCCGTTGTCCCTCCGAACTCGCGATATGCCATAATCCTGTAATGCAAAAAGGATGCGCCTGCAGCAACAACCGCCGCGCCGCCTGCAAGCGGCGCCCTCCAAAGCATTACGCAGGCTGCCGCCGTGATCCAAAGGCCCGAAACGATGCGCACCACGCGCACATCCGAAGCGCTGCGAAACGTTGCAAGCAGCCCATCCCGGCGTGCGCCCCGGAAGCTGACGACTGCAAGCGCGCTCAGCCCGCGCGAAAGCACCGGGGAAAGCGCAAGCACGCGCATACTCGAACCGCTAAGAGGCGCTTCATGCCAAAGGCCAAAGTTAACAAGAAGATATGCGCCGCAGGCGATCACTGCAAATGCCCCGGCATGCGGATCCTTCATGATCTCGAGTTTTTTCTCCCGCGGAGCATGAGATGCCCGTGCATCCGCCACATCGCAGAAGCCGTCCATGTGGATGCCGCCCGTGACAGCAAGCGGCAGTACCGTTAAAAACGCCGCCATAAGCGTACGTCCAAAGGAAAGCAGCTCCCCAAGCGCCAGCAGCAGGAACATCAAGAGCCCGATCACCCCGCCGATTACTGGGAAAAAGCACATGGCATACGCCATATTCTCTTCCCGCCACGCAACGCGCGGCGCTGGAAGCCGCGAATACATGGTAAGCGCCATGCAAAACGAACGCAACAGCTTCATAACAACCCTTTCCCTTTCCAATATAGCGGGATGCCGGAAACGACTTCCACAACCGCATCTGCTTGCGCTGCAAGCGCCTGGTTTACCGCGCCAAGCGCAGAGAGATACCCTTGAACCTCTAGCGCATACTGCAAGCCATCCGAAAACAGCTCGTTTGTAACAACAACAACGAATTCATACTGCTTCGTTAAGCGCAATACGCCCGCGCAAACGCGTTCCACAAGCCCATCTGCGCCTAAGCCGCCAAACATCTCATTTGCAACGAGGTTGGACATGCATTCCAGCAGCGTGCTTCCTCCTTCTTGCGGAAGCGGCGCTTCCAACAGGCAGCGCGGGCATTCCAGCGTTATAAACCCTTTTCCTGCGCGCATGGCGCGGTGGCGTGCGGCGCGGCGCATGTCTTCCGCATCCCGCAATTCCATCGTTGCAATATAAGTGCGCTTCGCATGCCCGGCGCGCACGATCAACGATTCAGCAAACTCCGATTTGCCGCTTGCCGCGCCGCCCGAAACAAGGACCAGCATCCTGCTTCCTCCTTAGGACTGCGGCGTATAGGCCGCAACATCGATCTCCTCAAACGTGCGCATTTCATCATAAACCGCAAGCGCCATGGCAAGAAGCGGCATGGCGGCAACTGCGCCTGTACCTTCGCCCAGGCACATTTCTGCGCAGATGAGCGGCTTTAAGCCAAGCGCATCCAGAACCAGCATGCCTGCCGGTTCTTTGGAGACATGGCTTGCAAGCAGATACGCACCGCACGCCGGGCACATGCGTACTGCAGCAAGCGCCGCAGCTGCAGAAATAAAGCCATCCAACAGCACCGGCACCCGATTGAGCGCGCCTCCCAAGCAAACGCCTGCAAGGGCTGCGATGTCGAGCCCACCAAGGCAGCGAAGCACGGAAAACGCATCGTTCGGATCGGGATGGTTTACAGTGATTGCGCGCGCAATCGCATCCTTTTTTCTGCGCAGGCCCGCATCCGAAAGTCCGGCACCGCGGCCGGTTACGGTCTCAATCGGTGCACCGGTTAAAACCGCTGTAATCGCGCTTGCCGTGGTCGTGTTGCCGATCCCCATCTCACCCAGCGCAAACAGGCCGTATCCTTCCGCCTTCTTTTCGCGCACAAGCTCGATGCCCGTTTCGATTGCCGCCATGGCTTCGGCTTCCGTCATGGCGGGCTCCACCGCGATGTTGCGCGTTCCGCGGCGGATATTGCACTGGCGCACTGCCGGATTGACCGGCCGCGCAACGCCAACATCCACGGGGAATACATCCGCTCCGGCAACGCGCGCCATCCGGCATACGCTCGAATCGCCCTTTGCGGCATTTTCCGCCACGATAGCAGTTACGTCCTGCCCAGTCTGCGTTACACCTTCGGCCACTACACCGTTATCTGCGCACATCATCAGCACTGCGCTCCGCCCCAACGAAACATCCACATTTCCTGTAATGCCCGCGATCTTCACCACCGCGTCCTCCAAAAGGCCCAGGCTGTGCAACGGTTTTGCAATCGCATCCCACCGCCTGCGCGAGGCCTCCATTGCCGCAGCATCCAGCGGTTGGATCGCCTGCCGTATTTCAAAAAGCGTCATTTTCTATTTGCCTCCTCTTCCGGCGCACGTTGTGCCCGATACATGTCAAAAATACATCTTAATAATAGTACCCTTTTTTGTTGAAAAATCCAAGCAGGAATGCAATAATATCCTTATGCTTACGCTTACAAATATTGTAGACCATCCAGAAATGCTCTCCGGCTACACGGAAGAAAGCTTGAAACGCACGCTTTCCAGCCTTGGGCTTGATGGCTTTGAGGCGATCCGCTGCGGCGCACATGCGCCCTGTTTAACACCACCGCTCGTGCGCGGCGTGCACCTTGTATTCTGGGCGGATTGGCTTGATTTCTGGAGCGGCGATACAAAGGCGCTCTTGCAGAAGTTCGGGTCGCGTTCCGCTTGGGAAGCCTATTATGGTTGTTCTGATCCCGCAGGCTTAATTCCGCAATATGAAGCTGAGCTTGCCTATGCAGAGGCGATGGGTGCAGAATATGTGGTGTTTCACGTTTCAGATGTTTCACCCGAAGAAACCCTGACTTACCAGCGGTTTCATACGGATGAAGCAGTAATTGATGCTTCCGCAGAGCTTCTGAACTTTCTTTTCAAAGGGAAATCCTACCCATTTGCGCTTTTACTGGAAAATCTCTGGTGGCCCGGGCTCACGCTGACCCGCCCCGCTATGACAGAGCGCCTGCTTTCCGCGGTAAGCTATCCCAATACGGGACTTCTTTTCGATACAGGGCACCTTTTCAATGCAAACCCATCCCTTACCGATATCTCCAGCTGCCTGGCTTTTGCACATGCCATGCTTGATGCACATGGATCGCTCGCTTCGTATATCCGTGGGATGCACCTGCATGGCGCAGCTACAGGGCGCATTGTGCAGGAGATGCTCGCGGCGCAGCTCGAGCTTGCCCCGGACTTTCCAAGCCGCTTTGCCCAAGCTTATGATTGGGTCACGCGCATTGACCCACACTGTCCACTCCTCTGCCCTGGCGTGGAAGCGCTTGTTGAACGCGTTGCGCCGGACTATCTGGTGCTGGAGTTTGCAGAAGCGGATCTATCGGAGCGCGCCCCCAAACTTCGCGCACAGCTTTCCGCGCTCCAGCAGCATCCTCCCAGAATGCGGTGACTTGCGTTAGCTCGCCTTATAAGAGTCCTATAAAATATAAATTGAAGTCCACAGTCAATGCTCATGTATGATAAAGAAGCATGAAAGCGAAAATAAGGCCTAGATCGCCAGCACTACACTATTCCCTTATCTTATAAACCGAAACATTCCATGACTTTCCTAATAGAGTCTATTGACTTCTGGTACTTAAGAGAGCTATACTATAGTTATAGTTTAGTAAAGCTAAATAGTAAAACTAAATAAGGGCTATAGTATGAATAACGGATATGTACAGCAATTCAAAAAAGGCTCTCTTGAAATGATACTCTTATGCCTAATCGGACGAAAAGAAACTTATGGATATGAAATTATGACCGAATTAAACAATAGTGCGTCTGTTTTAGGATATGCAAAAGAGGGCACCATTTACCCTATTCTGTATCGTTTGCAGGAAGCAGGACTAATTAAATGCCGGCAAGGCGATCATGAAGATCTGCCATACGAGCGGC
>JABLTO010153237.1_pt1 | contig 28434 bp, 25 predicted proteins | sample 7160091 | NCBI WGS metagenome assembly JABLTO01 (sample SAMN14651225, study PRJNA627086) | human gut metagenome | isolation source: feces | host: Homo sapiens
AGCAAAAACATGGTTCGCCGAAACAGCCGCAACGGCGCGCAGCCGCTGCGGACTGTGTAGTCGGGAGCACACGCGATTTTCCGCTAAACGCTCGCGGCGTTCGGAAAATGCGGGAGCGCACCGTACCCACCCTCGCATTGATATGCACCCCAAAAGTTAGACACTTTTGGGGTGCATATCAATTTACCGTCGGTTTTCTTTTAAGAAGATTTTATCGTTGCAAATAACTTATTCGGGTATTTTTCCGAGTTCTCTTTCGGCTATCTCGCGTCCCATAAGAACACCCATTACGGATGCCATCATAAGACCGCGCGTCCAACCGCTGGAATCGCCGAGACAGTGAAGTCCGCGAACGTTTGTGTTGAAATGCTCGTCCATTTTGATTCGGTTGCTGTAAAACTTCAATTCGGGAGAGTACAGAAGCGTTTCCGAACTTGCAAAACCGGGAACGACTTCGTCCATAGCCTGAATGAAATTGATTATATTTATCATTGCGCGATACGGCATTGCGGCGGTTATATCTCCCGCAACGGCATCGGGAAGCGTCGGTCTGACATTAGACTGCGCAAGTTCTTTCGGCCATGTTCTTTTTCCGTCGAGAATATCGCCGAAACGCTGAACAAGTATATGACCCGCAGCAAGCATATTGGTCAGTTCTCCGACTTTTTGCGCGTAAGCGATGGGCTGATTGAACGGATGGTTGAAGTTGTGGGAAACAAGAATGGCAAGATTTGTGTTGTCGGATTTAAGTTCCTTGTAGGAGTGCCCGTTGACAACGGCAAGGTCGTTGTCATAGTTTTCCTGGCTCACGAAACCTCCGGGGTTCTGGCAGAAAGTGCGAACCTTGTTCTTGAACGGCTGCGGATAGCCTATCAACTTCGATTCGTAAAGAACCTCATTGACCTTTTCCATAATCTCGTTTCTGACCTCGACGCGCACGCCGATGTCAACCGTGCCGGGAATATGCGCTATATCATGTTCGGCGCAAACGCTTTCAAGCCATTCCGCGCCTCTTCTTCCGGTTGCGATAACGGTCGTTTTTGCGTGGATTTCTTTTGTTTCTTTGCCGTTTGTGATATATACGCCGTCGCACTCGTCGCCGTTCAGGATAATATTCGAACATTCATAGCCGAACAGCATTTCAACGCCGTTTTCAAGAAGATACTTTTCAATCGCGTAGTAAAGTCCCTGTGCCTTTTCCGTTCCGAGGTGGCGAATGGGACAGTCCACAAGGCGCAAGCCCGCTTTTATGGCGCGGCGTCTGATATTTTTAACTTCTTCTTTGTTGCCCAGACCCTCGATGTGCGGGTCTGCACCGAATTCAAGATATATCTTATCCGTGTAATCTATCGTTTCCTGCGCAAGCGTCTCGCCTATAAGAGAAGGAAGATCTCCTCCGACTTCGCAGCTGAGGCTCAATTTTCCGTCGGAAAACGCGCCCGCACCCGAAAATCCCGTAGTTATATGACAATACGGCTTGCAGTTAACGCATTTCTTTGTCTTTTCTTTCGGGCAATGTCTTTCTTCTATCGCCTTACCCTTTTCAACGATGACGATATGCTGTTTGCTGCCTTTTTTTATCAACTCTATCGCGGTAAAAATCCCTGCGGGACCCGCGCCGATGATAACTATATCGGTCTTCATAAAACTTCCCTCCGAAGCGAAGATTATCTTTTGTTCTGCGCGCGGAAAAGCCCGACGCACCATAGAGCATTATATCATAAAAATATAGGTATGTCAATGACGAACTCCGAAACTAAAATACGCCTTTCAGTATTCGATTTGAAGAAGTATGAACGAAAATCCGCACACAAGGGGTTGACAACACAGAGGGGATTTGTTATTATTAAATGTATGTAATGCAATTTTGATGAAGGTAAAAGTATGGATACAAAAGAAATGTTTTCGGAGTTCGGAATATGCACGGAAGTCGCAGAATTTTGCGAAAAGACGCTGAATGGATTGAAAGAAAGATTTGAAAAGATAGACCTCGTGGCGGAATACAATCAATATAAAGTGCTTGAAGCAATGCGAAAAAATCGCGTCAGCGCACAGCATTTTGCGGCAACGACGGGTTACGGATACGACGATATGGGGCGCGATACGCTTGAAAAAGTTTATGCGGACACGTTCCACACGCCTGCGGCGCTTGTCAGACCGCAGATCACCTGCGGAACGCACGCACTTACGTTGGCGCTGGGGGCGAACCTTCTTCCCGGGGACGAACTTCTTTCCGTTTCGGGCAGACCTTACGACACGCTTGAAGAAGTTATCGGGCTTCGTCCGTCGCCGTGTTCGCTTGCCGAATACGGTGTAACTTACGCAGAAGTCGATTTAAAAGAAGACGGCTCGTTTGACCTTGACGGCATTATTTCCGCAATAAACGACAGAACAAAACTCGTTGCGATTCAGCGTTCAAAGGGATATAAAACACGTTCGACGCTGTCCGTTGCGCAGATAGGCGAAGCGATAAAAACAGTAAAAAGCGTCAATCCGAACATTATCTGCATGGTGGACAACTGTTACGGCGAATTTGTTGAAACAGTCGAACCCTCCGACGTCGGCGCGGACATGACGGTAGGTTCTCTGATAAAAAACCCGGGCGGCGGGCTTGCGCCGATAGGCGGCTATATCGTCGGCACGGAAGAGTGTATAGAGCGCTGCGCTTACAGGCTCAGCGCACCGGGACTGGGGCAGGAAGTCGGAGCGAATCTCGGCATACTGACGCAACTTTATCAGGGATTTTTTCTTGCGCCGACCGTCACGGCATCCGCGTTGAAAGGCGCTGTATTTGCGGCTAACATATACGAAAAACTCGGATACAAAGTCGTTCCGAACGGCAGCGAACCGCGCCACGACATTATTCAGGCGGTGGAACTCGGTTCTCCCGAAGCAATGGAAGCGTTTTGTGCGGGAATTCAAGCGGCGGCACCCGTTGACAGTTACGTCACCCCTGTGCCCGCGCCGATGCCGGGATATGACAGCCAGGTTATCATGGCGGCGGGAGCATTTGTTCAGGGTTCGTCGATAGAACTTTCCGCAGACGGTCCGCTCCGCGAACCCTACGCCGTATATCTGCAAGGCGGTCTGACATGGTATCACGCAAAGATAGGCGTTATGACCTCGGTTCAGAAGATGTTCGAAAGAGGACTGCTGAACGGAAAAATACAATAAACAAAAGAAATCCGCGAAGATTTTTGTCTTCGCGGATAACATTTTTCTGTTAAATCTATTTATCAAATACGTCCTTGACCTTGTTCCAGAACGAACGGCTTTTTTCGTAGGTCTTACCTGTTGTCTGCGTATCGAACTCTTTGATGATATCCTTTTGTTTTGAGGACAGATTTCTCGGAATTTCAACGATGAACGTAACAACAAGACTGCCGCGGCTCTTCGGATTGTTGATGTAAGGAACGCCCTTGCCCTTGAACGTGGTTACGGTATGCGACTGCGTTCCCTCGGGAATCTTATAACTTATCGGGTCGCCGTCAAGCGTCGGTATCTGAATCGTATCGCCGAGAACAGCCTGTGCAAGCGTTATAGGAACGTCGCAGCAAAGGTCGTTGTCCTTGCGGACAAATATCGGGTGCGGTTTTACCTTTACGGAAATGTTCAGATCTCCGTTGGGACCGCCTTTAAGACCCGTATCGCCCTGTCCGCGCATGGTAAGAGTGTTGTTATTGTTGATACCCGCAGGGACTTTGACGTTTATCGTGCGTTCCTTGCGAACTTCGCCTCTGCCGCCGCAGACCTTGCAGGGATCTTTTATTATCTTGCCCGTTCCGTGGCAGTTTGAACAGGGACGCTCCGTCTGCATTGCGCCGAAAAGCGTCTGCGAAACCTGACGTACAACGCCCGTTCCGTTACAGGTGGGGCAGGTCGTGGGCTGTGTTCCTTTTGCGGCACCCGAACCGTCGCACTCTTCGCATTTTTCCATTCTGCGCACGTTTACGGTTTTTTGGCAGCCGAATACGGCTTCCTTGAATTCAAGCGTTACGGACGCAGAAACATCCGAACCCGGAATTGCGGAAGAACGTCTTCTCGCTCCGCCGCCCGCGCCGCCGAAAAAACTGCCGAAAATGTCGCCGAGGTCGCCGAAATCTATATTCGTCGTATATCCGCCGCCCGTCGCACCGCCGCCGTAAGAAGGATCTACGCCCGCATGACCGAAACGATCGTAACGGCTTCTTTTCTCTTTATCGGAAAGCACGCCGTAAGCCTCGTTGACCTCTTTGAAGTTCTTTTCGGCTTCCGCATCGCCAGGGTGCAGGTCGGGGTGCCACATCTTCGCTTTTTTCCTGTAAGCGCTTTTGAGTTCGTCTTCCGTTGCGTTCTTGTCAACGCCGAGGACTTCGTAATAATCTCTTTTTTCCGCCATATTGTTTCTTCTCTTTCAAACAGTGATAGACTGATAACACATGAACTCATATCTGTCTTAAAGGCAATGCTACTTTTCTTCTTTTGCGAAACCTCGCATTGAGAACAAAAAGTTCGGGGATTATCAGTCTAAAAAGACGGCGCGGCGGCAATACTGCCGCGCCGTCTTTTTATTTTGCAGGAATTATTGTTTGTTGTTATCGTCCTCAACGTTGAAATCGGCGTCGTTGACTTCAACCGTGCCGTCATCGTTTGCGTGGGTAGCACCGGGCTGTGCGCCGGCAGCGCCCTGCTGCGTCTGGGCATACATCTTTTCCGCAATCTTGTAGAACGACTGGTTAAGAGCCTCTGTGTCGGCTTTGATGTCGTCAACGGAGCCGGAAGTAAGAGTTGCACGAAGTTTTTCGATAGCGGCATTGACGGGAGCCTTTTCATCGTCGGTGATCTTGTCGCCCGCTTCGCCCATAGTCTTCTCTATCTGGAAGATGGTCTGCTCTGCGGTGTTCTTGACTTCGACTTCTTCTTTCTTCTTTTTGTCCTCTTCCGCGAACTTCGCTGCTTCCGCAACCGCCGCGTCGATGTCCTCTTTGGACATATTGGTGGAAGCGGTGATGGTTATATGCTGCTCGTTGCCCGTGCCGAGGTCTTTTGCGGAAACGTTAACGATACCGTTTGCGTCGATATCGAACGTAACCTCAATCTGCGGAGTCTGTCTGCGAGCCGGCGGAATGTTGTCGAGGTGGAATCTGCCGAGCGTTTTGTTGCCCGCAGCCATTTCTCTTTCGCCTTGAAGAACATGAACTTCAACGGAAGTCTGGTTATCGGCCGCCGTGGTGAATATCTGGCTCTTCTTAACGGGAATAGTTGAGTTTCTCTCGATTATCTTGGTCATAACGCCGCCGTAAGTCTCAACGCCGAGCGAAAGCGGGGTTACGTCAAGAAGAACAAGTCCCTGAACGTCGCCGCCGAGAATACCTGCCTGAATTGCGGCGCCTACCGCAACGCATTCATCGGGGTTAATGCCCTTGTGGGGTTCTTTGTTCGTATATTTTTTAAGTGCTTCCTGAACTGCGGGGATTCTCGAAGAACCGCCGACAAGCAGTATCTTATCAAGTTTATCAACAGTAAGACCTGCGTCCGAAAGAGCCTTGCGAACGGGTTCCATGGTTGCTTCCACAAGGTCTGCTGTAAGTTCGTTGAACTTTGCTCTGGAAAGAGTTACGTCAAGGTGTTTGGGACCTGTCGCGTCCGCGGTAATGAACGGAAGGTTGATGTTTGCGCTGGTCATACCGGAAAGTTCAATTTTTGCTTTTTCAGCGGCTTCTTTAAGTCTCTGCATTGCCATTTTATCGTTGGAAAGGTCAATGCCGTCGGACTTCTTGAACTCGGAGATGAGGTAATTCATTATTCTCTCGTCGAAGTCATCGCCGCCGAGGTGAGTGTTACCGTTGGTTGCAAGCACTTCGAAAACGCCGTCGCCGATTTCAAGAATGGAAACATCGAACGTACCGCCGCCGAGGTCGTAAACCATTATCTTCTGTTCTTTTTCTTTGTCAACGCCGTAAGCAAGCGCCGCAGCCGTCGGCTCGTTGACGATTCTCTTTACGTCAAGACCCGCTATCGTGCCTGCATTCTTGGTTGCCTGACGCTGGGAGTCGTTGAAGTAAGCGGGAACGGTGATAACGGCTTCCGTTACCTTTTCGCCGAGATATGCTTCCGCATCCGCTTTAAGTTTGGAAAGGATCATCGCCGAAATCATTTCGGGGGTGTATTCTTTATCGTCTATTTTGATTTTGTCGGCAGTACCCATTTTTCTCTTGATGGAAATGATGGTTCTGTCGGGGTTTGTAATAGCCTGTCTCTTTGCTACCTGACCGACCATTCTTTCGCCGGTCTTGGAGAACGCGACAACGGACGGGGTCGTTCTTGCGCCCTCGGCGTTCGCGATAACGGTAGGCTCGCCGCCTTCCATAACTGCCACGCAGGAGTTTGTTGTACCTAAGTCAATACCAATAATTTTTCCCATGATATATATCCTCCGTTAAAAGAATAATTTATATACTTTTTAATTATACGCTTATTCCGAAACGACCTGAACCAAAGCGTGTCTGATTATTCGGTCGTTGATTTTGTAACCCTTTTGAAGCACGGTTGCAACAGTGTCGGGTTCGAGTTCGTCGTCCCGGCAAGTCATGACCGCATTGTGTATCGTCGGGTCAAACTTGTCTCCCCTCTCGCCGAAAGAGGTTATGCCGAAATTCTCAAACGCGGTTTTCGCCTGATTGAGAACCATAACAACTCCGTCTTTCAGGGGGGAATCCTCATCAGCCGCCGCATTAACGGCTCTTTCGAGGTTGTCCAGTATCGGAAGCATCATCTGCACCGTATCCGAAACAACTATTCCGCGCAGCGCCGTTTTTTCGGCTTCCGTTCTTTTTTTATAATTGTCGAAGTCCGCCGCAAGACGAACAAATTGATCTTTTGCCTTTGCAAGTTCGTCGGATTCCTTTTTGTTCTCGGTCTCCGCCTTTTCTTCGCCTTTTTCCTCGGTCTCGGGCGTCGCTTCTTCGGTCTTCGGAAGATCTTTTTCCGTATCCTCAGTTACCTCGTTTTTTTTCTTCTTTTTATCTGACATCTCATTACCTCCGATGTCCTGTTCCGGCGGAAATTCCGCAGATCAGTATTCTTCGTTGATTTTGTGTTTAAGCTGAGAAACGATGTAAGAACAGCCCGCTTTCAATCTCGCGTAATTCATTCTCGCGGGTCCCATAATGCCGAAAACGACAGGTATTTTTGAATCGCACCCAACCCTGACAAGTCCCGCGTCCTGATATGGAAAGAAAGGATTTTCTTCGCCTATCATAACGCTGAAATCGCTTTCTTTCGGCGGCACGTCAAGCAACGTTTTCATTATTTCCTGCTTTTTGGAAAGCATATTTATATATTTTTTTGCAACATCTATCTCGGAAAATTCGGGATAAGACAGAGGGTTTGTGCTTCCGCAGACGGTCAGTTCGTAGCTTTTCAGTTCTTCCAGCAATTTTGCCGCCGCAGACGCTATTTCGGAAGCGTCCGAGAAGTTTTCCTCTATCGCTTTTTTCAGAAGTTCAAGTCTGGGCTTGTTTATCTGTTCAAGCGATACGCCCGAAAGCACCGTGTTCAGCACGGACGCAATACCTTGAAGCGTTTTTTGGTCAAATTCGGTTTCCGTTCTTATAAATCCCGTCTTAACGCTCCCCACGCCGCTTATCGCAAGCAGCGCCACCGTGTTTTTTCCGACAGGCATAAGCCCGAACGAATACGCCCCGCCCGTGCAGACAGGATTGACGGCAAATACGGCACATTCGGAAAAATCCGCAAGTCTTTTTGCGGAATCCTCAACGGCGTTTCGAAGTCCTGCCAAACGCGCGTCGCTTATTAAGCGGTCAATATCGCGCTGCGTCAGATGATATGCGTGAAGCGCGTTCATAACATAATAACGGTATCCTTCGCCCGACGGAACTCTTCCCGCCGAGGTGTGCGGCTTCATCAGATATCCGAGTTTTTCGAGATCGGACATTTCGTTTCTTATAGTTGCGGACGAAACGTGCAGATCTTCCATTCCCGCCAAAGCCTTTGAGCCGACAGGCTCACCAGTTCTGATATATGCGTTGATGACGGTTTTCAATATTACTCTTTTTCTCTCGTCAAGTTCCATTGTTTTCGCCTCCGTGTCAGAATGTTCCGACCCGTTTTTAGCACTCTGTGCACCCGAGTGCTAATCATTGACTAAATAGTATCACTTTCCTTTCGGTTTGTCAATAGGTAGCATACCCTTTTTCATAAAATTTAACAATTTTTCCACAAGAAAAGATTCGAACATAAAGATCAAAAATTGAGCCGCCCGTGAAAACGGGCGGCAAAATGTTTTATGTTATATATTTACAAAAGCGGAGTCAGGAGAACACCTTTGCTCCTATATCCATATTTCCGGTCCAAAGGGCAACAAGAAAAATGAGAATGACCACGGCGGTGTAAATAAGTGCGGGGATAAGATTCATACGGATTATCTTTCCCTCTTTGCCCGTGGTTGCAACCGTTGCGCATGCCGCAACAACGTTGTTGACGCAGATCATATTTCCGACTGCGCCGCCGACCACTTGCATGGCAACTATCATATCGCCGCGCAGACCGAGGTGCGTTGCAGACTGATATTGCAGGTTTGTGAACAGCATATTGGAAACGGTATTAGAGCCCGAAACAAACGCTCCGAGGTCGCCTATTATGGGAGCGATTATGACGTATACGGATTTTCCGACGCCCGAAAGCGCTTCCGCCATATAGAAAATCATGCTCTTGGTGCCTTCTGAGTTTATGTCGTTGCTGCCCGAATAGCGCAGTATCTGAACAAGCGCAAGACCGAATACAACGGCTACCGCCGCGCCCGCAACCTGTTTGCCTGTTTCCTTGAAAGCAAACGCTACGTCTTTGCCTTTCATCTGATGCAAAAGTATCGTCAGAAGAGCAACAAGAATGAACATCGTGCCGGGTATGTATGCCCATTTGAGAACGTAACTTGTGTTTTCAACGCCGAAAACGCTTGAAATACTCGGGCTGATAACATCGGATTTGAGCCAATCGCCTATTGTTTTGCCCCCGAGTTTTATGGGCAGACGGGTAACAACAAGAAGAAGCGCTATAAGACCGTAAGGAACCCATGCCTTGAAAAGAGGCATATTCGACGGTTTCATCGGAGCAAGTTTGCGGCTCGACTTCCACGATTCGTCCCAGTTCACGGAATCGGAGAAATGCCATTCCGTCTTCGGGACAAGAAAGCCTTTTTTTGCGGCAAGCACGGTCACGATAAGACCGACAAGCGCACCGATGATGGACGGGAACTCATAACCGATAAACGTTGCGACGAGAAGATACGGAATGCTGAAAGAAAGACCCGCAAGAAGAGAGAAAGGAAGAATCTGCAACGCGGGTTTGAACGAGCGTTCTTTGCTGAAAAACTTGCATATTACCGCAACGATGATAAAAGGCAAAAAAGTTGAAACCGCAACGTGCGGAACGGCGGACCAGAAAGAAAGAGACATTGCAAAAGAATGCGTCGATATTTCGGAACCGAGACAGTTCAGGGACGTTATGACGGGAGTTCCTATCGCACCGAACGAAACGGCTGCAGAGTCGCAGATAAGCGCAACTGCGGCGGCTCCGAGCGGAGGACAGCCGAGGCTGACGAGAAGCGGGGCGGCAAGCGCGGCGGGAGTGCCGAAACCCGCGGCGGCTTCAAGGAACGAAACAAAAAGAAAGCCGACGATTATCGTCTGAACTCTTCCGTCGGGACTGATGGCTCTGAATCCGTGATTTATCGTTGCCATTGCACCGGACATTTTAAGCATATTCATAACGAGTATTGCGCCCGTGATGATTATCAGAACGTCGATGGAATTCAGAAGACCCGAGATTGAATAAGCCGTCAGGGACAAAAGGTCCATATTCCAGAAAAGGAAGCCGAGCAGGCACGCCAAAAGCCATGAAACGGGAAGCGCGAATTTAGCGGGCCAGTTGAACGCGGCCATCGCAACAACGCAAAAAACGATGGGGATAAACGCGATGAGAGCAAGATACCACATATTTACCTCACAGTAAGTCAAAATTCGACCTATTATATCAAAAAGGTCTTGATTTTTCAAGCCAAATGTAGTATACTTATAGACAAAATTAGTCATCGGAGATATTATATGCTTTATGCTGAACCGACGGAACTCAAAGGAAAAAGGTGCGATATTTTTTCGGCATCGAACATGAGTTTTCCGTATCACATACACAGAACATACGAGATCATGCGCGTGGTAAAAGGCACGGCGCAATCGGTAGTTGCGGGAGTCAAAAGAGAAGTCCCCGCAGGTGAAAGCGTCGTTGTTTTTCCGCTTCAATATCATTCGTTTTCGGCGGATGCGTCTTCGCAGATACTTGCCTATATTTTTGCGCCCGAATTTATCCCCGAATTCGACTCGCTGATGAAAAACAAGATACCTCAAAATCCCGTATTCCACATTCCCGAGGAAGCGTTTGCACTCGCGGAGCAGAAAAACGTGTTTGCGGTCAAAGCGTTCTTTTACACCGCCTGTGACCTTATGGCAAGAAAACTGCCTGTCGTGCCGAGAACTTCGACCGCCAATCTTTCCGTTCTGGATGAGATTTTTCTCTTTGTTGCAAAAAATTACGACACCGATTGTTCGCTGAAAACGCTTTCGGAGACGCTGAAATACGACTATTCGTATCTTTCCAAACAATTCAAAGCAAAAACGGGGCTTTCGTACAAACGTTACGTCAACGACTACCGTATTTCAAAAGCGTGCTATCAACTGATAAACGAACCCGAAAAGACCGTCACACGCATAGCCGCAGATACGGGCTTTGAAACGGTCAGAACTTTTAACAGAGAATTTGCGAAAGTGACGGGTATGACCCCTCTGCAATATAAAAATGTCACAATTGCGGTATTGTAAATCACCGCTCTGTATGTTAAAATAATATATATTAAAATATCGGAGTATATATATGAAAACGGTTTTTAGATCTTCACTCGATGTTTTTCTGCGAACGCTGATGGTCACAGCGCTTGCGTTCGCTTCTTATCCGCTCGTTGCGGCGGCAAAGGATTTTGCTTACCCGCTCAAATGTATTCTTGCGGTTTTTTACTATATTGTTTTTATGTATTTCTGCATTTTCAATCTTTGGACTGCGGGCTGCAAGGACAAAATAAAGGTGAATGCGGGGCACATGAAGCCCATGATTTGGAAAGGTTTTGCCTCTTCCGCGGTCGTTTTTGTTCCCGCAGCCGTTGTTTACACGCTCGGCGTATTGCTTCCCGACTGCGGCATACGTTCGGGAATACGCATTCTGAACTATATTCTTTCGGGTCACGCAATGTACATCTACGCGATGTTCGGAGCTACGAGCGCCGAAGCGGGTTTGGCGGGCGCACTGATAACGGAGTTCTTCTGTCTTTCGGGCATAATTGCGGCAGGCGTTGCCTATATTATCGGATTCAAGGATATAAAAATCATTCAACCGTGGCTCGACCAATGGAAAAAGAACTGATATGAAAGAAAAAAAGAATAAAAAGTCGTCCGAAACAAAAGCGATGAAAAAGAGCGAAAGTGCGCAAAACCGAAAAGCGAAGTCTTTCAAAAAGGTTTTCATCATCTGTTTATGCGCGGTTGTCGGACTCGGTGCGATAATTTTTGTCTCGCTTGTTTTTTCGGACGCATACTCGATAATTCACCCCGAAAAAGTCTCCGCAAAGCGTTTCCCCGACGATTCGGAAATAGGTCTTTACTACGAAGCGGCGACCGTGAAGTTCGAGAGCGGAGACGAAACCGTACTTTGGTTTATTCCCGCACAGGACATTAAAACGGCTGAAAGCAAAAAATCGGATATTACCGTCATTTTTTCGCATGATGTCGGGGACAATAAGACCGTAACGAAAATCGATGACGGCATTCTTTACGCAAAACAACTTGCGGACGCGGGCATAAACGTTGCGACGTTCGACTACTCGGGCAGCGGTTTTGCGACGGGCTCCGGTTATACCTACGGAAAACGCGAAGCAAATGAACTGAAACAGATAATTTCCTATGTAAAGGAAAAATACGGGTCAAAATATATCGTCCTTCAAGGCTGGGGGTTCGGCGCCTCCGCGGCAATTCTCGCGGGAGCGGGCAATGATGACGTAACGGCTGTCATTTCCGATGCGGCTTATACGGACGCGGACAAATATTTCAACGAAGACGGCGGACTTAAAAAGTGGTCGTCAATGCCCGATTGGACGCACGGACTGACAAAATTCTTTATTTCCGTTCTCTCGGAAGAAGACATGTTTTCCGCAAAACCCATAAATGCCGTTTCCGAAAAAAACGGACAGGCGTGGTTTTTTATCGGAGAGGGCAACGATAATGTTTTTTCTCCCGATTACGCAACCGCGCTGAACAACGCTGCGGTTCGCGCCGAAAACGAAACTCAGATTTGGATAAGTCAAAAAAGTTATCATGCGCAGGCATACAGAACAGACGAAAAGAACTATGTCGAAAAAGTTCTGAAATTCATTGACAAAGTTTGCCGTTAGGCGCGTGGGATCAGCCTGAAAAAAGCAGAATAATCATATCCGTTTTGAAATATACATTTTGTAAGAAACAAAACGGAGGTTGGCAAATGGCAAGCGATTGGCGTCCGAAAACGCCGCAGATCGAGATAGACGACAGAAAAAGCGTCGTTATCGAAGGCTGTCGGCGTATCTGCGAGTACGAAAACGAAGCGGTCAAGGTAAATGTCGGAAAATACAATGTCCGCGTTATCGGAAAAGACCTGCGCATAAAAAATCTTGCGGACGGATGCGTGCGTATCGACGGAAAAGTCATGTCCGTTGACCTTTGCTGTTAATAAATTGAAAAGTTCGGATATAATCAATTTTCTGACGGGCTGTGTCGAATTTGAAGCGGAAAGTCCCGAACCCGAAAGATTTTTGACCGCCTGCATGAACAAAAACGTCGATATCTGGGCGATACGAAGGCTTGATGCCTGCACGCTCCGATTCCGCTGCCGCCTGCCCGACGAAAAAGAGGTCGAAAAACTTTGCTTTGAGAGCGGCGCAACATCGCTTTCAAAAGTCACGGCGGGACTTCCCGTCCGCGCAAAGAGACGAATGAAGCGGTGGGGCTTTCTTGTCGGTGCGGTGCTGTTTATCGGAATAATCGTGCTTATGTCAAACGTGATTTGGCGTATAGACATATCGGGATATAAAGACAAAACGCAACTCATCGCCGTTGAAAAATTTCTGAAAGAAAACGGACTTTGCGTCGGTGCGATTCGGGGAATGCTCGACGAACAGACCCTGCGTCGCGATCTTATGAGAAATTTTGACGACGTTGCGGGAGCGACCGTCAATTTTTTCGGCAGCGTTGCGGTCGTGGAACTCGAACAAGCAGTTCCGAACCCGACGGTGGATATAACGTCGCCGTCAAACATAATCGCGGAAGAGGACGCGCAGATAATCTCCGTAACGGTCTTCAACGGCGTTCGGGCGGTTAAAAACGGTGCGCTCGTAAAAAAAGGGCAATTGCTTGTCGGCGGCGTTTACGACAGCAAACGAATAGGCTTCCGCCTTGTTCACGCCCGTGCGGAGATCAAAGCGAGGGTAAACAGAACGATAGATGTTTTTGTTCCGTTCGAACAGGAAGAAAAAAACGAAACGGGCAGGACAAAAACGGTTTATTCGCTGACGCTTTTCGGAAAGTCTTTCGACCTGAACAAATGCGATTACGAAGAATTTTACCGCACGGCAAAGACAAGCGAACTGCGGTTGTCGAAAAATATTATTTTGCCCGTTCGTCTGACGAGAACGACGTTTTCGCAGACGGAGACGGCAAAAAAGACGCTGACAAAAGAGCAGGCTTACGAAAAGGCGTTGACGCTTCTTGACGAAGCGGAGGCGCGGGGAATGAAAAATATTGAAATAGAAAGCCGACGGCTTGAAATAAAATATACATCCGAGGGAATATACGCGGCTTACCGTTACAGCGTGGTGACGGACTTCGGAAAAGACGCGGAGATAAGAAACAACGAAACCGCAGAAGAGCGGGAATAAAACAGAGGAAAATATGGAAAGAAACATTGAGGTAAACGGAACCGAAATAATCGGAAACGTATTCGGAAGTTTTGACGAGAACATCAAACTCATAGAAAACGAACTCGACGTTGCCGTTGTCAACCGTGACGGCAAGATAAAAGTCTGCGGCGGAGAAGAGAATACGGAGTCTGCGGAAAAGGTTATAAAACTGCTTATATCGGTTGCGGAACGCGGCGAAACGGTAACTGCGCAGATAGTCAGTTACTTCATCTCCATGGTTGAAGAGGGCAACGACGCGGCTCTTGCGGACTTTTCCTCCGACTGCGTTTGCATAACCGCAAAAGGCAGACCCATACGCGCAAAAACGCTCGGTCAAAAACAGTATCTCGAAGCGATAGAGAACAACACGGTAACACTCGGCGTGGGACCTGCGGGAACGGGAAAAACATATCTTGCGGTCGCCATGGCTGTCACGGCGCTGCGCAACAAGCAGGTCAGCAGAATAATCCTGACGCGTCCCGCCGTCGAAGCGGGAGAAAATCTCGGATTTCTTCCGGGCGACTTGCAGAACAAGGTGGACCCGTACCTGCGTCCGCTCTATGACGCGCTGTTCGATATGCTCGGAGCGGAAACATACCAAAAATATCAGGAAAAGGGAGTTATCGAAGTCGCTCCGCTCGCATACATGAGAGGACGCACGCTCGACGATTCGTTCATCATTCTCGACGAGGCGCAGAACACGACGAGAGAACAGATGAAAATGTTTTTGACACGTCTCGGATTCCGCTCCAAGATAGTCATAACGGGCGACATCACGCAGACGGACTTACCCGCAACACGAAAAAGCGGACTCAAACAGGCAATGAAAATACTTGACGGCATAGACGGAATAACCGTTCAGATGCTGACGCACAAGGATGTTGTGAGACACCGACTTGTTCAGCAGATAATCAAAGCTTACGAAAAAGCAGATGCGGAAACGGAGAAAAAACAATGAAAAGACCCGACGTTGAAATAATAAACAGACAGAATATTTTCGAAATCACCGAAGACCTTGAAAAACTCATAAAAAAAGCCGTTAAAACCACCCTTGAATGCGAGGGTGTCGAGGCAAAATGCGACGTTGACGTTCAACTTGTCAACAACAGACAGCAGCGCGAACTGAATGCCCGCATGAGAAACATTTCAAAGACGACGGACGTGCTTTCTTTTCCGTCAGGCGAATATCCGCCCGAAGACGGAGAGGAATGTTTCCTCGGCGACATATCGTTAAACCTCGAACGCGCCGAAAAGCAGAGAAAGGCATACGGACACTCTTTTGAAAGAGAAGTGGCTTTTCTTGTTGCGCATTCCTGCCTGCACCTGCTCGGCTATGACCATATGGCAGGAGAAGAAGAAAAGGAAATGATAGCACGACAGAAAACCGTTATGGCAAAAATGGGACTTCACAGATAAAAGGACGGAGAAAAATGAGAACAGCGTATATATCCATCGTAGGAAGAGCAAATGTCGGAAAATCAACGCTTCTTAATGCGATAATCGGAGAAAAGATTTCGATAGTTTCCAATAAACCCCAAACCACGAGAAACAGGATAACGGGCATATACAACCGCGACGATATGCAGCTTGTGTTTGTTGACACCCCGGGTATGCACACCCCGCACAACAAACTCGGAGAGCACATGGTCAAGGCGGCAAAGGAAGCGATGGACGATGTTGACGCGGCGATACTCGTGGTTGAGTGCAAACCGCCGAGAACAACGGAAAAAAGAATAATCGAACGTCTTAACGCGGAGGGCACGCCGACGGTACTTGTCATCAACAAGATAGACAGAGTCAAGAAATCTGAAATAATCAAAACCATCGAAGAGTATTCAAAACTCGGCGAATTTGCGTCCATAGTACCGATAAGCGCGCTGAAAAAAGACGGCGTGAAGATAGTGCTTGACGAAATAATGCCGTTCACAAACGAAGACGGAGTGCAGTATTACCCAGACGACATCGACACGGATCAGACAGTGCGTCAGATGGCGTCCGAACTTGTGCGCGAAAAAATACTGCGCAATATGCACGACGAGATTCCGCACGGCATAGCGGTTGAGCCGCTTGTTTTCAAGGACAGAGAGAACAAAAACGGAGAGCCCGTCACGGACATCGTGCTGAACATAATCTGCGAAAAAGAATCGCATAAAGGCATGCTTATAGGCAAAGCGGGCTCGATGCTGAAAAAAACAGCGTCGGAAGCAAGAGCGGACATTGAAAAACTGCTCGGGAACAAAGTCAACCTACAATGCTATGTCAAGGTCAAGGAGAATTGGCGCGACAGCGAAAAGATAATCACGGAACTCGCGCTCTTCGACGACTGATATGAAGCAAACAGTCAAAGGCTTGATAATCAAGCGCACGCCGTTCAAAGAAAACGATATGCTGCTGACTGTGCTGACGGCGGAAAAAGGAAAAATGAACGTCCTTGCCCGTGGGTTAAGAAAAAGCCGCAGAGATTTGAGCGGATACCAGACGCTTGCTTATGCCGAACTTGAAATTTTCGACGGAAGAGGGCTTGCCGTGGTTGACGATGCGGAAGTCTGCGAAGCGTTCGAGGGGTTGAGAAAAGACATAGAAAGTCTTGCTCTTGCACAGTATTTCGCGGACGCGGTCGCATTTGTTACAACGGACAAGGGCGACCCCGAATTGCTGCGTCTGCTGCTCAACTCTTTGGCTCTCCTGTCGGAAGCGAAAGCCGAAAAGCTCGTTGTCAAAACGGTTTTTGAACTGCGTTTTGCGCTTGAAGAGGGCTTTGCGCCGTCGGGAGGCGGTTGTGCCGTATGCGGAAAAACGCCCGCATTCTGGTCCTTTTCGCAGGGACTTCTCTGCGAAAAATGCGCGCACGGAGACGGCTTTTCACTCTCGGACGACGAACTCATGACCGTAAACCACATTCTGACGTCTTCGGGAATGAGGACATACCGTCTGCCTATCGGAACGGAGGAACTCTCACACCTTTCGGGTCTGACGGAAAAATATCTTGAATATCACCTCGAACACAGGTTTGAAAGCCTTGACTATTACAAACAATTTGAGAATTTCGGAAAATAGATATGGAAAAAGAATTTACAACACTTGAATTTGACAAAGTGCTTGCGGCGCTTGCGGAACACGCTGTTTCCCCCGCCGCAAAAGAACTTTGTCTTTCTCTTTCTCCCGCAGAGACGCGGGAAGATGCAGAAAAAGCGCTTGGGCAGACCGCTTCGGCGGAAAAACTGCTGCTCAATTTCGGCGCTCCGTCGTTCGGCAGTCTCAAAGACGTGACGGGGGCTTGCGCACGAGCGCAAAACGGGGCGCAGCTTGCGCCGAGCGAACTTCTTGCCGCCGCAAACGTGCTGAAACTGACGGAACGGCTGAAAAAATTCCTTGATGAGCATTTGGATGAAAACGATGCTCTTTCCGAGGACAGGTATTCGCTTGTTCCTAACAATTATCTTGCGGACAAGATACTTTCGTCGTTCGTGGGAGAAGATGAAGTCGCGGACGGAGCGTCGCCCGCACTGAGGGAAATAAGACGCAAACAGTCGCAGGCAAGGAACAAAATAAAATCATCGCTCGATTCGCTTGTGCGGTCACAGCAGACGCAGAAATATTTGCAGGAAAACATCGTCACACAGCGCAACGGAAGATATGTTATCCCCGTAAAAGCGGAATACCGTTCCGAGATAGCGGGACTTGTTCACGACACATCTTCGTCGGGTGCGACGCTTTTCATAGAACCGATGAGCGTTGTCAACGCAAACAACGAACTTTCCGAACTCGACGCAAAAGAACGTGCCGAGATAGACAGAATTCTTTCGGCGCTTTCCTCGGAAGTCGGAGATTATGCGGAGACGATAAGCGAAGATTTCCGCACTGCAAGATTTTTTGATTTCTGCTTTGCAAAGGCAAGATACGCCGCCGCATTGAGAGCGGTCAGACCGGAACTCAACGAAAACGGAGTCATACAAGCAGAAAAAGCGCGTCACCCGCTTATATCAAAGGACAAATGCGTTCCCATAGATATTGCTCTTGGCGATAAATACTCCGCGCTGATAGTGACGGGACCCAACACGGGCGGCAAAACCGTTTCGCTGAAAACGACGGGGCTTCTCTGCCTGATGGCAAAATCGGGACTTTTTGTGCCGTGCCACGACGAGGCTAAAATAGGATTTTTTGACAGAGTTTTTGCGGACATCGGCGACGAACAGTCGATAGAACAGTCGCTTTCGACGTTCTCGGCGCACATGGCAAATATCTCCTCGATACTGACGCAGATAACGCCGAACTCACTTGTGCTTATGGACGAACTCGGCTCGGGAACAGATCCCGTCGAGGGTGCGGCACTTGCCATTGCGATAATCGAGCAAATGCAGGCGACGGGCGCAAGAATAATGTGCACGACCCACTATGCGGAACTGAAACTCTATGCGCTTCAAACGCCCGACGTCGAAAACGCTTCGTGCGAATTTGACGTTGCAACGTTGAAGCCGACATACAGGCTCATTATCGGCATTCCGGGCAAATCGAACGCTTTTGCAATCGCTTCCATGCTCGGAATATCGGAAGATATAATAAACAACGCAAAATTCCACCTCGACAATGAAAGCGTCAAAGTCGAAAGAGTGCTTGCCGACCTTGAAATCAGCAAAAAAACCGCCCAATTCGACATCGAAAGAGCGGAACATATAAGACAAAAGGCGGCGGACGAACTCAAAAAGGCAAGAGAAGAGCGGGAAAAAATTCTTGCAGATGCGGAAAAAGACGCGCAGAAATCGAGACAAAAAGCGCTTGACATGATCGAAAGCGCGCGCAGAGAAGCACAGGTGGTAACGGATGAACTCGACCGTCTGCGCAAAGAAAAAGAGCGCGCAGATTTCAAAAAAAACATTGAAGCGACACGAGCCGCGACGGAAGACAGGCTTGACAAACTCGAAGAAAAAATAGAAACAAGACCGAAAGAGAAGAAAAAGCCTCTCGAACGCCCGCTCAAAGTCGGAGACAGTGTCCGCGTTTACTCGATGAACAAAGAGGGCGAGGTGCTCGAAGAACCGAAAAACGGAAAAGTCATGCTACAAATCGGAAGCGTGAAAATGCGTTTTCCGCTTGAAGACCTTGAAATAATCAAGCCGAAGCAACCGAAACAGCAGCAGACAACGCTCGACATAGAAAGCCGTGCAACAAGAAGAGCGGTTTCGGAACTCGACTTACGCGGCGTTACGGTAATGGAAGCGGAACGCATGGTTGACGAATACATCGACGAATGCAGTCTCAGCGGGCTGAAAGTCGTCAGCGTTATCCACGGCAAAGGCACAGGAGCGCTCCGTGCGGCGGTTCAACAGCGGCTCAAACGCAACAAACTCGTTGAAAGTTACCGTCTCGGCACGTTCGGCGAAGGCGAAAGCGGCGTTACGATAGTCACTCTCAAATAAAAGGAAGTCTGAAAATGAAAAATCTCCATCAAAAGAAAAAGCGGCTGACCGCACGGCTCTGTTTGGCGTTTGTCATCGCGCTTGCGCAGTTGCCCGTAATCTTCGGCGTTCGGGCGCTGTTTCCCGACTTTTTCAACAAAGAACCGAAGTTGATAACCGTTTGCATTATCCTTGCGTTTACTCTTGCGGGATTGATAGTTCTCGTAAAAACGATGAACCCGTTTGCGATAGTCGAAGCGATGATAAAAAACGAAAAACGACTGAAAACAGACAGAAGATATTGGAAATCGAACAACAGAAACGTTTCCGTAAGTTCCGTTGCGGCTTCGTTTGAAAACGGCGGTTTTACGGCAACGGAAAACGACGACGGAAGCGTTACGATGACAAAAGCGGGGCTTTTCAGACTGTCCGTCACGGTATTTGAAAATGCGGAATCACCCGAAGAAACAATAAAGGCAAAAGTTGCTGCGTCAATGCGGGCATCTTCAAGATACGACAAAAGAGCAATCGCACTGATTTTTCTCGTTGACGGGATAACGAACGAAGATAAAAAGCTTTCGGCGGACGCTTCCGCAATAGAAAACGGCTGCGTTCTCCCCGTTTTTTATGACAAAACGACCGACCTTGCCTACTATATGGGCGGCGACACGGGAGCAAACTCCCCCGAAAGACCTTTGCAGGAAAGTCTGAAAAAATATCTGCTCGGGGTTGACGGCGATTTTGAGCCGAAAACAGAAGCGGACAAGACCGACGAAGAACTTGAATTTGAAAAACTTGACGTCGATGAAATATTCGCGTCGCTGAAAGCGAATAAAAAGGGCGCAAAGCAATGAAACTCCTTATAGGCGAGATAAAAGACGAAAAGGCACGGGCTTTTCTTGCCGAAAGATTCGACATTGTGACCGTTCCGTCTTTGCCCGTCGCAGAACCTATAAAACGGCACGTCGATATCGGGCTGTTCGCGTCAGACGGAATATATGTCTGCGAACCGAGCGTTTATGCGTTTTACAAAGAAATTTTTCCCTCGGTAATCAGCGGTGAAGCCTTTGTCTCCGAAAGATATCCGCACGACGTGGCATACAACGCCTTTGAGGTATGCGGAACACTCGTCTGCAAAGAAGACGCGACCGATAAGATTTTGCTTTCGCAATTCTCAAAAGTTGTTTCCGTCAGACAGGGCTATGCGAAGTGCAGTTCCGTTACTGTTTCGGAAAATGCCGTAATAACTTCCGACCTCTCCGTTTATGCGGCGTGCGAAAAACTCGGCGCGGACGTGTTTTTTACCGACAATGACGGAGTTTTGCTGAACGGATACGACACGGGTTTTCTCGGCGGAGCGACGGCGGTTACCGAAAACGAAGTTCTCTTTTTCGGAGATATACGAAGAAGAAAAGACTGCAAAGACATTTGCGATTTTATATCAAAGCACGGCAAAAAAGCCGTATATATTCCCGACATTCCGCTTTACGACTACGGTTCGCCCGTGATAGCGGACTGACGGAAAGCGATTGAAGTCAGATTGAGTTTACCCACGCATTATAAATATCTTTCCCGAATATACTGTTCAGGGTGATATTTTGCGCAGAAGAGCACGGAGAACGACACGAAAGAAAAAGGTCGTGACGCTTCTTGTGCTGATGCTTGTCCTTGCCGTTGTTTTTTTGATTTATTACAACGCACGGCTTGCCCCGCTGATTGAAGCGATAGGAATGTCGGACGCGCAGGATATCGCCACGGCGGCGATAAACAACGCGATAAAAGAAACGCTGAAAAATCCCGAAATAGATTATTCCCGCCTGACTGTTATCGAAAAGACCGCCGACGGGCATATATCCTCGATACGCACAAACCCCGAACAAATAAACAAACTCACCACGCAGATAACCCTCGAACTCATCGACGGGTTAAACGAACTGAACGAGACATATATAAAAATCCCGTTGGGAACGCTTTTCGACAGCGAATATTTTGCCGGCAGAGGACCGGCGATATCAATAGAACTTTGCCCCACGCAAAGCGTTTATACGGATATTTCGACCCGCTTTGAATCGGTCGGAATAAATCAAACGATACATTCCGTGCTGTTGACCGTTACAGTAGGGATAGATCTTGTTTTTCCGACGCGGATAGTTTCCGCCGAATGCTCGGAAACGGTCGTTGTTGCGGAAACGATAATCGTCGGTCCAATACCCGATTTTTATGCGGCGGTGGGCGCGATGAGACAAAAATAAACAGAGGTAAAAAAATGAATCCGAAAAAAAGGCTCGACGAACTTACCGACCTGCTGAACCGATATGCGAAAAAATATTATACCGAGGATATTTCGGAAGTATCGGACTATGAATATGATATGCTTTCGCGCGAATTGCAGGCGCTTGAAGCCGAGTATCCCGAACTGCGAAGAGCGGATTCCCCGTCCCTGCGCGTGGGCGGAAGCATTGCGGAGGACTTTGATCCCGTCGTGCATGAGGTTCCGATGGAAAGTTTGCAGGACGCCTTTTCAAAAGAAGAACTCCTCGATTTTGACCGCAGAGTCAAAGAAAAATTCCCGAATGCCAGATATGACGTCGAATTGAAGATAGACGGGCTTTCGGTCAGTCTGACATACATCAACGGCATTTTTGAACTCGGCGCGACACGCGGAGACGGAACGACCGGCGAAGACGTTACGGCAAATCTGCGAACCGTACGCTCCATTCCCCTTTCGCTCGACGAAAAACTGCCGAAACTTATTGTTCGCGGCGAAGTATATATGCCGAAAAAAACATTTGAACGCCTGAACGCCGAACGTGAAGAAAACGGAGAGCAACTTTTCGCAAACCCCCGAAATGCGGCGGCGGGGTCTCTCCGTCAACTCGATTCCTCAATAGCGGCGGCACGCGGCCTTGACATAATCGTTTTCAATTTGCAGGCGGCGGAGGGCAAAACGTTTGCGTCGCACGCCGAAACGCTTGATTTTCTGAAAGCGCAAGGGTTTCCCGTCAGCCCGTATTATTCGGTCTTTGACAATATGGAAGACGTGTGGAACGAGATCCAACGTCTCGGAAATATGCGTGACGAATTGCCTTTCGGCATCGACGGCGCGGTCGTAAAAGTGAACGATCTCAAAATGCGCGAAGCCCTCGGAAGAACCGTCAAAGTTCCCCGCTGGGCAATCGCCTTCAAATACCCTCCCGAACAAAAGAAAACAAAAGTTATCGACATTCGCATAAACGTGGGCAGAACAGGCGTTCTGACTCCCCTTGCGGTGCTTGAGCCCGTCTTTTGCGCGGGAAGCACAATATCAAAAGCGACACTGCACAACAAGGATTTTATCGCGGAAAAAGATGTCCGGATAGGCGACAGCGTAATAATTCAAAAAGCGGGAGATATAATACCAGAAGTTGTCGAAGTCGTAAAAGAAGACCGTGCCCCCGACAGCGTTCCTTTTGAAATGCCGAAAGTCTGTCCCGTCTGCGGCAGCGAAGTCTTTTCCGACGAAGAGGACGCTTTTGTGCGTTGTCTGAACTCCGACTGTCCCGCGCAGATAGTGCGCAACATCATCCATTTTGCGTCACGTGACGCCATGGATATAGACGGGCTCGGCAAAGGCATTGTCGAACGTTTTGTCGAAGAGGGACTTATACATTCCGCAGCAGACCTGTATACTCTCAAACGCGAAACTCTTGCCGAACTCGACCGTTTCGGAGAAAAATCCGCAGACAACCTGCTTGCGGCGCTCGAACGTTCAAAAGAAAACAATCTCGACCGTTTGGTTTACGCGCTCGGCATACGTCAGGTGGGCAGCAAAGCCGCAAAAATCCTCTGCGAAAAGTTCACTACCATGGACGCGCTTATCTCTGCCACCCGAGACGAACTGACCGTCATCAACGATGTCGGACCGATAACGGCGACGTATATAACAGAGTATTTCCAAACAGAGAAAAATATTGAACTTATCAACCGTTTCAAGGCGCTCGGTCTGAATATGACTTACACGGGCAATATCAAGGACACGCGCTTTGAGGGAATGACATTCGTTCTCACAGGCACGCTCCCGACCTTTTCGCGCTCCGACGCCTCCGCGCTGATAGAAAGTTACGGCGGCAAGGTCTCCGGCTCTGTCTCAAAGAAAACGACCTACGTCCTCGCAGGCGAAGACGCCGGCTCAAAACTCACAAAAGCCCAATCTCTCGGCGTTCCGATAATCGACGAAGCCGAATTCCTGAAAATGACGGAATAACCGTTGATTCAGGCAAAATCCAACCTATTCAGCCTAACCAAAGAAGCAAGCAACATTTCTACCGTCGCTTGCTTCTTTTAATGTTTATATATATTTATTCATTTCAAAATGCTGAAAATCAAAACTTTCCCGTCGAAAGGACAGTTGACTGTCGTTATTGAAATGGGATTCACAAAAATTGTGAGCCGTTCCGTGTTCGGAACGAGGGAAGAACCGAGCACGGAACGGCAGCAAAAAGAGAAGAGAAAAGAAAAGAGGGTATAACTTGTTGAAAAACTTTTGCACAGGCTACGCCTAAGGCGGGCGTTGCACCCGCCCTTGCGCAAAGAAGTAGAAGAGAGAGATGGTAACAGTCGCTGTCTGTAATAAAATGATAGGATAATAATATTAAACCTATGCATTTATGTAAAAATCAAACTGTCATTCTTCTGATATCACGTTTTTTATTCCGTAAGCGAAGCCTGTCCGCAATCATTGCTATAAATTCCGAATTTGTCGGTTTTCCGCGAGAAGAACTTATTGAATATCCGAAAATCGAGTTCAGAACATCGACGTCGCCTCTATCCCACGCGACTTCTATTGCGTGCCTTATAGCACGTTCGACACGGGAGGGCGATGTCTTATACTGTTTTGCAACGGTCGGATAAATGATTTTGGTAACGGCATTTATTGCCTCGGGATCGGTCACGGCAAGCATGATTGCGCTTCTGACATAATGATAACCTTTGACGTGCGCGGGAATACCTATTTCAAGGATGGATTCCGTCACTTGTTTTTCAAGGTCATCCTCCATATATACCTGACGCGGTTCAGGCGTAGGCTCGGGCTGGGACACGGAAAAGATCTCCTTTCGTTCCGGAACAGAACAGATTTGATGTATACGCTCGATCAGAATGGAATAGTTTATCGGTTTAACCAAGAAATACGATGCACCGAGCCGCATAACTTCTTTTATCATCATTTCGTTGACGGCTGTTGAAGTTGCAATAAACCGCGGACGGTGCGCAAACGGCATTTTGCCTGCCTGTTCAAGAAACGCTATTCCGTCAAGTCCGACCATTATCAAGTCAAAAAGAACGACATCGGGAGAGGTTGCCTCGATTGCGTCAAGCGCATTCTTGGGGTCGGATGTCGTCAAAACAACATCAAACCCCTCTTCCCGAAGTTTATTTGCCGTGTATGAACGAAAATCCGCGTTCTCGTCAACGATCATAATTCGGATCTTCTTTTCATAACCGAATCCTTCCATAAAATCCTCCTATGCCGTCGTTCAAAAACAAAGGGAGCCTGTCCCGGAGAGAGATGTTTTCGAAAAACGGTTTCTTATATAAATTTAATTTTTGCCTGTTTTTTTCTTCGCAAAAGAATTCTATCACAAAACATTGTGGTATTCAAGCGAAATTTGTCGAAAATAATTTAGGAATTGTATTACAAACATGTCTTTTAGCAGACAAAATTCGACACAATTAGTTTTACTTACCAAATTTGTTCGGCGTTGTTAGTGCATATATAACAAAACAATTGCATAGCAAGCTTCTTTTTTCCTTTTCCGTAATGCTATCAAAAAAAGAAAGAATAAGATAAAAAAACCTCTTCCCGCAACAGAGATTTTCCGAAAATGTGCCGATATTAACAAATTCAGACACAGTATAATCAACATAAACGGGCAAGACTTATTTCCAAAATCATTCAGAATTGCCTCGATAAGTCTTTGCCAAACCTCCCTCGGAGGTTTCGCGATAGGACGGCAAAAGGTCTTTGCCCGTCTCCGCCATGGTCTTAACGATGTTGTCAAAAGATATTTTTCTCGTGTCCCACAACAGGCTTGCCAGGTTCACGGCGTCTTTTGCGCGGATTGCGGCAACAGCATTGCGCTCTATGCACGGGATCTGAACAAGGCCGCAAACGGGATCGCAGGTCAATCCCAAATGATGTTCAAGCGCAATTTCCGCGGCATATTCTATTTTGTCTATGCTCAATTCAAACAGTTCACCGAGAGCGGCGGCAGCCATGGCGCAGGCGCTGCCTATTTCGGCTTGACAGCCGCATTCCGCGCCCGAGATCGAGGCGTTTGTTTTTATGATATTTCCGATTATTCCGGCTGTTGCCAACGCCCGCAGTATCTTTTCTTCCGAAAGATCGTTTTTCCGCTGTTCGTAATACAGCACCGCGGGCAAAACCCCGGCCGCGCCGCAGGTTGGAGCGGTCACGATGGTCTGCGCGGACGCATTTTGCTCGCTGACGGCGAACGCGTAAGCGCAAATAAGACGGTTTTCCCTTGATTTCGGGCTCTCATCTATATGCTGAGCCTCAAAAAGCTGTTTCGCTTTTTTATGAACGCCCAATCCGCCGGGCAATATCCCCTCGTCGTGAATTCCTCTCTCGACGGACTGCGTCATTTGCCTCCAAACCGTGCCGAGATATTTCCTCAAACCGCTTTCTCTCTCGTTCGCGTATTCCCAAAGCGAAATATTCCGCGATTTGCAATAATTTGATATATCCGAAAAGCTCCGATGCTGATATACGGTCTTTTTCTCCGCCGCTCTTTCGTTGTCAAAAACGATATCTCCGCCGCCGATACTGCGAACCTCGTTTTCTCCGAGAACATTTTCCCCCTCAAACGCGGTAATACGCATCGTGTTCGGGTGCGGCGTCTGCGTTGCGTTGTCAAAAACGATGTCAACGTCAGCAGGTTTAAGAGTTTCGGTTATAACGACATCCGTGCCGTGCCCTTTGCCGGTTTTTGCCAAAGAACCGAACAGCGTAATTTTGTATCTGTTTGCATTCGGATAAAGTTCTTTCAACCGCTTACAGGCTCTTTCGGGACCTATCGTATGAGAACTTGACGGACCTCTTCCTATTTTATATATTTCTTTTATGCTCTCCATACAGGGGCGGTTGGACTTGTCCCCGGTTATATTTCCGCCGTCGGAAAACAATTTCTGCCCGAAAATGCCATACAATGAAAAAATATTCTGCGCGCTCGGCTCCGCAATGCCCCGTTCCCAGTCCGAAACGGTCTTTTCCGTCACGCCGAGAGCCTGCGCCAGCTGCGCCGATGTCAGCCCCGCGTTTGTCCGCAAAGAATATATTCGCGCCCCGATATCGGTCATAATATCACCTCTTGACATTATTATAGCATAAATAAAAGAAATAGTAAACAGGCTTGACGGTTTTTCAAAAAAGAAAAGAGAAGTTTGACAGACTTCTCTTTGCATTACATTTATAAACAGTTTGAAACCGTCAAAAGAAAAGTATGTCCGACTATTTTCCTTTATATATATCATCTCCGCATTCACCGATTTCGGTTGTTCATAGCATCAACACTCAGACTTAATAAACAGACTGTAAATGTATCATCATGTTTATTACAAAATCATCTTTTTTCCGTAATAAACGGCGCTACGCCCGTTCTTTTGAGACAGAACGGAATAACGGAATTCAAGACCCTATAAAAATCATCGCCGCTCACATAAATTTTTATCACTTTGCCGCTAAACTTTTTTGAGTTACAGTTTTTCGTTCTTTGCTCACTCTTGGCAAAGTACAAACAGTAGACATGCCATAGTGCCCAAAACTCCGTTTGCCGCCGAGATAAGAAATCCCCCAATCGTTTATTTCCGACCATGATGTAACGGATTTTTTTCCGAAAAGGCTGCACGAAATGCCCGAATCATCTATTAAAAACTCTTTGAAATGCGTGATAAAACAGAAGACACACATTGTAAGAACAATCGCTGTCCAAACACAGACAAAGACAAAACCGGCAATATCAAATGCGGTATAGTCGCCGTTAAAGGGAAATATAATCACAAGTAAATAAATTCCAAATGCCGAAAAAAGCGACGTCATAATACCGACGCCAAGATATATTTCGTCATTTCTGACACGAAACCCGTTATTGAGCGTTGTTACATTCACCGATTTATACCTCCGACATGACTTTCAACGATATTATAGCACAACATCTAAAAAATGTCCATATGATAACCGCAATGCTTTTAATAAATCTTGCGGGAAAAAATCGAACACATAAAGACGAATATCGCCCCTGAGAACGCAGGGGCGATAAAATAAGACAGTCCGAAAATAATATAAGGTCAACAAAAGTAAAAGAAGCCTATAATGTTAAATATGCTTCTTTATTTGCCGGTCGGAACCGATATTATTTCACTCTGCATAATATCCTTTTTTAATTGAAGAGATATCAGACAACGTAGCATCAATTTGCATTATCTCTTTCTACGCAACGAGTCTACCGTCTTAAACTTTGCGAGTTTATACTTCACTTCTTCACTTTTTCCATTACTTTTTATTTTCAAAAAAATCGGGATAAAAATTCAAGTGAAGAGTGAATAATGAAAAGGTAATAAGTAAAAATCGACAAGTACGATAAGTACTTGTCGATTTTATGTGACTGCGCGACGAAATCGCACAATACGTTTCATCCCTTAAAACAAGCACTTTTCGACTCATTGCACATATTTATTCGTCTCTCATTTTTGTCGGGACAAAATAGCACAATCACAAATCCTTACGCTTTTATGATTATATCATATTTTGTAGAGCCATGCAAGCTCTCCGTATGTAAAAAAGCCGACAGTTCATCTGCCGGCTTTTTCCTATATAGTTTCCGTCGCTCCTGTTCCGAATTTTGTTATTACCGTGATTGTTCCGTCTTTATAAACCTTTATACATTCCACAACTCGACGAATTACGATGTCATCATAATCAGCAAATGAAGTGTCATTGCAATCCAGCCA
>JABLTO010157611.1_pt1 | contig 28352 bp, 28 predicted proteins | sample 7160091 | NCBI WGS metagenome assembly JABLTO01 (sample SAMN14651225, study PRJNA627086) | human gut metagenome | isolation source: feces | host: Homo sapiens
AAATCCACTAAATTATCTATATCATTTATATTTGCTTTTTTATATATTAAATTCATTTTTATAATCTCCTCTCAAATTTAATAACAAATTACTATATGTAAGTTAATATTTTTCTTATTTTCCACCCATAAATTGCTATTTTTATAAAAAAATGCTCCTTCATTTTATTAAAATTTAGAGGCTGGAAAAACTATTAGAATTATATTCCAACTTCTATTTTACCAACCTCTAACCTCTATCTTATAATGTTCTATAATTATTTTTATCTGCCCTATCATCTAATTTTCTATCATATTCCTCGTTTTTGTAAAACCAGTCTGTTTTTTTGTCTACTGGGTGTGCCATTCTGTTCTTTTCAATTAACATTTCAAATAATACAAACAATGGAATTACAATTCCTAATGCATTTGCAAATAGTGTTGTATATATATTAATATCGAAACTTCCGTCAGCATCTGTTATTGCCATAATACCATTAAATAACGGCATTCCAAAATATAGTGCATATGAAATTAAATATATTAAACTTCCTATAATATTTCTTTTAATTACTAACACTATTGATACTATAGTAATAAATAATAATGCGATTTCCATATTATAATTTGGAATTGTTATTCCTAAGTCAACTCCTACAGTATTCGTTACAGCTAGTACTACTCTAAAAATCCAATACATTATCATAAACATTACTACTAAATATGTAGATAAATTTTTCATTTGTTTTTCCTCCTTAAAAATTCACTTTTATAATAATTAAACTTATTATTGATATAATATAGCAAACTATTTTTATTATAGCAACAGATGTATTTTTATCTCCAAAACTAAAATATTTTTTGCTTATATTTCTAGCTTCAAAAATTCCAATAACACCAATAAAGATAAAAATGCTTGCTATTAAAATAATTATTGTTTTTAACATTTTTTACATCCTTTATTTTTTCTTTCTAACTAATATAATAAATTTATTTTCATTAAATGTCAAGAAAAAAGAGCAACTATCTAAAAGATAGTCGCTCCTAGTTTTTGGCTTTTAGCTACATTGCTTTTTTTAATGAATTTACCTCAGAAATATAATTATTTATAAACTCCCAAGGGTTTTCTTCAATTCCGGCAGAGCGTAAAGCTTCAACCATATGCTGTTCTACTGGATTACGTTTACTTTCAAAATCTAGAATTGGAACCATATAATTATTTTTCAACTCATCATATAATTCTTCTTCTGTCATCTGTTCATCTTCCGCACATTCGCAAATTCCATACAAAAGTAAGTTATAACCTACCATTTGTGGATTTATTCTCTTGCACCGAAGCATTTCTTTTGCCTTTCCAAACCACACGTAACTTAATCCTCTTGTACTCATAAACTGTCCTTTCCGTATTTCATAATTATGGAATACTTCATTTGCTAAACAACTAACTGCATTTTTATTATAGCATATTAACATAACATTTTCAAGTTTTTTCCATTTGCATTTTTCGACATTATATTTCAATTCTATCTTTAAATTTCTTTTCTACCATTTTATTTAATAGTATATTTTCTGGCTTTTCTAACTTTTCATCTTTTTCAATTATTCTAATTGCCAAACTTTGTACCATTTTTAGCATTTCTATATCTTCAAATAAATTTACTATTTTAAATTCTGGTAGGCCATGTTGCTTTGTTCCAAAAAATTCTCCGCTTCCACGTAGTTCCAAATCTTTTTCTGATATTATAAATCCATCATTAGTTGATGTCATTATTTTCATTCTTTCTTGAACTACTTTTCCATTGCCTTCATATTTTAATATACAATAAGATTGATATTCTCCTCTTCCTACTCTTCCTCTTAATTGGTGTAATTGCGCAAGACCAAATCTTTCAGCATTTTCTACCACCATAATACTTGCATTTGGAACATTTACTCCAACTTCTATAACAGTTGTTGAAATAAGAATATCTATTTTTCCATCTTTAAATTTTTCCATTATAACATCTTTTTCTTTTGCTTTCATTTTTCCATGTAAGTATTCTACTTTATATTCACTAAAAGTTTCTTCTTTATATTTTTTCGTTAATTCTTCAACAGACTTTAAGTCCATTTCTTCATTTTCTTCTACTAGCGGACATACAATATACGCTTGTCTACCTTCATTTATCTGTTTTTTTACAAAATTATTTACTCTTTCTTCCATATTCTTTTTTACTGCAAATGTATCTACTTTTTTTCTGTTTGGAGGAAGTTCATCTATTATAGATATGTCTAAATCTCCATATAATATTAGTGCTAAAGTTCTTGGTATTGGTGTTGCTGTCATAACTAATACATCTGGATTTTGACCTTTTTCAATTATTTTAGTACGTTGTTTTACTCCAAATCTATGTTGTTCATCTGTAACTACAAACCCTAAGTTTTTAAATTCAACATTGTCCTCTAAAATAGCATGTGTTCCAATTAAAATATCTATATCTCCATTTTTTAATCTCTCTAAAATTTCTTCTTTTTTCTTTTTAGTAATGCTAGAAATTAATAATTCACATTTAATATCAAATTGTTCTAACATTTGTTTAAAACTTTCTAAATGTTGTGTTGCAAGAATTGCAGTAGGAGCCATTATAGCTACTTGATAACCGCTTTTCACAACTTTATATGAAGCAATTATAGAAACTGCAGTTTTACCAGAACCAACATCACCTTGAAGAAGTCTATTCATAGGTTTTACTTTTTCTAAATCTGCATCTATTTCTTCTAATACCCTTAATTGTGCTTTTGTAAGCTTAAATGGCAATTTATTTATAACATCTGACATATGTACTTCTTTTTCAAAGGCTATACCATCAATTTCTTTTTTGTATTGAGATTTTAAGCTAAGAAGTGCAAGTTGCATACTTAATAATTCCTCAAACACAAGTCTTTTTCTTGCTATATTAAACTCTGTAAAATCTTTTGGAAAATGAATTGAATTTGTTGCAGAATTTATATCCATAAGCTTATATTCTTTTATTAAGTAATCTGGCAAAGTTTCTTTAAGTTTATTCTTTACAAGTTCAAGCCCATTTTCTATAATTTTTCTAATATTATTTTGAGATAAGTTATAGGTTAATGGATATATAGGAATTATCTTACCAGTATTTTTCGTATTAACACCTACATCATACACTGGTGAATTCATTTCAACTTTATTTCCAATTCTTTTAACTTTGCCAAAAAACTTATAAATTTCACCTGTCTTAAACATATTTCTTAAATAACTTTGATTAAACCATGTTATTGTACAGTTTCCTGTTTCATCTCTTACTATTAATTTGTAAATAGTCATTTTTCTATTTCTTGTTCTTATTTCAGAAACTCTGGCTGTTGCAATTCCTTCTATTAAAACTTCTTCACCATCTTGCACCTCTGCAATTTTTACTGGCTTGCTTCTATCTTCATAAGTTCTTGGATAATATGTAATTAAATCTTCTAATGTATATATTCCTAGCTTATTTAAAAGTTCTGCTCTATTAGGCCCAACTCCTTTTACATATTTTATTTCTTTAGATAAAATATTTTCCATAAACGCTCCTTTTATTAAAAATTTTATTTCTTTACCAGAAAATATATATGAAAACGGCTTCACCACGCGGGTCGTCGAGGACGCCGACCCCTACATCTGAAATAAAACTTTCTTATTAATATTAAAAATAATTATTTCTCGGCTCTATGCTCTCGCTCCAATCACATTCTAAATATTGATTTTTAATTATTTTATGTTCTATAATTCAATTATTTATAACAATGTACAACTTTAATAATGATAACTTAGCTCCATGAGGGTGAAGCATTTTTCTTTCGAAAACATGCAGAAAGAAAACATCCTTTACCCTGCAAGATGGAGCGATCTCTTATATTTAATAAAAATTATAGTTAAACTTTTTTACATTATAAACTAAATTTTAAAAAAAGTCTTGTATTTTTAAAATTTATATGATAAACTATTAAACAGTCAATTTATTACTTAAATTTAGGAGGTGCTTTAAATGGCAAAATGCGCTATATGTGAAAAAACATTAACTCATGGAAATAAACTTAGTATTACACGTTCTCATATAAGTAAAAGAACTACAAGAACATGGAAACCAAACTTAAGAAAAGTTAAAGCAATGATAGATGGACAACCAAAGAGAATTTCAGTTTGTGCTAAATGTTTACGTTCTGGAAAAGTAAAAAGAGCTTAATCTATATAAAAAGAATAGGATTTATGAAATGATAAAAATTATTCATTTCATAAATCCTATTCTTTTATACTTTTTAGTTGCTTGGGTCAGTGTCTCCTCTAACCCACCTTGTAAAATATTTTTTATAATTAAATAAATCTAAAATTAAAATTTGTAATTTTTTCATATGTATTTTAATCTTTTATTCCAAAAATCATTTTCAATATACCTCTCAATGCTTTTGGTGCTTTTTTTACTATTATTGTCATACATATCACTCCCTTTTTAACATGCTAGCCATAAACAACCTACGGCTATTATTACTAATCCAATTGTAATTAACCAACCTGTTATTGGAAGTAATAAAACTAACAATATTCCAAGACCTAGTCCTATTAAACAAACAGCAATTGTTTTTTTAAATGCTCTAAACACTATTTATTACCTCCCTACTGTTACAATTTATAAATAGTAACACATATTAATATATTATATTATTTTTAAATATATTATGTGACTAGATTATTTATTGCAAATTATTCTGCAACATTATATAATAAATTTGAGGTGATTATTTTGAATAAAAACGATTATATAGATATTATAAATATATTAAAGCATACCTATCCAGATGCTAAATGTAGCTTAGATTTTAAAACGCCTTTTGAACTTGTTGTTGCAGTTATGCTTTCAGCTCAATGCACAGATGAAAGAGTTAATAAAACAACTCCAGCTTTATTTGCTAAATATCCTTCTATAGAAGATTTTGCAAATGCTAATATAACAGAATTGGAAAATATAATTCATCCTTGTGGATTTTATAAAAGCAAAGCAAAAAATGTTATTGGAACAGCAAAAAAAGTTTTGAATGACTTTAATGGCGTTGTTCCTTCTAATATGAAAGATTTACTTACTCTTCCAGGTATTGGTAGAAAAAGTGCTAATGTTATAATGTTAGAAGTATTTGGAAATGCACAAGGTGTTGCAGTAGATACTCATTGCAAGCGTATATCTAATAGATTAGGATTATCCAAAGAAAGTGATCCAACAAAAATCGAGCTTGATTTAATAAAAAAATTTCCTGCAGAAACTTTAAAAGATGTAAACCATTTATTTATATACTTTGGAAGAGATATTTGCATTGCCCGAAATCCAAAATGTGAGCAATGTCCATTAAGAAAATTCTGCAAATCATAAAATATATCTTTATTGGTATTTTTCATTGACAAAATCCCAATAAAGATATATATTTTTTGTATAAATTTTTACAAGGGAGGAAAAAAATGTTAAGAAACGCAAAAACAAAAGTATTATTAAGTTTATTTTTAATAATTACATTAATTTCAACACTTAGTTTCGCAGAAAACGAAACAACAAATGAAACACAAACACCAGCTAAAACAACAACTACAACAAACGAAACTTCTAATGAAACAAATTCAGTAGATACAACATCTACAACAGATGAAAACGGAGCTGCTGTAATTACAGAAGAAAACTCTGGAGAAGCACAAAACTCATCAAAAACAAATTCTCAAGACGTTCATGAAGGAGATTTATATTTATCAGGAGAAGATGTTACTATGGACAAATTAGTTAATGGTAACGTTTATATTATGGCAAATAACGTAACTGTAACAGGACAAGTTGCTGGTAACTTATTTATTTTAGCCAACAAAGCTACTTTTACAGATGCATATATAGAATCTTCTGTTTACTTATGTGCTAATGAGGTTAACTTTAAAGCTGTTGCATCTGACTTATATGCTTGCTGCAACACAATAGAAATTCCAACTAACTATGGAGTTTACAGAGACCTAAAATGTTATGGTAATTCATTAACTATACTTGGTATTATAGGTAGAAATGTAGAATGTAATGTAGCTAGTTTGAATTTAGAAAAAGATGATTCTAAAGCAGATATTTATGGAAATTTAAAATATAGTAGTACAAAAGAAATTCAAATTCCAGATGGAGCTGTACAAGGTGAAACAACATTTACTCAAATAGCAAAACAAGAAACTAAAGAAAAGGTTACAGATTACTTAGCAAATGCTGCTACAGCTGTTGTATTTACATTAGTAATTTATGGATTAGCTTTATTATTTAGCAAAAGCTCAATTGAAAAATGTACAAAAATTGCATCTAAGAAATTTTTACCTGCATTTGGTATTGGTATACTTTCATTAATACTTATACCAGTTGTAAGCTTCTTATTATTAATTAGTATTGTAGGAGCTCCAGTTTCTATTGCATTATTAGTATTATATGGATTATTACTTGCAATTTCAGGTTCAGTATTTGCTATATCAATTGCTAATATAATTTCTGAAAAAATAAAAATTTCTAATGCTTGGTTAAAAGCATTATGTGTTGCTATAGTTTCATTGTTAGTTTATATAATAGGTATTATACCTTATGTTTCTTTAATAAAATTCTTAATTATTATTTTAGGATTTGGAATAATACTTATGAATATGTTCTTTAAAAATATAAACTTTGAAAAAAAAGATAAAAAAGATAAAAAAGATAAAAAAAATAAATCAGAAAAATAGAAAATAAAAAACCACAAAATTAAATTTTGTGGTTTTTTTGCGGTTCGACAGAGGTGTCGCCCCCTACATCTTCTGACATAATTTTATTTTACATTATTTTTTAATTCATTAATTGTTTGTTTAAAATCTTCTGAATCTATAATGGCTGTTCCTGCTACAATTATATTTGCTCCGGCTTGTTTTACCTTCTCTACATTATCTGTATTTATTCCACCATCTGCTTCTATGTCTATATCTATATTATTTTCTTCTATATACTTTTTCAATTTTGCTATTTTATCTATTGTGCTTTCTATTAGCTCTTGTCCACCTTTTCCTGGCTCTACTGTCATTATTATTACTTGATGTAAGTATGATAAATATTCTGTTATTTCTTCTATTTTTGTATTTGGTTTTATTGCTATTCCTGTTTTGCAATTATTAGATTGTATATATTTTATTGTATCTATTACTTCTTGCTTTGTTTTTAATGCTTCTATTTGAAATGTTATTGTATTTGGTTTAAATACTAAGAATTTATCTACATATTCTCTTACATTTTCTACCATTAAATGCACATCTAATGGTATTAATGTTATATGATTTAAATATTCTGAGTATTTTTCCATTTTAGCTGTTGTATCTGCTTCTACAAATTTTCCATCCATAACATCTATATGAAAATAATCTGTATGTGCTGTTTCTAAATTGTAAAAAATTTTCATACTTTTTTCTGAATCTACATTTAAAATTGACGTTGATATTTCTACCATTTGTGTTCCTCCCTATCTTTTAATTCTTCATATATTTTTATATATCTTTCATAACGATTTTGAGATATTTTATTTTCTTTTAACGCTTGTTTTATTCCACATTTTTCTTCTTTTATGTGTGTACACCCTACAAATTCACAATTCTTTATATGCTCTTTAAATTCTACAAAATACTCTGCTAAGTTAGTGGTTTCTATTTCATATATATCAAAGGTAGAAAATCCTGGTGAATCTGCAATAAATGTATTTTCTTCTAATTCATATAATTTAACAGTTGTTGTTGTATTCTTGCCTCTTTTATTTTTTGAACTTATTTTTCCTTCTAAAGTTAAATTATCTTCAAATAAATCATTTAACAATGTAGATTTGCCTACCCCTGAATTGCCTGAAAATACGCTTATTTTGCTTTTTAAAACATTCCTTAGTTCGTGTATACCTATGTTTTCTTTTGCGTTTGTTTCTATTATTTCATAATTTGTAAATTTATATTGTTCTTTTATTTCTTCTGCTATTTCTTTTGATAAATCTATTTTATTTATAACAATTACAGGTTTTATATTCATATATTCTGCAAATGAAAGTTGTTTATCTAGCATTAATAAATCTGGTTTTGGCATTTTGCTAGATATAACTAATACCATTTGATTAATATTTGCAATTTTGGGCCTTTTTATGTAGTTTTCTCTTGGTAAAATTTCTTCTATAACACCTGTTTTTTCTTCTAGTTTTGTTATTTCAAAATTAACCTTATCTCCTACAACTGGCTTTATATCTTCTTTTTTTAATTTTCCTCTTGCATCACATATATATAACTCGTTTTCGCATATTATTTTAAAAATATTTGAAATATTTTCTATTATTATTCCTTGTTTCATTTTTCTCCTTTAATTTTATATGTTGACATAGGGATTGTTCCTTACAACATATTTGATTTTATTTATATAAGGTTTATATTATATATAATTTTTTATTTAGGCGTACAGAGGCGTCCTCCCAATAAATTTTCTATAATAAAGCAGAAAAGGTTTACTACAATTGTAGTTAAACCTTTTCCTTTCTTGAGAAATAAATATCTTATTTTCTTCTAATAATATCGATTACTTTATTGTACTCCTTTTCTTCTTCAATGCTTAAAATCTCTTTATTAGCAGAACATATTGTATTTTTACTCTTATAGTGGTAAATATCCACTATTTTGCCTGTACTTAATAATACTGAAAACCGCTTCATATTCCGAGCCAAAAATTTTCCAACTATTCCATCCTTTATTTCTCTTGCTTCGATTATAATATTCATTTTTTGTGTCCTCCTAAAAAATGTATATGAAAATTTCAACATGTAACTAACATTAATTATAATCCAAATATACATAATTTTCAAGAAGTTTAACTAAAAATTATATTTTTTATTGTGCTGTGTATGTTGTTTGTTTGCTTAAGTCTAATTCCGTTGTTCTTGTGTAGCTTGCTCCATTTCCATCTTGTATATTTACAACTATTTGTACTTTTCCTTTTCCTGAAAAGCTTGTTGATATTGCTGTTGAGTTTTTATCTACATTTGATTGTGTATATACACTTGTTCCATCTACTTTTATATCTATTTTTGCTTTTTTGTCTGTATCTGTTAAATCTGTATCTGATGAATCGTATCCACCTGTTATGCTTTTAACATTTACTGTTACTGTTCCAGATTTTGATTCTGCTTTATTTACTGTTATTGTAACTGTTGTTCCTTCATCAACTTTTTTACCAGATTCAACATTTTGTTTTAGTACTATTCCTTCTGTTTTTGAACTATCTTCTTCATAGTTTGCTGTTACTTTTAGTTTTGCACTTTCTAAAGCTGTTCTTGCTTCATTTTCTGTTTTACCTGTAACACTTGGAACTGAAACTTGTGTTATTCCTGTTCCTGTACTTACTGTTATTGTTACTGTATCTCCTGCGTTTATTTCTTTATTTTCTGCTATGTCTTGGTTTATTACATAACCTTCTTCAACTTTTTTACTTGTTTCTTCTTTTATTTCAACTTTTAATCCTAAATCTTCTAATGTTTTTATTGCTTCTTCTTTTTCCATTCCTGTAACTTTTGGAACTTTTACTAATTCTGTTCCTTTACTAATTTTTAAACTTACAGTACTTTTTTCTTTTATTTTATAATTTTCTTTATATTCAGGATTTTGTGAAATAATTTTTCCTTCCTCTACATCTGATGAATATTCTTCTTCAAACTCTAATTTAATTTTTATTTTATCTGCTTGTGCTTGCGCATTTTCTTTTGTCATTCCAACGAAATTAGGTAAATCTACTTCTTTATTTATTACTAATTTTGATACTAATGCTGTTCCACCGAATGCTATTGCAAATAATAATATTGCTCCAATAAAAAGCGATAAAGCCTTATGGTTACCTATAAACTGTTTTAATTTATTTTCATCTTTTTTATTATTTCTTTTTGTTCTTATTTCTTCATCTTCTAGTGGTTGAAATCTTTGAGTTTCAAAATTTGCACTTGCAGTTCTTAAACTAACGAAATCTCCATCTGGACGTTTTAGTGCCATATTTATATCGTTTAACATTTCTGTTGCAGATTGGTATCTAAGACCTGTATCTTTTTGCATTGCTTTCATTATTATATCGTTTACTGCTCTTGGTATATCTGGATTTAATTCCATTGGTTCTATTGGGTCTTCTTGCATATGTTTTAATGCAACTGAAACTGCTGTATCTGCATCAAAAGGAACTTGCCCTGTAAGCATTTCGTACATAACAACACCTAATGAGTATATATCAGATTTTTCATCTGTGTATCCACCTTTAGCATGTTCTGGTGAAAAGTAATGCACTGAACCAATTGTTGCTCCAAAGGCTGTAATTGTTGAATTCGAAACAACTTTTGCTATTCCAAAATCTGTTACTTTTGCTATACCATCTTCGGTAATTATTATGTTGTGTGGTTTTATATCTCTATGTATTATTTTATTTCTGTGTGCTGTTTCTAATGCAGAAGCTATTTGAGAAACTATATTTAAAGACCATTTCCAAGGTAGTTTTCCATCTTCATTAATTATTTGTTTTAAAGTTTTACCTTTTATTAATTCCATTACAATATAATATAAATTATCTTCGTGACCTACATCATATATAGAAACAATATTTGGATGTGTTAAGCTCGCTGCAGATTGAGCTTCTGCTGCAAATCTTTTTATAAATTCTTCATCTGTTGTAAATTCATCTCTTAAAACTTTTACTGCTACATATCTGTTTAAAACATGGCATTTTGCTTTATATACAGTTGCCATTCCGCCATTTCCTATTTTTTCTATAATCTCATATCTATTACCTAACATTTTACCTTCTAGGTTCATATTCATCTCTCCCCTTAATCATTATATACGATAAGTGCTGTTATATTATCATATCCCCCATTATCATTTGCTTTTTGTATTAGCATTTCTGAAGCATTTTCTTTGTTATTTGTTATAATGTTAAATATTTCTTGTTCGTCTATCATATTTGTTAATCCATCTGATGACATAAGTACTATATCATCCTTCAAAAATCCTCTTACAAATACATCTGGTTCTATATATTCTGTACATCCTAGGGCTTTCATTAGCATGTTTTTCTTTGGATGTGTTTTTGCTTCTTCTCTTGTTATTTTTCCATCTTTAACTAATGTTTCTACATAACTATGGTCATTTGTAAGCTTTCTAATTATATGTTTTCGTATTCTATATATTCTGCTATCTCCAATGTGTCCTATATACATTTTATTTTCGTATATAAAGCATATTTCCAGTGTAGTTCCCATTCCTTTTAGTTCGTCATCTTCTTTGGATTTTTCATATACTACCATATTTGCATATTGCATACTGCTTTTTATAAGTTCTAAAATGCTTTCTCTATCTTTAGGTGTACTAATAAAATTTGTTTCTATATAGTTTTTTGCTGCTTTTATTGCTAAACTACTTGCTATTTCTCCACCGTTATATCCACCCATTCCATCGGCAACGATAAATAATTTCAAGTCATCATCTTCTTGTGGCACATAATATGAATCCTCGTTTAAATCTCTTGCTTTTCCAACATCCGTTTTTACTAAAACTCTCATCAATTCACCTCTTTATCTTTTATATTCTTTCTTCTTAATTGTCCGCAGGCTGCATCTATGTCTGATCCAAGTTCTCTTCTAACGGTTGCAACTATACCGTTATCGTTTAAATAATCCCTAAATTTTAGTATATTTTCATTTGAACTTTTAGTATAATTTCCGTTTTCTATTTTATTTATTGGAATTAAATTAACGTGGCAATTCATCCCTCTTAATAGTTTTATTAATCTTTTTGCATCTTCTAAATTATCATTATTTTCTTTAGCTAGAGCATATTCAAAGGAAATTCTTCTATTTGTTTTTTCTAAGTAATATTTACAAGCTTTTATTAATTCTTCTATGTTATAACTATTATTTACCGGCATCATACTACTTCTTATTTCATCTGTTGTTGCATGCAATGAAATAGAAAGTGTACATTGAAGTTTTTCGTCTGCTAGTTTATATATTTTTGGAACCAAACCACTTGTAGAAATACTTATGTGTCTAGCTCCTATATTAATTCCTTTTTGATTATTTAGTATTCCTATTGCATTTATAACATTATCGTAGTTATCTAATGGCTCTCCAATTCCCATAAATACTACATTTGAAATTTTTATATTTTCATCTCTTTCAACTGCTAATAGTTGTTCTACAATTTCTCCTGAACTTAAACTTCTTATAAATTTTATTCCTGTAGATGCACAGAACTTGCATCCCATTTTACAACCTACCTGTGATGAAACACATAAACTATAACCGTGATGATAGCTCATTAACACGGTTTCTATCATATTTCCATCTAAAATGTCAAATAAATATTTTATAGTTCCATCTTTTGATTTTTGCTTTCTTTCTATTTTATATATACAAAGAGTGAAATTTTCTTTTAATTTTTCTCTTAAATCTTTAGATAAATTAGTCATCTCATCAAAGCTTGTTACATTTTGTTCATAAATCCATTTAAAAACTTGTTCTGCCCTAAATGGCTTTTCTCCAAGCTTTATAAACGCTTCTTTTAACTCATCTAAATTAAAATCTTTTATATTTTTCATTTTCTCTTCTTCCATTTATTTTTTCAAATTACTTATACCACAAAATAGTATTTTTTTCAATGTTTTTGGTAAAAAAAGTGTCGGTTAGGAGCCAGACCACTAGCCGACATTTTGTTGCATTTAGGGACAGACCCAAAGTTACATTTTTTGTCACTTCTGGGACAGGTTAAAAATAATTTTCAAGACATTTTTATATTGCATTGATGTGTGAAGCCACTTTTTTGTAATTAATTATTTAATTTATATGGAGGTGATAATTTACTAATTCCAAAGCATCCTCCTGCAAATAGTAATTCTCCTGTTTTTGGATTTACTTCTAATGAGTTTGTTTCAAATCCGCCTTGTTTTCCTTGCTTTATAATTGAACTTTTTGTATTACTTGTTATTACTTGAAAACTTTTGCCTCCATCAACTGACCTATATAATGCACAGTCGTTTAAAAATGTATTTCCTGGTCCACCACAGTAAATTATATTAGGGTCTATAGGGTCTACGGCTACTTTAGTTATGCTATACCCGTCTTTCAAATTTACTGGTGCTCTTTTATATTCTGCTACATTTTTGTCTAATACACATTCTATGCTTCCATCTTTTGTTGAAATTTTGTATAAATATCCTCCATCGCAAGCTACGTATACCATTTCATTTTTCCAATCGTATGATAAGTCTAAAATATAAATTGAACCAATTTGTATTTGTGGTTTTATTTCTGTATTATTTACTTTTTTCCATGTAACTCCATTATCATAAGATACTACTATATTTTTGCCTTTTTCATCTATTCCATATAATTCCTTTTTACCTTTTGGATTATGTGTGTATACGTTAATACATCCATTCATTTTAGACCAAGTATGTCCACCGTCACTACTTCTTAAATCACAGGCAAATAATACTTTTGGATCTGTTGGTGATTGATATGAAGATTCCATTCCCGATCTTATATTTTGACTTGTAAAGCACATTCCTGTATCTATTACTGTTTTTCCTCCGTCAAAGGTTATTTTTAGTTTTCGTGGGTCTGTCCATGCAGTTGAAACTCCAACGAAATATGTGTTTTCATCTACCGCATATCCTCCATAGCAATATCCACCCCAACTTAGTCCAGACATACTAATATATTTCCAAGTTTTTCCTCCATCTGTTGTAACACATCCATCATAGTCTTGTGATCCAAAATATATAATATTGGGGTTATATACGTTGTAATGAACATTCCCTCCGCTTAATATTCCTGTTATACCATTACTATCCCATTTAAAGGTTTTTCCACTATCTATACTTGAGCTCATATAATCCCCTTGTGCAAATATCCATACTTTGTTTTCGTCTGTTGTGCTCCACATAGGAATACTTGCTCTATTATTATATGGCATAAAACTTAATTCATTAGAAAATGTAGACCCTTTCCAAGTTTTTCCTCCATCTAAACTGTAGTATGGATAATTTTTGTAGCTTCCCTCTTTATCTACAATTAGTATTTTTTCTGGATTAACTGGACTTACTTTTATATTCATAGGTTGTGTTTTTGGATATGAACTTGATTCCACTTTTTCAAAACTTTTTTCATCTTTTGATATATATATTCCATCATTATTACAATAATAAACACTTACTGTTTGATTCTTTTTAGAAACAAGATCTAATCCTGAAACACTTTCGTTTACTATTTTTTCGAAGCTTTCTCCTTTATTATTGCTATAATATATTCCATCTTTTCTTGAAACATACACATCTCCTGTATATGGATTTACTTTTGCTGTTCCATCACATAAATCAGAATTTATAAGCTTCCATGTGTATCCACCATCTATTGTTTTATATAACCCTTTTTCGCTTTCTTTTAATCCATTATCTTCTGTTTCATATGCTGTTGACCAATATGCAATCATGCATTTATTTTTTTCTTTATTATATGATGATTCATCGAACGTTATAGCTTCTCTTATATCTCTATGTCCCTTTATTAACATATTCTTTGTTACTTTCCAAGTTTTTCCGCCATCTTCTGAAATATATAATCCGTTTGTATTAAATGCACCACTATTTATTCCAACTGCTAAAACATGAGATGAATTTTTTTGATCTATAGCAAAAGCTCCAACGCCTCTCGATTCTAGTCCTGCATTTGATTGCTCCCAATTCTTGCCACCATCTTCTGAACGATATACTCCACCTACATCTGTTCCATATAATAAAAGTTTTCCATCTTTACTTATTGCCATACCTATTGGCCATTGGCAACCTTCTCCACCTGTTGTAACTCCTGTTTTTTGTAATAATTCTTTTGAAACCATTGGTACAGATGACCATGAGGATATATTAGTTACATTATTTTTATCATATGGGCATTCTTTTTGTTGTTTTATTAATAAAGATAAGTCTATTATACTTAATTTACCATCATTATTCATATCTGCTTGTTCTTGTGAAGTTACATTTTTTAATTTTATTAAATATTCTTGCATTATTTTTATATCTTCATCATCTATAACAGAGCTTTGATTTATGTCTCCAACAAATACTCCTGAAGCTGCAAATACTGAACTTTGATTAATTAATATTATGCACACTATAATCATTAGCATTTTTTTACCACATTTTTTATTTCTGCAGTAAAGAATTATTGATAATATTATAGCTGCTACTAACATAAATAGTAGAAATCTTCCTGTTCCAGTTTTAGGTAATATACTTGGTAGTTTTTCTTTTAATTTTTCTATTATATTCGGTTCATTTTTATTATTGTTATTTGTATTTTCTGTATTGCTTGGTGTTTGATTATCTTTATCTGTTATATTTTCGTTTGATTTTATATCTATATTTTGGTTTAATTTTGCACTTTCAAATTCACTTGTACCATTAGAGGCTACTATTTCATCTATAGCTATTTCTGTGTTACCTGCAACTGCGTTATCCTTTGCTTTTAATTTTATTTTTAATATTTCTTTATTTGTATTTTCTTGTTTATTAATTATATTAAATTCTTTATTATTTGAATTATATTTTAAACTTTCCCACTCATTTATTGTTTCAAAATTATCCTCATCTAATTCTTCCCATACATTACTATCGTAATTTATTTTTGCTTGAAAAACATTAATATTATCACTGTTATTCTCTATTTCTAAAGTTAGAACCGTTTCTTCTCCTTGTTTTATTTCTGTTTTTTCTGCTTTAATATTACAGATTAATGTTGTATTTGCAGCTTCTACATTTATATTAAATATTAATAAACTTATGCAAGCTAGTAGAATAGTTATTAAAAACACCCTTTTTTTCATTTTTATTAATCCTTTCTTATTAAGAATAAAATTTCACATTATTATTTTACATTAAAAGCTTTTTTATTACAATATTTTTTATTATTCTAAAAAATATAAATTTTCTACAAAAAAGTGGCTTCGCCACTCGGGTCGTCGGGGACGCCGACCCCTACATTCAAAATAGGAATTTCCTATAATATAAAAAAATAGAAATCCCATATCTCTTATAGGTGATTTCTATTATTATTTGAATTATATCACGTTTTTCTCAAAAAGTTCAAACATTAAAGCTAAAATTTTTATTTTAATGATTTTTTTATTTCGTTTATTATTTTATTTTTTATTTCTTCTGGCTCTCCACTTATTTTGCAACCCGCTGCTCTTTGGTGTCCTCCACCTCCAAACATTAAACATACATCATCTACATTTAAGTAATTGTTTGACCTTAATGATACTTTATATGCTCCATCTTCTGCTTGGTGTAAGAATATAGATACTTCTACTCCTTCTATATCTCTACCTAGGTTTACTATTCCTTCGTGGTCTCCTTCTTCTGCTCCTACTTTTTGTTCATCCTCTGTTGTAATATATGTAAATGCAATTTTTCCTTCTTCTAAAAATTGCATTCTATCCATTGCAAATTTTCTAAGTTCAAAGTTTGCTTTAGATTTTATTTGCATTGCTTGTTTATATATGTTTGATACATTTACACCACATCTTAATAATTCTGCTGCAAATTCAAAAGTTACCTCAGATACACCCTCATATTTAAATCCACCTGTGTCTGTAATTATTCCTGTAAGTAAGCAAGTTCCTATGTCTTTTGTTATTTTTACTCCCAAATATTCAAATATTATTATTAAAATTTGACAACAAGCTGGAGATGTGTGATCTACATAGTTTATATCTGCAAACATTGGATTCATATTATGATGATCTATTGATATTGTTGTTTGTGCATCTTCAAAATATTTAGCACAATTACTAACTCTTTTTTGATCTCCACAATCTAAGGTTATTGTTAAATCATAGCTCTCTACATTTGTTTCTTTTTTTATTTCATCTATACCTGGTAAAAAATTAAAGGTTCTAGAAAATTCTGGTATTATAACATCTGGATTTTTTCCTAATTGTTTTAATGCTAGATTCATTGCTGTTGCACTACCAATTGCATCTCCATCTGGGCTTTCGTGTACTAATATAGCTATTGTTTCTGCCTTTTGAATTGCATTTTTTATATCTTCTAAAGTCATTTTTTATTCTTCTCCTTCACTTTCTGATTTTACATCTTTCATTATGTCTTTTAAAATTGAATCTATTTTTGCACCATATTCCATAGAATCATCTAATTCAAATATAATTTCTGGTGTATTTCTTAAGTTTATAGATTTTGCTACTTCTGAACGTACAAAACCAGAAGATTGTTTTAAGCCTCTTAAGGTTGCTTTTGTATTTTTTGCATTTAATATACTTACATATACCTTAGCAAATTTTAAATCTGTTGTTACTTTAACCTTTGTAACAGAGATAAGTCCTGTAACATCTGGATTTTTAAGTTTATTAGAAATAATGTTACTTATTTCTTTTTTCATTTCTTCTTCTACACGGTTAAATCTATTATTATTTTTTTGCATAATATCACCTCGTTTTTTATAATTAGGACGCAATTTTTTGCGTCCTTATATTTTATCTTTTTATTTCTTCCATTACATATACTTCTATTATGTCTCCTTCTTTTATGTCGTTGTAATTTGCAATTTGAAGACCACATTCATAACCTTTTGCAACTTCTTTAACATCGTCTTTAAATCTCTTAAGTGAAGCAAGCTCTCCTTGATGAATTACAACATCATCTCTTATTACTCGAACTCCTGCATTTCTTTCTACTTTTCCTGTTAATACATAACCACCAGCAATTGTTCCAACTCCAGAAACTTTGAATGTTTGTCTTACTTCTACTGTTCCTATAACTTTTTCTTCAAATTCTGGGTCCCACATGCCTTTCATAGCTGCTTCTACATCTTCTATTGCTTGGTAAATTACTGAGTATTGTTTTATTTCAACTTCTTCTCTATCTGCCATCTCTTTAGCACTTGCAACTGGTCTAACATTAAATGCTATTATTATTGCATTTGAAACTTTAGCAAGTGTAACATCAGATTCTGTAACAGCTCCGGCTGCTGCGTGTATAACTTTTACTTGTACTTTTTCATCTGATAATTTTTCTAGAGATTGTTTAACTGCTTCAACAGATCCTTGAACATCTGCTTTTACTATTAAGTTTAATTGTTTTAAATCTCCTTTTTCAATTTGACTGAATAAGTCGTCTAAAGTTACTTTATTTACTTGATTTATAGATTTTTCTCTTGCTTGACGTTTTCTTCTTTCTATTAAGTGTTTAGCCATCTTTTCATCTTTTACTTCGTAGAAAGTATCTCCTGCTGTTGGTACTTCTGTAAGTCCCATAATTTCTACTGGCATTGATGGTGTTGCAAATTTAACACGTTGTCCTTTATCATTTTTCATAGCTCTTATTCTACCTATTGAAGAACCAACAACTATTGTATCTCCAACATCTAGTTTTCCTCTTTGAACTAACATTGTAGCAATAGGACCTTTTGTTTTATCAAGTCTTGCTTCTATAACAGCACCTTTTGCTTGTTTTGTAGGATTTGCTCTTAAGTCTTTCATGTCTGCAACAAGTAAAACCATTTCTAGTAATTGATCAATGTTTGTTCCATTTTTAGCTGAGATTGGTACATAAATTGTATCTCCTCCCCATTCTTCTGGAACTAAATCGTATTTCATTAATTCTTCTTTTATTCTTTCAACATTAGCACCTGGTAAATCCATTTTGTTTACTGCAACTATAATTGGTATTCCTGCTGATTTTGCATGGTTAACAGCTTCAACTGTTTGTGGCATTACTCCATCATTTGCTGCAACAACTAGAATTGCAATATCTGTTATTTGTGCACCTCTAGCACGCATTGCTGTGAAAGCTTCGTGTCCTGGTGTATCTAGGAATGTTATATCTCTACCATTTAATTTAACTTGGTATGCACCTATCGCTTGTGTAATTCCACCTGCTTCGCCCTCTATAACATTTGTTTTTCTTATCGCATCTAGTAATGATGTTTTACCATGGTCAACGTGTCCCATAACAACAATTACTGGTGGACGTGGCATTAATTCATTTTCTAAATCTTCAGATTCATCAAATAATACATCTTCTTCTTTAACTTCTTCCTTAAGTTTTGCTGTTACTCCAAATTCTTGTGCTATTAAGTATGCTGTATCAAAATCTACATCATTGTTTATTGTTGCCATAACACCAAGTGCAAATAATTTTTTAATAACTTCTGCACTTGTTTTCTTAAGTTCTGCTGCTAAGTCTTTTACAGAAATTGTTTCTGGAATTGTTATTTCAGTAAGTTTAAATATTTTTTGTTTTGATTCACCTTTTGATGATTTTGAGTTTTTCTTTTTATTACGTTTTCCTCTAACTGTTGTTAAATCGTAGTAATCTAGCATTCCACCTTCTTGGTCTGTAAACATATTAGATAAACTATTTTCTTGTTTAAGACTTTTTAATTTTCCTTCATTAAAGCCTAAATCGTTATTTCCTCTTTTATTTTTATTTTTCTTACTTTTTTTGTCATCATATTTATTTGCATTTTTTTGTTTATCTGCATTTCTGTTATATTCTCTAACACTTTCTTTTTCAACCACATCAGAAGACATAATATTTTTAATATTTTTTTCTATTCCTTTTTCGTCTAATGGTCTATTTCCTCTATTAAAATTATTTCCTGGTCTGTTATTTCTATAACCATTATTGTTGTTTCCATTATTATTTCTGTTATAGTTATTATTTCTATTATTATTGTTATTATTACGATCATTGTTTCTATTGTAATTATTATTTCTGTTGTTATTATAATTATTTCTTGGTTGATATTGTGTTTTGTTTTGTCTAAAGTTTTCTTGTTTTTTTACATTTTCTGTTTTTATAACTTTCTCTACTTTTTCTTGTTTTTCAACCTTTTCTTGTTTATCAACAGTTTTCGTTTCTTTTACTTCTTGCATTTTTTCCTCTACTTTGCTTTGTTTTACTTCCTCTTTTTTAGGCTCTTCTTTTTTCTTTTTATTTAGTCCAAATAATTCATCTACTGTCATAGGTTTATTTGGTTTATTTCTATATACTATATTAAAGTCTTTTTTTCTATCTCTTTCAACAAATCCTATTTTTGATTTATTACTTTCTTGTTTTTTGGTTTGTTTTTCTTTACTATCTTCTTCATCATTTATTATTACTTCTCTTCTAATAATAACTGGTCCTGTAGTTTTTTCTTTTTTGTTTTCTTCTTTCTTGCCTTCTTTTCTCTTTTCTGTTTTATTTTTTCCGGCAAATGCTCCCTTAATTTTATTGGCCTCTTCTTCTGTTACTCCGCTTAAATGGCTTTTAACTTGTATGTTAAGTTCGTTTGCCTTTGCTATAACTTCTTTACTGGCTAAGTTTAATTCTTTTGCTATTTCATGTATTTTTATCTTACCCAATAGCTTCACCCCCATCAATTATTTTTTTTATTTCTTTCGCAAGATTCTCATCTAGTATTCCAAGTATAGCTTTATTTTTCTTTCCTATACTTTTACTTAAATCTTCTATTTCTCCATATATACAAATTGGAACATTGTATTTTTCAGAATAAAACTTAAAATTTTTAATGGTTTTCTCAGAAGCTTCTTTCGAAACTATTAGTAGTTTTACTCTTCCTTTTTCTAAAGCTTCTTTCGTACTATCTGCACCATACACAATCTTTCTGGCTCTTGCAGATAATCCAATTAAACCTAATGCTTTATTCAATAATTACACCTCTTAACTTATCATAAAATTCTTTGCTAATTTTTGTTTTTAAAGCTCTTTCTAAACTATTTGTTTTTATTGTTTTTTCTAAACATTTAATATCTTTGCAGATGTATGCACCTCTACCTTCAAGCTTTCCATTAATATCTATACTTAATTCTCCTGTTTTGTTATATACAATTCGTATTAAATCTTTTTTCTCTTTTTTTTCTCTGCAACTAACGCACATTCTTTGTGGTATATTTTTCATTGCAAGTTTCCTTTCTTTATTATATGTACAAGTCTTTCTATATTATGTTTTTATTCTTCAATTTCAGTATTTGTTTCTTCTGCTATTTCTTCGTCATTTTCTTCTTGCGCCTTTGCTAACATTTCTCTAAATTGAGTTTCAGATTTTATATCTATTTTCCAATTTGTTAATTTTGCAGCAAGTCTAACATTTTGTCCAGATTTTCCTATTGCAAGTGATAATTGGTCATCTGGTACTATTACTTGTGCAAATTTTTCTTCTTCATTTATGTCTACTGCCATTACTTTTGCTGGTAATAATGCTGCAGAAATATAAATTGATGGATCTTCATTCCATTCTATTACATCTATTTTTTCGCCATTCAATTCATTTATTACGTTTTGAATTCTTACTCCTTTTTGACCTACACAAGAACCTACTGGATCTATGTTTTCATTTTGTGAGTAAACAGCTACTTTACTTCTGTAACCTGGATCTCTTGAAACACTCTTTATTTCTATTAATCCTTCATAAATTTCTGGTATTTCAAATTCTAATAATTTTTTAACAAAATCTGGTGTTGCTCTGGATACAATAACTTGTGGTGCTCCCTTTGCTCCCTTTTCTACATCTATTACATATGCTCTTATTTTATCGTTTACCTTATAAGTTTCTGTTGGAATTTGTTCTTTTGCAAGCATTACTCCTTCAAGTTTTCCTAAATCCATTACAACAATTCCTCTATCTGCTTTTTGTACTAATCCTGTAACTATCTCTCCTTTTCTATCATTATATTCTGTATATATTATTTCTCTTTCAGCTTCTCTTATTTTTTGTACTATAACTTGTTTTGCTGTTTGAGCAGCTATTCTGCCAAAATTCTTTGGAACAAGTTCTATATCTACACTATCACCTATTTCCAATGTTTTATTTATTTTTTTTGCATCTTCTAAATTAATTTGTGTATCTGAATCTTCAACTGTTTCAACGATTTCTTTCACAGAGTAAATATGTGCTGCTCCTGTTATATCATCCATAACAACTTTTACATTTTCTTTTGCATCAAAGTTTCTTTTATATGCTGTAAGTAATGCTGTTTCGATAGATTCTATTAAATAAGATTTTTTTATTCCTTTCTCTTTTTCCAATTCTTCTAATGCTATAACTAATTCTTTATTGTCAATAGCTTCTTTCATTTTCTTATTCCTCCTTTTAAATTATTCCCAGTTATATACTGTTTTTATTAGTGATATACCTTTTCGTGGTATTTCAATTGTTTCATTATTATATTTTAATGCAATATTTTCGTTATCAAAGCTTTCTAAAATTCCTTGCATTTGTTTGTTTCCGTTTATTGGCTTAAATAAACTAACTTCAATCTCTTCTCCTATATATTGCTTTAAATGCTTATCTTTTCTTAGAACTCTTTCAATTCCTGATGAAGAAACTTCTAAAAAATACATATCTTTTATATAGTCTGCTTCGTCTAGCAATTCTGTAATTGCATTGTTTACTTTTTCGCAATCGTTTAAATCGATTCCATTTGCTTTATCTATGAAAATTCTTAAAAAGTAATTTTTTGCTTCTTTAGCATACTCAACATCATATAGAGTATACCCTAAATCATTAATTGTTTTTTCTAACAAGTTTTCAACTCTTTCTTCAATACTTGCCAAAAACCTTCCTCCTTTATATATAATATAAAGAGTGGAATTTCTTCCACTCTTTCGCTCATATTTATCTTGCTTTGCTTATTATATACCTAAATTTATACAATTGCAAGGATTTTTAGTTATTTTATTCGTTTTTTAGTTTTATTTCTTTTTTATATTCCCAATTCTTGTTTTCCATATTTTAATAACTGTTTAACCTTTTCTTCTGATAAAACATTTTTATATATTCGTATATCTGATAAATCTCCTATATATCCCCATGTTGGCATCATATCCGATACGCCTCCTATATTTAAATAAGAATTGCTCGCGGAATATGAACCTTTGGTTTGAAAAGGAACTCCATCATAATACAATGTAACTGTATCATTATTTTCAAATATTGCAACAACAAAATGCCATTTTCCATCATATCTGTTAGATGGATTTATTAACCTATCACATGTTGCATATCCCTGTCCAGCCGCAATATTTGAATCTTTGTTAAACAAATAATGAACATTGTGTATAGAAGATGTTGTGTTTTCTCCATATTCCATAAAGACAGCATTCTTACTCTCTGTTGTTCTATACCAGCAACATAAACTAACATTTGGCTCTGTACGTAGATTACTATTTGGATCAATTATATTATTTGCTACATTTATATATGAATTACCATTAAAAGTTGCATATTTATTATCTGAACTTACTACCACATTTCCATTTACTGTTACTCCTTGTTGATTTTGCAAATTATTTAAATTTAATTTATATATAAGATCATCAGTGTAATCTTCAATCTTCTCATTTCCTCTTGTATTATAATTGTTTAGTTCATCTTCCAAGTCTTTAATTTTTATTTTTTAATTTTCTTGTGCTTTATCTGTTTTTTCCTTTGCTAATTGTGCTCTATTTATAATTCCATTTTCTCCCATTATCATGTTTAGAGTTACACCGGCCAAAATTAGTAATGCAATTATTGTTATTATTAGAGCAATTAAAGTGATGGCAGAACTAGATGTTTGACGTTTGAGGTTAGATTGTTTGATTTTATTTTCATTATTTATTAAATCACCTATATATACAGTCGCAACGTTTTTTGCTATTTTATTCATTTTTTATCTCTCCTTCTTTTGTTTTTTACGAAAAACCGTGCTTATGTATTTGACATTTTGTTATATTTTACATTAACATATTTCTTTTTGCAATATTTTTTTGGAAATATCTTCTATTTATAAATTGCAATAATAAGTGTCGCACTTTTTTATAAAATATTTATAAAATTTTGCGATACAATTTTTGCCATTTCTAAACTTGATTTAAAACCAAACATTGGTCGTAACAAATTATTTATCCAATCTTCTATTTGTTGAATATAATCCTCTGAAATATCTGTTATAACTGTTCCTTTGGGTATAAACCTTCTAATTAATCTATTTGCATTTTCATTACTTCCTCGCTCTCCTGATCTATATGGATGTGCATAATATACTTTAACACGTGCTTCTTTTTTTCTTTTATCATATGATTTTTCTAAAGCTTTATAGTCTCTAACTTCTCCTCCATTATCAAATGTTATTGTTTTAAATTTATTTTTAAATTCTGATTTATATCTTCTTTCTAATTTATCAATTGATTTTGCAACATATTCTGCTTTTTTTCCTGGTATTTTAAATATTATTTCTTCTCTTGTCTTTCTTTCTGTAAATGTTAATAATGCTGCTCCTTTTCCTTCTTTACCAACTACTAAATCTCCTTCCCAATGTCCATACTCACTTCTATCATTTGCCTCTTGTGGTCTAAAATCTATACTTTTTTCTGCTGGTACTTTACTAAAGTGTGCTTTTTCTTTATTTTTTTCTTTATATTCTTTTTTATATATCATATCTTTTTTTCTTATATTTAATATCCTTTTATGAATACAATTCCTTATTGTTTTTGCACACACTATTACTCCAAATTTTTCTTTTTTTCTTTTTATTTCTGCTACAAGTATTTCTGGTGATTTTCTTTCTTTTTTTATTCCATTTTCAATATATTCAACTAATTTATAATTTGCATCCAACTTTATATTTGGCCCTTTCGCTGTCATATTATATCTATATTTTTGTTCTGATACATCTGCACTATAAACCCATATCTCTACAAGTTCAGATGTAAGATTTTTTACTAAACCTCTTTTTATTTCTCTTTGTATTGTTCTTACACTTTTATTTAATAATTTTGCAATTTCTGAACATGGCTTCTTTTCAATGTTATACCATCTTTCTATTTGTGTTTTTTCAACATAATTTATATGTTTATATTTCTTTTCTTCATTTTTTCTGTTATAATTACTTTGACACATAACTTACAAATGATACAATGTTTTCTTGACAATCACATTGTATCATTTGTAATCTTATGTGTCTATTTTTATTTCAAAGTGCGTCACTTAATTTTACCATTTATCCTTTATTTTACAAACGTTCCTGTTGATATATTTCCTACTGTTACTGTTCCGTTTCCTCCGGCTCCACCATTTCCAGCACTTCCTCCTATTGCTTGTATTGTACCAGTATTATTATATATACCTTTATAAAATATATTTACACTTCCTGCTCCTGATGATCCTCCTGTTGCATATTTGGGATGAATTGTTGTTCCCGTACCATCAGATTTAATAATTCCTCCATTTTTTAAATTGTTACTATAAATTATTAACAATCCTCCTGTTCCATTTTTCCCTTTGTATCCGTTTTGCACTGCTACCTGTTTTTGCGGTTCCACCAGGATTTCCGGCTCCTCCTGAACATCCATGTCCATCTGAATAATTTGCTCTTCCATATCCACCGGCTCCGGCCTTTGCTTGAACCAGATTCTGAATTTGGATTAATTCCCCTCACATCACTTCCGACCACCTCCAGCGCCACCTGAATATGAGGTTCCTCTTCCGACCTGCTCCAGAATATGCTGAAGCGTTAATCCAATGTCGTGAAGTACCAGAGCCTCCTCCTCCGGGTTCCTCTATTACTTCCATCTTCTCCTTTTAGTCCTGGGTTCGTTCCATTCCAACTGCAATATACTTTATTTCCTCCTATAGCACCTTCTGCTGGAATATATTCATAACTTTTATCTTTATTTTGCCATAAATATACATTTTGTCCTTCGGCTCTTGCACCTCTCGCTGTCATATCTATTGTTCCATTATTTGTTATTGTTCCTGTACAATATATTAATAATCCTTTTGGCCCTCCATATCCATTATCACTTTTACATGCTGTTAATGTGACTCCTTCTCCAATTGTTATATCTCCATTTACTTTTAAAACAACCATATTTTTTGCATCTTCATTTACTGTTGCAACATCTGTTTTTTTATCACCAAATTCATATACTTTATTTGTAAGAGTAGCTCCATTAATATTATTGGTTCCATCTAACACCATATTTCCTTCATTAATTATAACATTTGCAGAATATTGTTCACCGTTTACATTCATAATTTGAACACCATTTTTATAGACTTTTTCTACATAATCAATTATACTGTTATATTCATCATAATTTTTTTCTTTTATAAATGTTCCGTCTAAAATTTTTCCTACAGTTATTGTTCCACTTCCGGCTACTCCTCCATTATATTCGGCAGTGCCTCCAGAACCACCTTTTGCAAATATTTGTCCTTTTGTTATTTTATCTGTATAGAAAATATTTATACTACCTCCTGCTGATCCTCCACCACCAGCACAATTTTCACTTGGACCTGAGTAGCCATTAGTCCCATTAGAATTTATATTTCCTCTATTAATCATACTTTTGGTATATATTATTAATAATCCTCCAGTTCCTCCTTTTGGATTTCCTGCACCAACTCCAGCAGCAAAATCTCCATGTCCGCCAGAGCCACCATTATTATCTCCATCTCCACCGAATTCTAGCTGTAGACGAAGTTCCTGTTCCTCCGCCACCTCCAGTTCCTCCTGAATATGAAGTTCCAGAAGCACCAGCTCCACCTGTTCCTGAATTAATATAATGTCGACCTCCTCCAGAAGCGCCTCCTCCTGTTTGCCTATCTACTCCATTGTTTCCATTGTTTCCAATACCATCAGTTTTTCTCTGTCCTCCATTTGCTCCCACTGCTGGTATATATTCATAACTTTCATCTTCATTTTGCCATAAATACACATTTTGACCTTTTGCTTTTGCACCTCTTGATGTCATATCTACTGTTCCATTATTGGTTAATATTCCTGTGCAATATATTAATAATCCCTTTGGACCGCCATATCCGTTGTCACTTTTACATGCTGTTAATGTTACTCCTTCTTCAATAGTTAAATTTCCATTTACTTTTAAAACAACCATATTTTTTGCATTTTCTTTTTCTGTTGCTACATCTGTTTCTTTATTTCCAAATTCGTATATTTTATTATTTAAAGCTGCTCCTTCTACATCTGTTTCTCCATCAAGAATCAAATCTCCATCATATTTTACTAGATCTGCAGAAAAAGCTTCTTGTTCTACTGCAAACTTTGTATCTTTTTCCATCACCTTTACTGCACCTATAATACTATTGTTATCTGATTTAATCCATTTTCCATATAAATTTACAACATCTTCATTATTATAATTGTAAGTTTTAAAATATTCACCCTCATCACTATTTTTCTCTTTTGACCATCCTAAAAAAATATATCCTTCCTTTTTTGGTATATCTAAATTTGCCGTTGTTCCTACTAATTTGTTTTTCTTTACAGTTTCTCCATTATTATTAGGTTCACAAATTATTGTATAACTTGTTTTTTTATTTATAACATTTCCATCTTTCATAACAATATTAAATATTTTTTCTTCGTCATCTTTATTTATTTTATAGTCCATTGCAATTTTTTGTTTTTCGCCTGAATTATTTATGACTTGATTTTCTTTTCCATCGTAATTAGGACACTCTATTTTTTCAATTTTATTGTTTTCATCATTTGATATGAAAGTTAATAAACATTCATATGCTGTTTCTGTTTCTTTTTTTATTTCCACATTCAACTGAACATTATTCTCTTCTTCTCTTTTTGCATTCATTTTTTCTACATTTTTTGTTTGATTTCTTACAAGAATGCCTAATGTTATAACAGCAATTATTACTAATACACTCATTACTATTATTATTTTTTTGTTTTGAAAAATTTTATTTAAATGTTTAACTTTTTTCATAAGTTTCTCCTTATTATTTCTTTTTTAAATTTTACATTAATATATTTATTTTTGCAATATTTTTTTGGAAATATCTTCTATTGATGCTTTTTTGTTTTTATGTTAATATTTATTTATATTAATAGTAGTAAAAGGATGTTTAATTATGTATAATTTTATTTATAAATATTATTCAAATTTTAATTTTAAAATAAAAAAAATATTAAGTTTTGGATTCGTTTTTTCCCTTTTGATTTCACTTTTTTCAGCTTTTATACTTTCTACATATTTTTCTACTTATACTAATCCAATTTTATATTATGTTGGTATTTCTGTGTTTAAATTAAGTATTATATATTTAGTAACTTTTATTTGTTTTAGTTTTGCTTTTAATAAAATTTTAGATGATATAACTTAAAAAGCCTATTTCTAGGCTTTTTTATATATTTAGATATTCTATTTCTTGTATTAAATTTTTATATTTTATATATGCTAATTTTAACCGGACGCATCGCTTTTTGTATTC
>JABLTO010232246.1_pt1 | contig 28326 bp, 22 predicted proteins | sample 7160091 | NCBI WGS metagenome assembly JABLTO01 (sample SAMN14651225, study PRJNA627086) | human gut metagenome | isolation source: feces | host: Homo sapiens
ACTCAAATTTAAAATCAAAACGATAAAAAGCTGTGGTTTAGACTAAAATTTAGTCTGTCCACAGCTTTTTTTGAATGGTCATGAATAATTCAGGTTAATGTATATTTTCTAAAAACCGAATCAAAATTGATTCTAGATGGTGACGATGTATTTATCATCCTAAACTCAAGACTAACAAAAAGAGAACAGTTAGAAGATTTTTATCACGAACTCGCACATTTTTTGTTAGATCATCGTCCAACCACTACCCTTTCATTATTCAACTACTTTGAAATGAAGGCTGATAATTTGATTCAGTACTTAGCAATTCCCATTCACATGTTTAACTTTATTGACTTTGAATCAGACTATTTAATTCATGAAATGGCCGGTCAATTCAATATTAGTTGGGAATTAGCTTATAAAAGACTTGAAAATATTAAACAAAAAGTAGGAGCTTAATTATGGCAAATATACAAAAAGATGAAAAAACAGGAACCTATTATTTTAAAATCTCACTTGGTACGGATCCCGCTACTGGTAAACGTCGTCAAACTACTCGGCGAGGTTTTAAGAAAAAATCAGATGCAATAAAAGCGTATAATGATTTAAAAAATCAATACTACGATGGGCAAATCAATCAGCTCCAAAAAATCACGTTAGAAAACTTCTATGCTGATTATATGGCAATAGCAAAAAATAGATTAAAAGAAAGTAGTTATGATGCGCGCGATATCGCCATGAAAAACTCTATTTTAAAAAAATTCGGATCTTATACGCTTGATAAAATCCGTCCTCTTGAAATTCAACGTTGGATGCAGAATCAATTAGAAAGTGGTTATGCCGCATCCACAATTAATCAACATTTATCTTTTTTTAAGGATTTAATGAATAAAGCAGTTGAACTGGAAATTATCGCATCAAATAAAATCGCAAAAGTTAAATCGTTAAAAACTGAACGCACTGAAATGGAGATATGGACCTCAGATGAGCTTGAACAATTTCTTAATACATTTGATTTAAATGATGGGAAAGAGTTGATGTATTACACTCTGTTTAAACTTTTATTTTACTCTGGATTAAGGATTAACGAGGCGCTTGCTTTAACTAAAAAGGATATCGTAGATGTTCACATCGAGGTAAATAAAATTATCTATATGAAAAACAAAAAAGATTGGAAGTTAACTTCACCAAAATCGAGATATTCCAATCGAAATGTGACTTTAGATCGCGATACCTTATCTACTTTACTCACTTGGCAGCAGCAAGCCCCTTATGATATGCTATTTACATTAGATAATGAACCTTTATCTCGCCAAACAGTTGGATATTTTCTAAGAAAACACGCTCAACTGGCTGGGATTAAGACTATTCGGGTCCACGATCTCCGACATAGTCATGCATCGTTATTAATCAGTTTAAATATTAATATTTTAGCCATCGCAAAGAGACTCGGCCACAAAGATGCGACTCAAGTCATTGAAACCTATGGTCACCTCTACCCTGAATATCAGTTCGATATTGTAAAAAACATCGAAGATTTTAAAACGGGGTCAAAACGGGGTCAATCCTAAAACAAAACACCAAGAAACTATTTAGATTCTTGGTGTTTTTATATTTTACTTACTCTATATATATTATAGGAAGTTATATATGAATTCTTATCAACCCTTGATATTACACTCTTTCTTACCTCATTATTTCCGTTATTTCTATATGTTTTTAAAAATAACGGAGTCAAAACAGATTCGATTTTTTAGTTATTTAACATTATAGAAAGAATTCGATCAAAGTCATATTTGAATTTAACAAAGTTAGACATGTCCGCTTTAATCCACTGGACACCCTTCATATCTGGTTTCTTATTACACACTGAAATTAAGAGAAAGTTATCACTTAATATTTTAGCAACTTTTGAATCAGTCTTATGGCTACGAATTTAATTTGATAATACTCAAACTCGATTCGCTCACGATTTTAGAATTACAACGTGCGCTCTCCTCTTCAATGACTATCTATCCCCACTTTTCAGCTAATCGTTCCATCCTGTTCTTCTCAATATCCGTACAACACTGGCACATCTAATCAACTCAATCTTCTCACGACAAGTCCAATCTAGCCTATTAAATACTTACTATTAATTTCAAATACTAAATTAGTGTCTTAATAAAAAAAGCAACTCAGTAGCGTATTGCCATCTAGTTGCTTTTTCTATAGTAAACCGAATTTAATTATTTAAACATTCTCAAGTATTCGTATAAAAGATATTTCAGCCTACTCAATGCCAAATAGTTTTAACAATTTACCCCAAAAATTAAGTTCTTCTACTGGTTGTGAGTAATTCTCCTCTACTTCCGATACCTCAATCGCCTGACTCTGAATGACAAACTGTACCGCATTTACGTTCGTATTTTTTTCTGATACAAATGAAACAATATCTCTGTCTCCTCCAGTGATACTTTCTAACAATTCATCTATTTTATCACTGATTTCTGTATCCATGCCTGACGTTTCTTCACGCATTGTTGTGGTTCCATCCTTTAATTCACCGGTTCCATCGTAAAGATCAACGATTCCAGTCAACAATTTAGCAACTCCCTCATCTAATGTGCCAGTTCCATCTGTTAATGTCCCTGTCCCATTATAAACTTCAACAATTCCTGAAAGTAAATCACTGGTTCCGCTATAAAGTGTTTCTGTTCCATTTTTTAGCGTCCCGCTACCTGTTACTAGCTTAGTCGCCCCATCAGATACCTGTGAATAACCGGCAAGGATTTCTGACACCCCTTCTGTATAAGCATTAATTCCCGAATCAAGTTTTTCATACTCAGTCACTAAAGTATTAATTGCCGTCGATAACTCAGTGAGCTTATAAGCTAGACCGCCAAGCATATTAACAAGTTCATCTATTTTTGCATCAAAGATTGTATAATTCGTTTGTAATGCTGTTACCGCCTCTAACAATGCTGAGAGATTTTCATGAATAGTAGAGAGATAGCTTTCTGTCCCACTAATGCTAGCATTATTAGCTCCAAATAGTGAAATGATATTATCGAGTTGCGCTACTTGGGATTGAAGCTGTGTTGTATCTACTCCAGCTGCTTGCAGTGTTGCAATCTGCTCACTTAAAGAGACAATAGTGGCTTGTAACGCATTAATCGCTGAATCATTACTCTGTTTTAACGCCTCAATATCCAGACCATTTTGTAACATGACAGATTTATAAGACTCATAGCTTACGTTTTGATATAAAAAAGACACATTAGACACCAAAGACTCTATACCTGATTTAAGTTCACTAGAGGCTTGGATTAATGCTTTAAAATCATCTGTTGTTACTGATACACTGTTAAGAGCGCCTTGAATCTGTGACAATGCTGATTTGATTTTAGAAGAACCCTCCGTTAAAGTAGATGATTGACCGTTCAAAGACTGAAGTGCCGTTTGAATTTGGACAATCCCATCATTCAACGACTGAAGTCCCTCATTTAATGCTTCTGCTCCAATTTGTAAATTTGCCACGCCACTCTGTAATGAACTCCCACCATCTTTTAAACTTTTAGTCCCCGCATACAAATTTTGAACACCATTTTGTAAATCGTTAACCCCCGCTTGTAAATCATTCTTAACACCCTCTTGCAAATCAGCTACACCACTTTTTAGTTCGTTAGCTCCATCATCCAACTGTTCAATCGCATCTAATAATTCAGTGACTCGCTCTATTAGCTTTTCATCATCCACTTCAATATTCAGATTAAGTGGAATCCCGTTAATCGAAATGCCCCCCATTTCAAAATCAGTGACATCAGCCGTAATCGTAATGTCTGCTTCCTGACCAGGAAGCAAAATATAAGTCAATTGCTTATCACTACCCACATTCGCAATAGTTGCCTCATTTGCCACAATATTTGCACAATTTTTTGTATCCAATGTTAAAGAGGCTTGAAGGGCATAAGTATCAAAAAAATCGGACTGCCCTAGTTCATTTTTACTTACAGATATCTTAATTTTCAAACTTCCACTCTGACCGGCAATTTCATCAGCGGTATATTCTTTATCATCCATATAATACTGAATACTAATATCCCAAGGAATCACACGACTATCAAGTTTCCCTTCGTAATAAAGCTTTCCTGCCTGTGCATCAATTATTATTGTATCATCAAGATTTTTAATTTCATCTGTTGTTGTCATATTTCGAATGGACTTATATTTTCCGTAATCAACTATTTCACTATTTTCATTCAACTCAAAAATATTGACAACATTAATTTCCTCCACTGAACCATCGTTATTCAGATTAATATATACGACTTCTTCTTTGGGTGTATTTTCAGATACGGCATGTGCCATCACTGGTAGCATTGAAATAGACATCAATACAGCCAATGTAGTGGCAATCACTTTACTTTCATTCCCTTTTACACTTTTCATTTTCAGATGACCTCCTGTTAACATTCTTAATCAGCTCCCATTTGTATCTGCTTGATTTTCCTTTTCCGAATAATTAATGGGTCAAATAGATATAAAAGTCCCGGTAGCACAAACAATACAATGATTAATGATAAGATAGCACCGCGTCCAATAAAAATACCAAGCTGTCCTAACAGCTGATTTGTCGTAATATATCCAAGTAATAAGCCAACTACCGTTAAGACACTTCCTGATGTCAAGATAGAAACAGTCACATCAGAAATTGTTTGAATAACCGCTGCTTTTTTGTTCATCATTTCACGATTTTCCTTATATCGATCGGTCATTAAAATAGCATAATCCACAGTTGCCCCAAGCTGAATAGAACTGATAATCAAATAAGCAATATAAAAAATAGGCGTATCCATAAAGTATGGGATAGATAGATTTATCCATATGGCTGTTTCAATACTAAGTACTAAAACAATTGGCAAAGAAATTGATCGTAGTGATAATAAGAGAACAATAAATACGGCTGCAATTGCCATAAAATTAACCTTAACCATATCATCGGTTACAGTCTCCATCAAATCATACGTGCTGACACCCTCACCAGCTAAATAATACGTATCAGAATAATATTTTTGTGCGATGTTGCGAACTTGTTCAACTAAAGCAAAAGTCTCTTCTCCCTCATAAGGAACATCAACTGATAACACCATTCGACTATAATTTTTTGATATCAACTGTGAGAGTGTATTTTCATCTAGATATTCCAGTGGAATCTCTGCCCCAGCCAAATCCACATAAGAAATAATGCTTGTGACTTGTGGTAGGTTATTTAATTCCTGAGAAAGTTCTGTTTCAGTGGCTGTATCCCCTGCTGGCACCATCAGTACATAGGTATCACTTTTGCCAAACACTGATTCGATTACAGCTGTATCTGATCCCAGTTGGGTTTCATTACCAAAAATATTAGATGAACCATAATAATAATCATTAGCATTAGAAGCTAAATAAGCAGGTATAATGAGGATAACAAAAATACAAACCATAGGAATTGTCATTTTTTGCACACTCTTTCCAAATAAATCGAACTTAGGTAATAAGTCTTTATGTCTTGTTTTATCTAACCATTTATAGGTCAATAAAATAAATGACGGCATGAAAACAAATACCGTAATCAAACTAATTGCCACGCCCTTTGCCAAAGCAAGACCAAGATCAGGTCCTAGTCTAAATTGCATCAGTACCAGTGCCAAAAAACCAATAACTGTTGTCAATCCACTAGAAAGGATCGAGGATGTTGACTTACAAAGTGCCTCCGTCATCGCAGCTTTAACGTCTGGATTTTCTTGACGGCATTCTTCAAAACGATGAAGCAAAAATACCGAATAGTCTAACGAGACTGCAAGTTGTAAAATACTTCCTGCTGCATTCGTAACAAACGATATCTCACCAAAAATCAAATTCGTTCCATTATTAATGACGATAGCAAGACCAAGGCCGATCAGAACAATCAGTGGCTCCATCCATGAATTTGTCGTCATCACTAGGACAACTAAAACGAACAAAACTGTAAAAATTGAAATTTTATTGACTTCTAAAACAGTCTCAGTCGTTGAAATAGCTGTTGAAACAGCACTTCCTGTCATCGCATTATCTTCACCTATGATTTCACGAATACTAGATACCGCTTCAATACGACGATCTTCCTCAATGGTCACTGTAAACAATGCATTATTATCCTTATAATAAGTTTCGAGAGTATCAGTATCTAGTGTTGAAAGAGGAACAAAAATACTGACCACATCATCTAGCCAAGTAACAGCTGTGACTCCATCAACAGCTTCCAACTTCTCTTTATATTCCAAAGCCTCTGGAATTGTAACATCAGAAATCATGATACGCGCATTAGGAATCCCCCCATCGAACTCTTCTTGCATCAACTCAAGGGATACTGTAGAGGGACTACTCTCTGGCAGATAGTCATTAATATCATAATTGACCTTAACTAGATTCCCAAGTAATAAACACACCACAAAAACCATCGTAAAAATCATAACCATCGTTTTCCGATGATTTACGAGACTCATATAGAATTTTTTCATGCCTCCTCCTCCTAATCCCTTCCTAATATTACCTATTAATACTACGCAAAAATACCCTCAAAATATTACTTTTTGTGCGAATTAAAATCAATTTTCTGATATTTTTTTAATAATTACCTGTATTTTAGTGATAAAAAAGAACAGTAAAAAATACTGTTTGCTAAAAAAACTAATTATTGATGAGATGCTATCTGATCACATTTATTCTATAAGATTATAATGCCCACTCTCCATACAACCAATCTTGCGACTCATTGGATTTAGTAATCGCCTTCTACTTCTAATTACTCCTACTTAAGTAAGATTTTCATATCGTCAAGCTAGAAGTTTATATAAACTTGCTATATCTTTTATCATTTACTGCCTAATGTTTAGGGTTTTATAAAACCTCCTCATACTTATATTAAAAAAACAATTATAAAAAATACTTGGGGAATTTTTAATCTTATTTAATTAAACTAACTGGGTGTTCATCAACGATTTTTTGAATAATTTCTTTAACTTCTTGCTCAGAGATTTCTAAGTGCGCAAGTCCCCCACATTCACAGGCCACACTACTTTGGATACTTTTAAAAATCTGATGATAGATTTGTTTTGGCTTTTTAAAGGTTTCTCCATCCTCTATCATGTACTGATACAGCATTTCTGCCTCTTTTTGAATATAAGCTTGATCGTCCATCAAAACCCTCCTATCTAAATGACTCTATCATAACTAATTTTACCTTGTTGCGTCAATCCTCTGACTTTTTTAGATGAATGCGACGTCACATAAAAAAGACCAGTCTATTTAATTAAGACTGATCTTCCCTTTATTAAACTGTCACTTTTTCATTTTCGACAGACTTTGACTGATCTTTTGTAGGAATGAAACTCATGATTATACCGAAAACAACGGTTAAAGCGACAACGGCCCATCCTCCTGTAACTAAATGTGCCACGGGATAACCATCGTATGGATTTTTAAGATTAGTAATGAGATATGTTACACTAATAAATAAGAAAATAACTGGACAGATGTATTTAATCGCAACATCCCACCAAACCCCATACTTGAAGTTTGTATTAGAGTTGAGATACTCACGAAGCTTTTTAGCCCCAAAAATCCAGCCTAATGCGATACATTCCACCAATCCAATGGCAATTAAATTAAAATCATTCACAAAATGATCAACAATATCTAACCAATATAGTCCAGCACGAGTCGCAAAAATTAAACTTGCACAGAATCCGACCACGCAAAACCAGAAGGTTGTACGTTCCTTATTCCATCCAAATTTATCAACAAATGCTGTAATAATCGCTTCAATGATAGAAAATGCCGAGTCAATCGCTAATGTAAATAACATGATAAAGAAAATTAATGAGAATAAAATGACTCCAAATCTTCCACCAGGCATTTGTCCTAACGCTTCAGGATAAGTGACAAAGGCGAGCATAATTCCAGTATGCTTCATCTCGGCAATCGGTGTTCCACTAATTTGAGCTAGATATCCAAGTGTTCCAAAGGCAGCAAACCCTGATAAAAAGCTAATTCCAGCATCAGCTAAACCGATAATCATTGCATCCTTAGTCACTTCTGCATCTTTCCCCAAATAACTTCCATAGGCCACCATAATGGAGAATAAAATACTCAAACTAAAGAAAATCTGACCATAAGCTGCGTCCCAAACATTAATATCCAATAATTTAGACCAATCAGGAACTAAATAATAACTTAATCCTTCTAAAGCACCAGGTAAAGTCACCGCGCGGAGGATTAAAAACATCAGTAAAATAATTGGTAAAATAACAGTATATTTTACAACCTTCCCTACAGATGCTACGCCATGACGAATACAATACCAAATGCTTAGCCACGCAAAGACTAGCCCAAGTAAAACAACAGGACTAAATCCTCCTAAATCAAACATCCCACTTGAGACTTGTAACACCCCTTGTGTAAACACTTCAGCTGCAGCTTTATCCATCCACGGTACTTTAAAAGATAACGCAACATAATCAATCACCCAAGCTACGACAACAGAGTAGTAAGCCGCGATACAAAATGCGGTTCCTACTCCCCACCATCCAAACCATTCAAATTTCTTATTTAGTTGAGCGAACGCCCCTGGTGCACCTGATTGAAACTTTTTACCAATTGATAACTCTAAAGCTAGTAATGGGATTCCAGCTGTAAATAAGGCAATAAAGTATGGAACTAAAAATGCCCCTCCCCCGTTTTGATATGCGATTCCCGGAAATCGCCAAGCATTCCCTAACCCTACGGCTGACCCAACCGCAGCCATGACAAAAGTACTTCTTGAACTCCACTGTTGACGTGCCATATAGGATTCCCCCTTATGATTTATTTAATTAGATCCTTACTAGATTTCCCCCTCTAGCAAGAATTTAATTACATAATTTGGTAATTGATAGCTATTTTAGCATACCGTATTAGAAAATCAAGAGATAAAATAGACGTTTTTTTAACATTATTCTATCCTTATTCCTCATAAAAAAAGAAAGCCTTAACATTTAAATTTAGACTCTCTTTTATTAAAACTATTGATTAGAATAAAGTTAAAATCGTATTTTGATTAATCTTTCTTCACTCCGTTCAACGCTTTGGAATGATTGATTAGATCGTATTAAAGCGGTATCAAGCTGCCTAGAAAACAATGGATCTCCTATTCGTGATGAAACCTCATTTTCTACTTCTCGTATTGCTTGTCTGACAATCTTTATTACGTTTCAATAAAGTCATTCATTTAAACGTAATAACGGTAAATACTCCCCATAACCCGCTGCTTGCATCTCTTCCTTTGGAATAAATCTTAAAGCCGCCGAATTGATGCAATAACGTAATCCTCCTTGTTCAATCGGTCCATCATTAAACACATGGCCTAAATGAGAATCTGCTTGTGCACTTCTAACCTCAATACGATGCATGTTATGTGACCAATCTGCCTTTTCCTTAATCATTTGGCGTGAAATAGGTTTTGAAAAAGCAGGCCACCCACAACCCGAATTAAATTTATCACACGATAAAAACAAGGGTTCCCCACTGACAACATCGACATAAATCCCTTCTTCAAAATGCTGATCATATTCGTTATAAAACGGTTGTTCGGTTGCATTATTTTGTGTCACCTCATATTGTAAAGGTGTCAAATTCATTCTTAATTCTTCTGGTGATGGTTTCATATATTTCGTCATGATTTCATTTCCTTTTTGATTTCTTGTTAAATGGTGTAAGATTTTTGCGATTTCCTCGGTCTATGATTCATTATTTCCGTCCTTATTTCTCTTTATACCACTGATGAGAGGCTTGTTTCCAAATTTCATTTAATTTTCCCCTTTCTTATGAATCTTTACCTCCTATCATAGCATCGTCTCTTAATCAACTATTTAATTTAATTCATTTCCTTTAACTGACCTAGCCACTATACTAGATAACTTTAAAGAGCTAAATAAAAAGGAACTCTTCAATTAAGAAGAGTTCCCTTTACTATTCCACTTCCGCTAAAACTAAACGAGCCAGATTATAAGCCATGAACATGTCATTTTCATCATGATTTGTTAATAAAATGACCGTAACTTTATCTTCTTGATGACGGAGTAACATCGAATGCCAACCAATTAAATTTCCAGGGTGAGAAACTGTGTCCTCTACCCCCGTATTGACATACCAACCATAACCATATGATTTAGTTCCAACTTTCGAAGACTCTTGAGTCATTAAATCGTAACTTTCCTGTGAAATTAACAGATTAGAATGTAACGCACGATCGTATTTATATAAATCCATGGCTGTCGAATGAAGTCCACCAGAGGAATAACCAAAGGATGGATGTAAGACTTTAGCTTCATCGCCCTCGGAGATATTCCCATTATAAGCTGTTGCCATATTTTCTAATACTAATCCTTCCATATTCAAACCAGATTGAGTCATTCCGGCAGGAATCAAAACATGTTCTTCAATATAGTCTGCATAAGTTTGACCACTAACCTGTTCAATAATGGCTCCTAAGACATCATAGCCTAAATTTGAATAAATTGAATACGTTCCTGGCTCCTCATAATATAAATTCGAAGACTTAAACGCAGGTGCAATAATTTCGTCAACAGTTGTTACCTGACTGTAATTTGTTAAATCATCACCTGAGTATAAGCCTGATGTATGAGTTAACAATTGATGAATCGTTATTAACTCTGCATTTGGCATATCTGGAAAATACTTATCAATCGTCTGATCTAATGTTAATTTTCCCGCTTCAACTAATTGTAAAATGCTAACAGCGACAAATGACTTTGAAACAGAAGCAATTTGAAATTGATGATCGACTGTCATTTCTTCCTGCTCATTCACTTGAGCTAATCCATACGCTTTTAACAGAATAATTTGATCACCTGAAGCGACTAATGTTACACCATTAAATGATTGATCAAGTAAATAGGCATCTAACGATTCAGCCAATGGCTGATAATTAGATGAAATTATTTCACTCACTACTTCTAATGATTCTAACTCTACTGTTTCTATCTCCGGTTTTGGAACAACATTTAATGCCTTGAGTTGGGGAGAACATCCACCTATCACCATGAGGATACTTACTAAAGCTATTAATTGTAGTTGATTCTTCATAAATCCTCCCAATATCACCAATTAATGATTTGATGATTTAAAATCATCCCCTCATCACTATACCATAAGTTACCTTAAAAAACTCTTAAGTTCGACAAACTTCTAGATAAAATCCATATTTTACTTCTATTTAATAAAAAAGTTATATTTTACAATAAATCCCTGAAGGTTTTAATAGATCTAATTAGCGATTGAATACCCTAATAGCTGATTAAATCGTGAGACAATTTCTTGGTTCGGATGAATGGTTAAATATTTTTCAAATAAAAGACGATAGCAAGAATCATTTGAATCATTTAATGGAATTTCTACTTTAATATAGTGTGGACTAACAAGAAATGACGCATCATTTCCATAGTCTTTTTCAATTCCTAAAGCATATACTCCCCAATCAGAACAAGTATAGCATTGATTGTGTTTTGCTTCCTCACAAAACGGAGTAGATTCCCCTGTCGAATCTAATTGCGCTTTAACATTCTCCATTGGATTTAAAAACTCGAGTCTCACTTTATAAAGAGGATAAACGGTACGGATCACTTGCACCTGAATCTCATTATGAGAGACTTCTTTAACTTCTATACATACATGTTCACTTTCAAAATAAGGAGAATTATGTCTTAAATATTCAATTCCATGTTCCCCCTCCACTGAGACTGATTTTAAATAGTTAAATAACTTATAAATCATACTTATCACCTCGTCCTAGGATTCCACTTCGGAAGAATTTCCTCTTTCTTAATAAGTGTATGACATAATTTTAGACGCTATGACAAAAAAAGCTATCAATTGAAATATTCAACAGTTTCAGTTTTATGGATTTTAATCACTAAATTTCTGTTAAAATGGTCAATTAAATGATTTTATACCTAAAAAGGTACTTATCGAGTAGGGTTTAATCCGCTTGAATAAGTACCTTTTTATTAGAAGGTTATATTTTAAATCTAAATATTTTAAGAGCATTCAATATTACTTATTAATAATGATTATAGTTTCCTAACTCTTCTAAAACAGGGCCTAATAAAAGTAAAAAAGCCCATAACCTTAGTTATGGGCGAGGAAATTATCGGTTTCTGATAGAAAGATAATCTCTCCAAAATTAACATATAAACTTTCTTCTCCTGTTTTTACGTTTCGCACATAGGTTTGAAAGTGGTAATCAGAATTAAGTAATCCCTCTAATAGAGCACCAAAAGGTGTGAGGTGTTTACTGTAAGAAAAGAAAACAAAGGTTTCATCTTGAGAAAGAGCACGAGGAACGTAACCTGGTGAAAACTTTGCATCATAGGCTCCGTAGAAATTTTTGATTAACATGGTTTCATCCGTAACGGCATCCTTTAAGTATAAATCACCACCTTCTTCGTAAAATCTATCCTCAGCCATTATGGAATGAACACGCCAATCTGCTTCTAAATCGAGGGTGGAAATTCCAAGAGAGGTTGCCGTTCCATCCTCATTTAATTTAAAAAGTCCCCAATCTTCTAATGCGTCATCATAGGCTTCAAAAATAAGACGGTTATTTGCTTTATCATAGGTAATACCCGAAATGTTTCCATTATCAATGGAATCTTGATGTTCGTAAAGTAATTGTTCATTCTCTAAATTAGCTTGAGAGGTATAAATTTTCAAAATGGAATCTGTATCACGTCGGGTATATATAATTTGACCTGTTAACTCATTTAAAACATCTTGATTGTATTGTCCCCCGACACATCCCCATGCAAATAATGAGAGTAAGCCAGTTATCACAATGGCCAGACTGAACAGAATTATTTTCAATAGTTTCATTTTTTTACCTCTCCTTATCAGTCAATTTTTACTTATCATGAACTATATTAGTCTTGTCCTCTTGATTATATCACAAAAACAGGAAAAACTTTACATTTTAGAACAATAGAGTAAAATAATAATTGTAAAAATAAATGACAAAAAGTAGGTAAAATGACAACCCTTTATATAAGGCTAATTTTTCTAATACATAAGGGAGTTATCGCCTAAAATTATCGTTTTATCATTTGAAATTACAATCGTTTTTGTAGATATTTTTACAGTCATAAAAAAGTCGGTAATAAATTTATTACCGTAAAATTTAGTGATGTAAAAACTAATGTAAAAATCGTCATATTTTTAATAAATAATACTTAAAAACGTTGATAATACAACAAAAGCAGTCATTGTAAAAGTGACTGCTTTTTTCTTTGTAAAAATTAAGGTAATTTACTTTTTTCAACCCCAAAACTGAAACTGTTTTTGAAATATTTATAGCTTTTTTTCTTTCTATATTATATAGGAATTTATACTGCTAATTCGATCACTTGTTCCCAAGGTAAGTTGGCTTGTCCAAAGTGACCATATGCGGCTGTTTGTTTAAAGATGGGTTGACGTAATTGTAACATTTCAATAATTCCTTGTGGATGTAACTTGAAATTACGTTTAATGATGTTAACTAATTGCTCATTTGAAACATTTGCAGTTCCGAAATCTTCAACTAAAATCGATGTTGGTTCAGCAACCCCAATGGCATAAGATAATTGAATCTCACATTTTTCAGCTAAACCATTCGCAACGATATTTTTAGCAATGAAACGTGCCATGTAAGCTGCTGAACGGTCTACTTTTGTTGAGTCTTTTCCAGAGAAAGCTCCTCCACCGTGACGGGCATATCCACCATATGTATCAACAATGATTTTACGTCCTGTTAATCCAGCATCTCCATCTGGTCCACCGATCACAAAGCGTCCGGTTGGGTTAATGAAAATACGAGTTGCTTCATCCATTAAAGCAGGATCAATGATTGTTTCAATGACATGCGCTTTTAAATCAGCAACGATTTGTGCATGTGACACTTCTTCATCATGTTGAGTTGAAATAACGATCGTATCAACGCGTACTGGTTCATTTACTTCATTGTATTCAACCGTTACTTGTGTTTTTCCATCTGGACGTAAGTAGTCTAATGTTCCATTTTTACGAACTTCACTTAATTTTTTAGCTAATTTATGAGCTAATGAAATGGGTAACGGCATTAACTCTTCAGTCTCACGACAAGCATAACCAAACATTAATCCTTGATCGCCCGCTCCGATCACTGCCTCTTCTTCATCTTGCTCGCGCGCTTCTAATGAAGCATCAACCCCTTGTGCAATATCAGGTGATTGTGCATTTAACTCTACCATCACGCGGCAGTTATCTGCATCTAATCCAATTTCTTTTGCTGTATATCCGATTTCACGAATCGTTTGACGAACAATCGCTTCAAAATCAACTGTCGCTGTCGTTGTAATCTCTCCTGTCACTAAAACTAAATCCTTTGAAGCAACTGTTTCACATGCGACACGCGCCATTGAATCTTGTGCTAAAACTGCATCTAAAACTGCATCTGAAATTTGGTCACAAACTTTATCTGGATGCCCTTCTGTTACTGATTCTGATGTGAATAATTTACGTTGTTTCATAAATATCTCCCTACCTATCTATTTACTTGCTACTAATAATGCTAATTCTCTTAATACTTTACATGCCACAATCGTTGATACGTTAGCTGTATCATAATGTGGACTTAATTCAACCATATCGGCTCCAACTAATTCGATGTCAGCTGCTTTAATTGCTTTAAACACCGTCTCTAGTTCACGATATGTAATTCCACCTGGTTCTGGCGTTCCAGTTCCAGGGAAAATAGATGGATCTAAAATATCTAAATCAATCGTGATATATACTTTTTTCCCTGATAACTGTGCCACAATATCTTTCACGCTATGAACAGTGAATGGCTCCATATAAGTATGGTGATCTTTTAAAGCAAAATCGAACTCTTGCTTCATTCCTGAACGAATACCAAACTGATAAATGCGACCATCACCAAGAATATCCCAACAACGACGAATAACTGTTGCATGCGATAATTTTTCATTGTTATACGTTTCACGTAAGTCTGTATGCGCATCAAAATGTAGAATATGAATATTAGGATGCTTTTTCACTAATGCTTCAATAACTGGAAGTGTTACTAAATGCTCTCCACCAATCATTAATGGCTTTTTATGATCATTAATAATTCCCGCTGCAACTTCTTCTATCTCAGATAAGATTTTCGGTGTATTTCCGTTCGATAAAGCGACATCTCCCGCATCACAAATCGAATAATCTTCTAAATCTAAATCAAGCAATGGACTGTACGTTTCGATCCCATCTGATTCACAACGCATCTGTTGCGCGGCAAATCGCGTTCCTGGACGATAAGAGGTTGTTCCATCAAATGGAGCACCGAAGACAACCACATCTGCGTCTTCATAAGAGGCTTCCATAGCTAAAAACTGAGCTGCATTACTTAGACGATTTTGCATCTTCAAGCATCTCCTTTACAAATGTCGGTAACATGAATGATCCTACATGGATATCTGTGTTATAGTACTTTGTTTTTAAACCTAATGCGTTCCATTCATCAACTTTCGCATCTTTAATCGGATCAAATGTTTTAGAAGCAAATCCAAATAACCAATGTCCTGATGGGTATGTTGGAATATGTGCCTGATAAACCTTTGCAATTGGGAAAATACGATTAATTTTTTCATGAGCACGTTTCATTTCGCGTGCATTATGAGCAAAGTAGGGGCTCTCATTTTGATTCACTAAAATTCCATCTTTTGATAAAATGCGATAACAATTTTGATAGAATTCTGTTGAGAACAATCCCTCTCCTGGACCAATTGGATCCGTTGAATCAACAATAATTAAATCATACGTTTCATCTTTGGCATTAGCTACCCAAGCTACCCCATCTTCAAAATATAAATGAATTCGTGAATCTTCTTCTAATTTAGAAGCTGTAATCGGTAAAAACTCTTGTGACGCACGAACCACTAACTCATCAATTTCCACCATATCAATTTTTTCAATTGAGGAATAACGTGATAATTCACGAGCTGTTCCACCGTCTCCACCACCGATAATTAAAACATTTTTAATGTTAGGATTTACACACATTGGTGTGTGAACGATACAATCATGGTAAACAAATTCATCTTTTTCATTAACCATCATTAAACCATCTAAGGTTAAAAACTTTCCTAATTCTTGGCTTTCAAAGATATCTACTTGTTGAAAATCTGACTTTTTTGAATAAAGTTGCTGATCGACTTTAATTGAAAAACGTACGTTTTCTGTCCACTCTTCTGTATACCAAAACTCCATGTTTATCTCTCCTTTTATGACTTACACTGCAGCCGCTTCAATTGGTTTATGTGTAATTAATCCTAAATCATTTTTACTATGTTTTTGAATTTTTGACGTTAATCCACGTGGGATTTCAATCGATTCACTAAATTCAGATTTTAAAATGGTTTCTAAATATTCAAAACTCTTCCATGGATCAATCTCACCACATGTGAAGAAATCAGCAGATGCAAATCCATATTCAGGCCATGTATGAATCGTTAAATGAGATTCAGCTACAATAACAGCTCCGCTAACTCCCCATGGATTAAAATGATGAAAAACAGAATCAACAATCGTTGCTTTGGCTTCTAACGCTGCTTGATTCATTGATTGTTCAATGAGCTCAGGGTCTTTTAAAACTTCTGGATCACAATTGTAGTATTCAACTAAAATGTGACGACCTAATGTTTCAACTTTATGCATAGGTAACACTCCTTTATCTTAAGAAAGATTGTTTTCTTTAATCACTAATAACTGTTTCATTGCTTTATCAACATTATCTGTTAAAAAAGCATGACTTTGTTTGAGTTGCTTCAAGGAAATAATCACTTCTGAAGTAATTCGTTCACCTGGGGCAACAATAGGGATACCTGGTGGATAAGCTAAAATGGATTCACCCGCTAATCGCCCAATGGCTTCTTCGAGCGGAACTAATTCTTTTTCACTAAAGTAGGCATCACGTGGAGATAGTTCAACTTGAGGATGACTCACTAATTTAAATGGGGTTTGCTCAATGTTAGATTCTTTGTGATGCTGACTCGCTATGTCTTTAAACGCCTCAATTAAGCGATTAATATTTTTTAATTGATCACCTAAGCTAATCACAGCTAAGACATTATTAAAGTCAGGCATCTCTAATTGGATATTATATTTTTTCCACATCAGGTCATAGACTTCAAATCCCGTTAATCCTAATCCTTGAACATTTACCCCTAGTTTAGTCACATCATAAGACTGATGGTAAACACCTATCGGTTCAATCGTATGCAATCCTGGAATTTGGTTGATTTTATATCGCGCATATTCACTTAAATAAATCGTTTTAGATAATTGTTCATGGCCATTTAAGACTAAATTCTGGCGCGCTCCATCTAGACTACTCATGAGTAAATAAGAACATGAAGTAGATTGTAGCATGTTAATGACTTGTTGAACTTTTTTAACATCAATGCGTGCTTTATTAACAAGCAAAGCAGACGCTTGAGTTAAGGCTCCCCCAGTTTTATGAATGCTCACACATGAGACATCAGCTCCTAATTCAACTCCCGAAGGTGGCAGATCAGGATGAAAAGGAAAATGTGCTCCATGTGCCTCATCCACTAAGACAAGTACATCTCTTTGATGACAAATTTGAATAATTTGCTCTAAATCGGTGACAAAGCCATAATAAGTTGGATTTAATAAAAATACAGCTTTGATGTTTGAATCTTGATTAAGCATTGATTCAACATCAGATGGTTTAACATTACAAGCAATTCCTTCTTTTCCTAGCATTTCTGTTGGCAAATAAACAGGAGTTGCTCCACACAGAATCAAACCATTCAATGCTGACTTATGAATATTTCTCGGTAGCAATACTTTATCGTTCGGTCCTAATACTGACATTAGCATACAGTGAATCGCCGATGTGGTTCCATTTGTCATAAAAAAGGCAGCATCTGCATGATAGGCATCCGCTAACAATTCCTGTGCTTCTTTAATAACTCCTTTAGCATTCGATACATTATCAAGCAATGGCAGGGAATTAACATCCATTCTCATCAGTTCATGTCCAAAATATTGATTTAATACCTTTACTCCCTGACCACGTTTATGACCAGGAACATCAAAAGCTGCAATATCTTGAAGGCTATATTCTTTTAAAGCCGATAACAGTGGAATGTCACGATGTTTTTCTAATCGGTTAGTATCTACGACTGAGACATATTGTGTGTTTAAATCCATACATTTCAAATGACTCACTTTATTCTCCTCCTTTCTATGCAAAGAGATTTATTTCTCTTCCAGTTACCAATACAAGACGATTTGTTTAGTATTTATAAACTTTTTAGGCAAAAAAAAGTTTTTTCAGTTAAAAACACAAAACGAACTCTTTCATTTTTTTGCTTTATCACACAAAAATCAACAACAAAAACAGGATAAAATACTATATCTTGCCTATAAATGGATTTTTATTCACCTTTTATTACCCTGTTGACTGATTACCAGCACAACATCGACTATAATAGTACACTTTTTTTCCTTTAGCAATACTTTTTTAGCAAAAAATATTAAAATTTAATTATTTTTAACAACTTGTTTTATATTACTAAACTTAACTTGCCTCATTCAATCCAGAAGTTTAATTTATATAAACTAACAAAAAAAGACAATCCTGATTTTAGGATTGCCTTTTTTTGTTAACTAATAACACAATTTCTACCGTTATTTTTTGCCTGATATAGTTTTTGATCTGCTTCTTGTAATAATTCAGTTTGTTTTAAATTACCTGATTGACACATTGAAAGTCCAATACTACACGTTAAGCGGTGAACATGATCCCCAATTTTAAAAAAATGACGCTCAACAGACTGGCGAATTCGTTCAGCAACTTTATTCGCATGAGAGAAATCCACATTTTTCAAAATAACAACAAACTCTTCCCCACCATATCGACTCATCCAATCGATATCATGACGAAGGACTGACTGAATCACTTCAACAAATTGCTTTAACACTTCATCACCGACTAAATGTCCATGTAAGTCATTAATTTGTTTAAAATGATCAATATCAATAATCATGATCGCTAAATTCGTTTCATAAAAGCTACTATACATTATTTCTTTAGCTAACTGTGTTTCAAAGTAGCGTCGATTATAAACTTTTGTTAACTCATCCGTGTTAGCTAACTCCGTCAAAGTTGTTGTTGTTGTATTGAGTGGTAACGCTAAGTTAAAAGACAAATCAGAAAAGAAATCATCAGCTGTCACTTTTTTCAGTAGTTCTACAATGTATAAGCGACCTTCGCGTTCGATTGGCAAGGCAAATATACAATACGCCCCATCTTTATAGCGTTCGATTTTAAAAGTAGATTTCTTGTTTTTATAAGCCACAAAAGACACACAATTGCCACAAACGGTATCTTGTTCCCAAAAATCGTAACAATGACGCCCTTTTCTAGGTAATTCAATTGAGCTGCACGCCCCTTCTTCTTTAATCAGTTCCTTTTTAATGGGATCCACAATACGGATACTATCATATAACCCAATAAATATACTTAATCGCTCACGAATTTCATTAATCAATTCTGTTTCAAACATTTGTCTGTCCCCTTTTATTATTAGATTGCTGATTCTTCTCCTTTTGATAACTGTTGATCTAACTGCCTTTTCAATCCGTCATTTTCTTGGACTAATTGCACGACCTTTGATTCATAGTCTTCTTTTAACTTTTCGATCTTTTCGCTGTGGTCTTGTTGTAATAAAAGACGCAATTCTTGTAATTCAAGCGTTTGTTTTCGTTTTAGCAACTCAATCTCTTGCTCCATTGCCACTTGATTTTGATTCATTTTTTCTGAAAACTTATTCTTTTGCTCTTCTTTCTCATCTTCAATCATATGAATTCGACGATTTAAACGTTTAACTTCCTCTTCTTTGTCTTCAATTAACGCTCGAAGTTTAGTTAACTCCTCTAAAGCTGCATCTGCTGTTTCGATTTTGACTTCAACTTCAACAAATCTCTTCTCTAATTCACTATTTTTCTCCCGTAGTAAATCATTTAAATCTTTTAAATTACGTCGCTCTTCTTTTTGAACAGTAACTTCTTGTTTTAAACCTTTGACTTGATCCTTTAATTGTTGGATTTGTCGTTCTTTTTCTTCTAATTGTGAAAGTTGTTCTTTTAATTGCGCGATTTCTTCTTCTTGCTCATAAAGTTGTTGATTTTCTTTATTCTTAGTTTCTAACTCACGTAATTGTACGCGCTCTACCATATTGATATAAATGTCCGCCATACGCTTTGTCAAACGTTGAAGTTCATCAATATCTTGTGTGAACTGATCAGATCCTGTCCCGATTTGTCCTAATTCAAACTGTGTCAACATCATTTGCATTAAATCTTTATTATTCATCCCGTTTTGTTGTGCCAATTCGAGAAATCGATTCTTCAATTCTTCATCTATACGTACACTAAATACTGCATCTGCCATTTTCTCACCTTTTTTTGCTACATTTTTATCTATTATAGCATATTTTTTAGTATTTTTACACCCTACATGTTTACACCTTCAAAAAGTATACATCAGTATACAAGGCATAAAACATACATATACAACAAGTTTACTTATGTTTACAAATGTATACAAAACTAATTACAAAATATTATATTCAATATAACTTTTATTATATTGAATATAATTGAGGGGATTAAAAATAAGCAAAAAAAAGGGGGAACAAAGAAAAATGAAGAATAAAAAAAAGGGAAGAGACGAGTTAAATTATGGAAAACAAAAAAACTAACGCAAAACGACAATAAAAATAATGAAAAAGAGTGAATAAATTAAACTGAAAGGATAAGAACGGACAGAAGCGATGAACGATACTAATGAGTAAAACGTAACAATGAATAAGGGAAGAAAAAGGAGATGAATAATAAATCGAATGGAAACTAAACAGTACAACGTGAAACATTCAAGTAATCGATAGCTGATAGAACGAATAAAAATTTACAAAACCATTCGACTTAAAACAGGGATCTATTCCTGTTGAACAACGGGTTTTATAAACTAGTCCATGATTTAAAAGACAAAGAACGACTCATTGGTAAAACAATTCCTCGTCAAAAAGATAAAAGTAACCCCCCCTCTATTAGAGGAAGATGAGAATTCAGCAAACGGAAGAAATGTTATAGTGGTTAGAGTTACGGATTTGATGATGAATAACATGGGGAACAGAGCTAATAAAATGAGTGTATGAAGACAAGTGAAAGATAAATAAACTTAAAACAGAGCTTGAGAAATGAGTTCTTTTAAAAGAAAGGATTGTCAATCGCATCTTGATTGCTATTTTGAGTTAGCTAGGCCATCATTTAGACCTCTTTAAACCGAAAGTCACACATAAAAGTACTCACCACCGTTCACGAGATCAAAAAAGCGCTAGTTGAAGAAAACTAGCGCTTTTTTAAAATATTAAATCACTAATACGGAAACATTCAATCCTGGATCATCATAACTTCCCCAAGATTGCCAATCCATTTGTTCTTCTTGATTCAGTTGCTGTCGATGTCTTGAATATTCATCAACTAATATGAGTTTCGTATCTTTTGCCTTGTTCATTTCAACTAATGATTTTAATTCATTCACTTGCGAGAAAAACTGTGGCATTAAGACTCGAGGTAAATGATACTCACAAATATCACGGCGATGACGTGAAGGTTCAAATAGGACACGCACGACCAACTCAACTTGAGAAGACGATTTAAACATGTCACGATAATTCATTCCTTGTGAAACAACGACTAATTCATGCTCGTTATACTCTTTACCCCCTCTTTTTAGCGGATAGTCTTGATAAACTTCTAGGGCATACCCCTTTTTTTCAATCAACTCAATCATCTTTTTTTGCAAAATCCAGGCAATATCACGTTGCACCATAAATTGATAAGTTGGATAGTCCTGCTGTAACGCTTGTACCGATAATTCTAAAATTTCTTTTGCTAAAGACATAACTTCACCCTCATGTTTATTCGATTAATTCATCCTATTCACAAGAGTAAAAAATTATTATAAAATGTTTGAATCATTTTGAAGATAGATTTTTATTTCGATCGAGCATCCATCCAATTAATAAAATGACCCCACAGCAGATGGTAAAAATCACTGGCTGATCTAAATTTTTAATGCCAATCGCTATATAGGCCCATATAAAGACTAATGGATATAAAAAATCATTCTGACTAATATTAAACGCAATCGCTATAAATCCAGCAAACATTAAAATAAAAACAGCCCAAAAGACTTCAGGTAATCCTAATAAATTTGCAAATCCCGCTGCTTTTAAAACAATTGAGATTTCAATAATAGTGGCAATAGATAACCATCCTAAATAAATCGAGAATGGTGCTCGAAAAAATAAAGGTTTCGTTTTTACATGTTGACATGAAAGATAAGAACCCATCGCACTGATGAAAGCTCCTACTATAAATAAAGACGCAAAAGGTTGTCCCGCTAATAAAGATCCTCCTGCACATAAAAGACTAATGGGTAAAAAAAGACTCACTTTCATATAACCCTCATCATACGGGGTTGACTTTAATCCAAACTTAATGATCCAGATTCCTAAAAGAACATAAATGAGTACCCAAATTAAAAATGCATAGCCAGCAGGTGTAATAAGAGGTCGGGCATCTGGGACTGAAAAGGCTGTTGCTCCATTTACTAAAGTCGATGTAATTAATAAAAAGCTATAACTCACTAAATTAAATAATGTAAATAGATATTTTTTGTTCATAACTTCCTCTCCTCATTCATTAGATTGATAGTTAATCATATGTTGGATTGAAAGAAATACGAACTAAAATGATGAATAATAAAAAAAAGCTTAGTCATCTAAGCTTTTTTTATATTAAATTCTAAATCATCTAATTGAATAAAGTCTCCTGCATTCTCTTTTAACTTATCAATCGAGTGAACATAACGGTTAGTTGTGGCAATATTTTGATGAGCTGCAAAATCACGAACCTTTTCAATACTTGCCCCACCTGTAATCGCTAAGGTAATCGCTGTATGCCTAGTCGAATGAACCTTTAAATGCTTATTGATATCGGCTTTTTTACAGGCAGCTTTAATCATATAATTTAATGAACTTGGGTCTAACTTCTCATTATTTCGTTTATTTCTTGAATGACCAATAAACAAATAAGCTTCTGCATGATCATTAAAATTACGGTCCGTTCGCTTCACGTAATCATAAATGAGCGATTTAACTATCGGTTGAATCTTAACCATATCCTTTTTACTTCCTTTTCGGATGACATGAATGACATCATATTCCCCATACTTTGCGATATCTTTTAATTTAATATTAATAAGTTCTGATTTACGGAGTGCTGTCGTCAATGCTAAATACATGATAGTCTTATTACGAAGATCTAAAATCTTCTTCGTATCAAACACACTTAATAACTTCACACATTCTTCAGACGTTAGAAACTCAGTTTCTTTAGAATTCACTTTCGGCTTTTCATCGCGAAGATTTCCAAATGGGTTAAAATATAATAACGCCCTTCCCGTTCGGTTATCTTGATATTTTAACAGCCATTTATAGAGTGAACTTAAAGAGGATACTTTACGGTTAATCGTCGCTGAGGCACACCCTTTTCCTTTTAAATCTAATAAATAATGTTCAACATCAAACATATTGACAGCCACAATTTGTTCTATCGTAATCTCCTCAATTTTTTCAACTTGAAAAAAGTCTAAAATATCACGTTCATATGAAATAGCTGTATATTTACTACTACTTCCTTTTAAATTTAAAAAATGGCGAATAAAATGAGTTTTTTGTCGCTCACCTACCGCCCGATTTTGCGTTAATACTAGTTCCATTACGTTTCACCATCTCTGTTTCATATAAGTCAAAATTTTAAACGATCTAGATTTTTTATCAGTTTATAGAGTATTCCTATCATAACACAAATTTGACCAATAAAAAAGAACCTACGTACTAGGTTCTTTTATCTAAAAGTATCTTTTAATTTAACTCCAAGGTATATCTCGCCTAAAGCAGTCACAATTAAAGCCGTTCCAATAAAATAAGGCGCTGTTATCAATGCTGAAAAAGGTTGAAAGACGACAATGGCACCAAAAATAACTAAAATAGCATTTGAAACGGTATAAATATTGAATCCAAAATATCCATTTCTAATTGAGATAAACATTAAATAAACACCTCGAACAAGAACCCATATTCCATAAATCAAGACTAGAAGATCTAAGGTTGAAATGGGATATAACCATAATACCAGTCCAAATAAAATATTAATGACACCATTAAAGATATAAAACCATTTTCCTTCGCGAGTCCCACTACGAATAATCGTTAAAACCCCAACAATGATAAAGAGTACCGCGATAAGAGTGCTCAAGCTAATAATACTCTGAAGCGGGAAGATAAAAAATAATAATCCAATAATGGCAAAAATGATCCCTTCAATAATAAACATCTTCTCTAAATACGTCGTCATATAATGACTCCTTTCTATTCAAATGCCTCACATCATCGTTTCATATCACCTTCTCCATTTATTAGAGCAAGATAACTTATCTCTTCTTGCAATACAAAATGATGATCTGATTTTGGAAAACTCGTCATTTAATGAATAGTCATCGTATCCTTTATCACAATTGAATATCTTTTAGAATTAAACAACGAGAGACAGTGACTTCATCTTTTCCAAAACCTAAGATTAGTATGTGACAGATAGTGCCATTTTATAATTAGGAAATCTACATCAACTATTGCCACTCGTACTCAGCGACGATTTAAACGAACATCATGTAAAGCGTTACAGCACAACATTTTATAAAAACCCTTTCAAATTAAGCATTCTTTCGGTATAATGAAGTGAACATTAGGATGAGGGGGATTTTTATGCGTAAACTTCAAACATTTGAAGCTTATTTAGACACATTTGAAACGATTACGGCTTATTTAAATAAGAGTTATTACCAGGGGGAAAGCCAGTCCTTTCGATTAAAAGATGAAACATCAACGACAACGTTACTAAACATCTTAGAAACAGTCGATGAAGGCGAATATATGAAATATATCTTAGAAACTCCTATTCTCGAGTTAGGAAAAAACTATAAGGTGATTGATGATCATAACCTAGCTGTGCCACTACAATATGGATATGTTGTCAGAACAAAGGAATTTGATGAGGCCTTTTATTATGATGGACATGATTTAGGTGTAACCTATACGAAGGAAGCTAGTACCTTTAAAGTTTGGTCACCGATCGCAACTCAAGTTAAAGTTGAAGTTCAAACAAAGGATGGGATTGAGACTTACGATTTAACAAAGGGAGATGAAGGTGTTTGGTCGATTACAATTTCTAAAGATTTAGAGCTCGCCTCTTATATTTATCTTGTTAAAGTGAATGGAACATGGAATCAAGCAACAGATCCGTATGCTATTGCCTCTACGCCTAATCATCAACGCACGGTTATCGTGGACCCTGAAAAAATCAAAATAGATTCAAAACGTGAATTAGCACCTGAGGTTAAGTCATATACCGATGCAATTATTTATGAAATGCATGTTCGTGATTTCTCAGTTCATAAAAATTCAGGAATTAAGCATGTTGGTAAGTTTTTAGGCGTGGTTGAAGAAGGAACAAGAACAAGTCGTGGAACTTTAACAGGTCTTGATTACCTTGTCGATCTGGGTGTCACACATATCCAATTATTACCAACTTATGATTTCGGATCAGTGGATGAGCTTAACCAATTTGAAACTTATAACTGGGGATATGATCCAGTTCAATACAATGTTCCTGAAGGAAGTTATTCAACAGATGTTCATAATCCTTACTCACGCATCATTGAAATGAAACAAATGATTGCTAAATTACATGAAAAAGGATTCAGAGTGATTATGGACGTTGTCTATAATCATATGTTTGACCGTCAAACATCATCATTTGAAAATATCGTTCCTAATTATTATTTTAAACTTGGTGAAAATGGTGAAATTTCAAATGGTTCATTCTGTGGAAATGATGTTGATTCATTACGCCCGATGTGTCGTCAATTCATTATTGATTCTTGTAAAATGTGGGTCAAAGAATATGGATTTGATGGATTCCGCTTCGACTTAATGGGAATTTTAGATACAGAAACAATGAATCAAATCGCTGATGAGTGTCAGGCGATTGATGCTTCAGTCATGGTTTATGGTGAAGGATGGAACATGCCATCCATCATGCCAGAAGAAGCAAAAGCGATGATGTATAATAACAAAAAAATGCCAAAAATCGCCCACTTCAATGATCGTTTTGGACGTGGAATTAAAGGATCTCCATTTGAAACAGAAATGTCTGATATTGGATATGGTTTAGGATATACAGGAGATATTAATCGTGCGATGAATGTCGTAGCAGGATCTTGTACGGACATCGGAATGGAAGCATTATTTGTAGAGCCAACGATGACGTTAAACTATGTTGAATGTCACGATAATATGACATTATTTGATAAAATCATGTTATCAAACCGTTGTGAATCATTAGAAACACGCTTAAAACGTCAAAAAATGATTACGGCTTTAATTCTGGTCTCTCAAGGCATTGCCTTCTTACATGCAGGACAAGAATTTAACCGGACAAAAGATGGCGATCATAACTCTTACATGTCACCAGATAGCGTTAATCAATTGGACTGGGACCGCAAAGATGAATACATAGAAACGGTGGAATTCGTCAAAGGATTTATTAACTTACGTAAAGAACTTAAAGCCCTACGCTTAAACACAGCAGAAGAAATCAAACAACACGTCACAGTTAACAAATTAGATGATCGTGTCATTGAGTATACAATCTCTAATGTTAAAGCTTATGGACCATACGAAGAAATTAAAATCTTTATCAACCCAACACACGAACCATTTAATATAAACCTTGAAAAAGAATATCTCATTGTTGCAGACCAAAGTGGACTTTTGAAACAACATCTAAAATCGGATCAAATAACGATTAATGCGATTGAATTGAAAGTTCTTGCTATTTAATAAAAACATAACTAGCTACTATGAATTTTTTCAGGATAGTAAAAAAGATCTCAACTTTAACCCCATAACTATCAAATTATTAAACGCATTATAAATAGATTTTTACTTAATCTATTAAAAATATAATAAAAAAGCAAGTTTTCTTATAAAAAGGCCCTATTAAGTAAGTTATTTTAACTACTTAACAGGGTCTTTTTTATATGACATGTTATTTAAAGATAAGAATTAAATTAATCCTTACTCGACAGAAAATGAGACATCATCAATATCTACTTCTTTTAAACCGCTTGTGTCAGAGGTTATAACAAATTTAATTTCTGCAAATTGTGCTCCTATTGGTGCTATTGGAGTAATTGCTCGATAGTACCCAAAGGAGCGATTACTATTTTGTAAGTCTTGATTTCTGACAGAGATAGTTAACGAATTTGATAATGGGTTTTGATTCATATCCAAAAATGTAACTGTTGCGATTAGGCCTACATTTTGACCTTCCGCATGTGCAAAGAATGAAAAGTTATAAAAGCATCCTGGATTAATATTCTCCACTATTTGAGACAAATTAGTATTTGGATTATCTCCAAAAGTTAACGATACAGAAAACTGTCCTGAATGAACTCTACCTTGCGCCCTCTCTTGACTTATTCGACTCGGTGTTGTACTAGTCCAATCTATTGGAACTTTTGGATTATCTCCTCCTGGGAATAACTCCATTCCTCCATTTTCAACCATTTCGCCCAATGATTTACATTCGCATTCACATTGACCGGTTGGTCCTGTTGGTCCAGTTGCCCCTCTTAGACCGGTTGCTCCGGTTGGTCCGGTTGAACCTGTTAGACCAGTTGCTCCGGTTGGTCCCGTTGGTCCTGTTGCTCCGGTTGGTCCCGTTGGTCCAGTTGCTCCGGTTGGGCCTGTTGGTCCTGTTGGACCGGTTGAACCTGTTGGACCTGTTGCTCCCGTTGGTCCTGTTGCTCCGGTTGGGCCTGTTTCTCCGTCGAATCCTTTCGGGATTACAAAATCAAAAATATGGTTTGGTCCTGTTGGATTTCGGTCTGTTACAATTGCAGAAGAACCAGCTTCTCCAGTTGTTGTATTACCTACTGCCAATGTTTCTCCAACTCCTGTTGGACCGGTTGCTCCCGTTGGACCGGTTGCTCCTGTTGGACCGGTTGCTCCCGTTGGACCGGTTGCTCCCGTTGGACCGGTTGCTCCTGTTGGACCG
>JABLTO010201739.1_pt1 | contig 28306 bp, 24 predicted proteins | sample 7160091 | NCBI WGS metagenome assembly JABLTO01 (sample SAMN14651225, study PRJNA627086) | human gut metagenome | isolation source: feces | host: Homo sapiens
ACGTTCTGTGTAACCTGAGCAACCTCCGCACGGGTGATTGCGTCGTCAGGTCTGAAATAACCGCCGTCGCCCTGGATTACGCCGTAGTTTGACCATGTGTCGATATAGCTCTCTGCCCAGTGACCCGAAGTGTCACCGTACTGAGCGGCAGAAACTGCTGTCATGCCAAAAGTGGTCAAAACCATAGCTAAAGCCAGAACTAAAGCTAAAACTTTTTTAAAGTTTCTCATCTTGAAAAACCCCTCCTTAAAATATAAAAATAATAATTTTTTTCAAATTATTTTATCCATTTTCACCAATACATCTATGATACATTCTAATACATTTTCAATAAAATGTCAAACATTATTTTTGGCTTTTTTTGTTAAAAGGACAGAAATTTTGCCAATTTGCTTTTTAGATGGAGAATTTTTCCCAAAGGCCCGCCTAAAAAATCACCCACCCCGTCGCGCTCTGTCGGCAACAACTTAGGAATGTTATTGACATTGCATACTTTGTGCAAATCGGAATACCGTGAGCCGGCCAACTTCAAAGAAGTTGGGTCACAGCCGCCTGCGCGACATAACGAATTATCCCACATAATTTATATACTTTTGTCGGGGTACCTGTCGCCCGCCCCGTTGCGATTGCCCTCTCCTCCCCAATCGCCGGGGCGGGCAGGGCTCCCGAAAAATCGAAGATTTTTTGGGAAATAGGAGCGATTGCCAGTAAAAGTGCAGCCTTGCTGAGCAGGCAAGGCGCACGAAAAGGGCATATTGCGACGACGGCAAAGCCTTTATCAAAAAATATACGAATTTGGATATGCGTACACCAATTGGTTGTAGGGGGCGGCTTCCCAGACGCCCCGAATACAAACCAACGGCTTTTACCAATGTAAATGGTGTCGGCTTATACTTTGGTTGCCCAATCCCGGTTAATTTGACATGACACACAATTTACCGGCGGGGCGTCTGGGAAGCCGCCCCCTACGATTTGAATATTTACGAAAATATCAATCCATTTATACGGATAACAATTATTAGTTTTCCCTCCTTGCAATCAAAAAGGCGGACGATATTGTCCGCCTTTTTAGTTTACTGTACTGCTTCAAAGCTTATGTCCGCAAAATACGGGTCTGTGTTTCTCGCAACCAATCTAATCTGATTAAGAGTTGTGTCCACTCCCGAAATTGCTGCCATCGACTTATTAACAACCTCTGTTCCCGCAGGATTTTTAACGGTCACCGTTATAAAGTCGCCTGCGTCTTTCTTATCATAATCAAGAGTGATTGTGATTGTGAACCAGCCTGCCGTCTCGCCTGAGTAGCTGTATGCGGAGGTGGTTGTTCCCAAGTCGGGACCCGTGCAGAACGCGCCGCTGTTTGAGTTGATAACCTCTGCAATTACGCCGCCTAAGTCGTTCTTGCTATCCTGGTAGAAGCTTGCCTTTTCGTTCTCAAGATAAATTCTAAATCCGCTTGCCACCGTCGGGTCAAGCCACATATCCGCTTTAAACACAGCCTTGCCCGACGAAACCGGAGCGTCCAAGGTCTTATAAACGTTTCTGTTAATTATATGCAGAGCGTCCTTGCCTTGGTACTCCACATTTTCCATCTCTCCGGTGTTGTCTGTGGCAGAGGTCTGACCCTGCTTCCAATCTGCGTATATTCCCATGCTCTTTGCCTTGAACGTAACCGTTACGGTTACCTCCTCGGCGGGCATTATAAAGGAATTATTCTCATCAAGAGCTATTGTCTCTCCGCTTGCTGTCTTCACAACGTTTATTGCGTCAGTCTCATAGTTGCTGTCGGGATTTGTTACTACCTCAACAACGTCCCCCTCCAGAGCTCTTGAAGCGCTTGCGCCGTTCACCTTAAAGGAGAAAGAGCCGTTTTCCGCGGGAGTCTTATTGATAGCTATCTTCTGGCTCGTCTCGCCTGTATAGTATACGGGCTCCCAGCCTCCGAAGAAGTCTTCCGGCTCCGGCAGAGTGTAGCCGTTTGCCGTATATGTTCCCTTGGGGTTATCAACCGATGCTGTCAGGTCTGTGTCAGGATCGTCTTCCTTATAAAGTCCGTTTATAACGTATGCAGCAGCCGCATTGGTCATGGGATTGCCGCTCATTGAGCCCCACTTTGAAGGTACTGCCGCTCCGCTTGCAACAGTCGTATGATCGAAGATAACCTTACAGTTTGTGTTGCCCCAGGGACGACCCCAGTTACCAACCGTCTTGCCCGACGGGAACCTCATTCCGGACTCGCCTGTGTTGCCGATAGTACAATCCTTAAAGTAATAGCCGTGATAATCGTCTATTGTGTTGGGCGACTTAACGTTTATCTTGCAGGCAGTAATCTCGCCGCCTCTTACCATATCGCTGTAACCTGTCCACAGGAGGGAGCAGTTCTCAAAGTAAGCATTATCGCCGCCGCAGATATAGTCTGTGTTACCGGAAATTTCACATTCCTTTGCGTACAGGGAAGCCGTGCTCGTACCGAAGGTATCCTGGCTTGATGAGAACGAGCAGCGATAGAGCTCAATCTCACTTCCGCCTGCGTAAATTGCCGCAGCTCTCTCTTTTGCCGTAGAGCTTCTGACCTCGGTCTTTGGGTTGCTCCTGTCAAAGTACTTTGCATCTTTTCCGCCGGGAACTACGCCGTCGTCAAGCTCCGCTTGGGTTATATACTTATTAAAGGTATTAATAAAGTTAATATTCTCCGCACGGAATCCTCTCATTGTGGTGCGGATTGTTGCACCCCAGTTACTAACCGTCCTCTGAGTTGTCCTTGCCGCTGCACAGTCCGCATTATAGAGACCGCTCGCGTCTGCCGAATAGTAAACATAGCCTATGCCGTAGTACCACTGAATTGTGGGCTTATCAGTCGGGTCAGCCGCCTTTAAAACAATATCCTCAACGTCAATTAAGAGCTGTTCCTCATAAACGCCCGGGTCTATTACGATCGTAACGGTCTGACCTGCGGTTCTGTTCATCTTGCGAACTGCGGACAGAGCCTTGTTCACCGTGTTATACTCCTTGTCTGCGCCAACCTCCAAAGTGGACTTATACTCTACCTCGCCCAGGTTGTTCACGAACAGAATGTTCTTCTCGGCGGCGTCATCCTTTTTGGAAATTGTTAAATCCTCTTTTGACAACTCCGACAAGGTATACTTATCGGAAGCTCCTTCAACCGAAACCTCATAGACCTCGCCCGACATAAGACTTGCGGAATAAGTTCCGTCCGCCGAGATTTCGCATACAGCCGCAGGTACCATCTCGCCCTTTTTGGTAAACGAGACTGAAGCATTGATTGAGCTGTCATATGCCTCGGGCTTATTCCTCATATCATCCGAATATGTGATGTACGCCGTACCCGTAACCGGAACTTCCTTTGCCTTATAAACAGAGCTTTCCACGCCGATATTGTCAACACCGATTACTACAGAGCCGCCGCCGGGAGTGAACATCGCCACCTTATCTGGAGCAAGAATCGGCGCCTCATCAACCTTTGTATCGGAACCCACCTTGCCCAGAGCGTAGGTTCCGCAGAGCTTGCAAGTATCTGCCGTCTCGCCTGCGTATACATAGACAACGTTTTCGTTTCTCTCATATTCAACTCTGACGCTGAACCATTTATTTGCGCTGTAGGTATAGGGAACATTAACCTGAGCCGCCTTATCTGACTCAGCCGAATAGTAATCCACAAAAGCAAGAGAACCGCTGTCTCCTGTTTTCAGCTCAAAGGATCTGCCGTCGCTTCCGTAGGAGTTATCCCCTGTTGTGTTTGCTGTGTCATACACTCTGAAAAGAATTGTGTCCTTTGTTGTGTTATTCTTGTTGACGTCCATGGAGAACGAAACCACGTCGCCCTCAAAGGGTGTCTCCGCCGTGTATGTCCATGAGTCCTGCTTTGCGCTGCCGTCCTCGGTGCTGTCGTTAAACTCCAGGTAATTATCGCCGGTTGTTCTCTCCTTGATTGTGGGATTAACCGTATCCTTTTCGGCAACGCCGACCGTCAGCGCATCGCCGTTTGCGTTAGCGGCAGTTTCGCCGTTTGCGTATGTGGTTCCTACGGCGATATCGTCAAAGCTCCAGCTTGCGCTGTACTCTACGGGCTCAGGCTCGGAGCCGCCCAAAACATATTCCTCTGCCAGAGGAATCATAGTCAGGCTTCCGCCAACATCGCATGACCAGATAAATGCCGCAACCTTTTGACCGTCCGTATACGCCACCGCAGGGCTAATCGCAAACTCAACCGTTTCCGCCTGCTCGTAGGACTGAGGCTCGCTCATACCAAAGCTAACCAACAAATCCCCCTCGTACACACTGACCAGAGCGCGAGCCAAACCGCTGCTCTGCCTGTTTACTTTTGCGTTCACAGCCGTAACCGCATTGTCGGAGGTTACGATCTCACTGATTTCCATGGGGTACTCTCCTTCTGCGAACACCTGGGCGCCGCCCACGGTCAAAACCATTGCAGCAGCCAGAATTGCCGCCAATACCCTTCTAAGACTTTTCATATCAACACTCCTTTTTTGTAAACCGCAAACAAATGCGATATTTGATGTAAAACAAAACCTTGGTTTTTTTGCCAAACCACATTCCTATTTTACACCAATTTCTCCAATTTGTCAATAGATACACATTGCAATTGTACTAATCAAATGTTAATATTCGGTGTTTTTTTGTAAAACATAGCCTTGCGCGGCAAAATCACCACTGCATTTTTTTGATAATCGGGGTAACTAAAATTTAATCGGTTTGGGTATTGCTAAAACATCTCAGATTTGGTATAATAAAGGTTGAACTTTTAAATAGGAGGGCGGACTAAGCTTGTTTTATTATATAGAAGGAACTCTGGTTATGAAGTCGGACAGCTTTGCCGTAATAGACTGCGGCGGCGTGGCATATCAGATATATTCCACCCGCACGTCTCTTGAGTCGCTGGGAGAGATAGGCTCAAAGGCACGACTTTATACCTATTTAAATATAAAGACCTCATCGGACATTATGACCCTGTACGGATTTTCCACCACTGAGGAGAAAAACATGTTTGAGCTCATACTGGGCGTCAGCGGTATCGGAGCAAAGACGGCGGCAAATCTGCTGTCAAACGTTTCCCCCTCCAAGTTTGCTCTCTGCATCGTAACAGACGACTCGGGCTATCTGGCAAAGCACACCCCGGGCTTGGGTCCCAAGGGGGCGAAGCGGATTATTCTTGAGCTTAAGGACAAGTTTAAGGACGCGGACATAAGCGGAATGCCCCGAGACGAAATCGAAGATATATTCTCCCCCGCAGCCGATGAGGATAACGAGGCGGTTTCCGCCTTGATTGTTCTGGGCTATTCCCGAGATGAAGCCCAAAGAGCCCTTAAAGGCGCCACGGGCACTGCGGAAGAAATGATAAAATACGGACTTAAAAACCTGCTTTAAACCAATACAGAAATGAGTGAAGCACATGGCTATAATCGACAGCGGAGACGAGAGAATTGTCTCCACCAACGAGCAAAACAGCGATGTACAAATTGAATACAGCCTGCGCCCGAAAGTTTTTTCGGAATACATTGGGCAGACCAAGGCAAAAGAGAACCTAAAGGTATTTATCGAGGCTGCAAAAATGAGAGGCGAGCCCCTTGACCATGTTTTGCTGTACGGCCCTCCCGGGCTGGGCAAGACCACCCTTGCGGGGATTATTGCCAACGAGATGGGCGTGAATATTCGCATAACCTCGGGGCCTGCTATAGAAAAGCCCGGAGACCTGGCGGCTCTGCTCACCAATCTCTCACAGGACGACATTTTGTTCGTGGATGAGATACACCGAATGAGCAGGAGCGTTGAGGAAATTCTCTACCCTGCTATGGAGGATTACGCCCTTGACATTATTATAGGCAAGGGACCCTCGGCGCGGTCTATCAGGCTGGACTTGCCCAAGTTCACCCTAATCGGCGCCACCACAAAGGCGGGAGCCCTCACCGCTCCCCTTAGGGACAGGTTCGGCGTTATAAGCCGCCTTGAGATGTACACCACGAAGGAACTGAGAACCATAGTTGAGCGCAGCGCGGCTATTTTGGGAATTTCAATCGACAGCGGCGGCGCAGAGGAAATCGCACGGCGCTCAAGGGGAACCCCGAGAATTGCCAACAGGCTTCTGCGGCGGGTTCGGGACTTTGCCCAGCTCAGCGAGGAGGGAGTTATATCCAAAAGCCTTGCCGACCACGCTCTGAACCGAATGGAAATTGACGCGCTTGGTCTTGACGCCATAGATAAACGAATGCTTATGACGGTTATCGACCACTACAAGGGAGGCCCCGTGGGAGTTGAAACCCTTGCCGCCACCATCGGAGAGGAGTCCGACACCATAGAGGACGTTTACGAGCCCTACCTTATGCAAATCGGGTTTATAAACAGAACCCCGAGAGGACGTGTCGTCACCCCGGCGGCGTATAAGCACTTCGGTATTCCCTACGGCGAGTAGCGGACGGTTGCCGTCTTTTCCAAGCAAATATCATTTAAAGGAGATTTTTAACACATGTGTAAAAAGGATAAATATTATATTACCACCGCCATTGCCTATACCTCAAAAAAGCCACATATAGGCAATACCTACGAGATTATTTTGACAGACGCAATCGCCAGATTTAAGCGGTACATGGGCTATGACGTGTGCTTCTGCACCGGTACCGACGAGCACGGCGAAAAAATTCAGGAGCTTGCGCAGCAGGAGGGCATTACTCCCAAGGAGCACGTTGACAAAATAGCCGGCGAAATCAGGGAGATTGCCGATATGCTCAACATAAGCTACGACAAGTTTATACGCACAACCGACGACTATCACGAAAAGGCAGTGCAGAAAATATTCACCAAGCTCTATGAGCAGGGAGACATATACAAGTCTGAATACGAGGGCTGGTACTGCACGCCCTGCGAATCCTTCTGGACGGAGACCCAGCTTAAAGACGGCAAGTGCCCCGACTGCGGCAGGGAGGTTCACAAGACCAGAGAGGAGGCATACTTCTTAAAGCTCAGCAAATATCAGGACAGATTGATGAAGCATATTGAGGAGCACCCGGAGTTTATTCAGCCCGAGTCCCGCAAAAAGGAGATGATAAATAACTTCCTAAAGCCGGGGCTTCAGGACCTGTGCGTTTCCAGAACCAGCTTTGACTGGGGTATCCCCGTTGAGTTTGACCCGGGGCACGTAATCTACGTGTGGATTGACGCCCTCTCCAACTACATCACCGCTCTGGGATATTCCCCCGACAGCAAGAGCGAGCTCTATGAAAAGTACTGGCCTGCGGACGTGCACGTTATCGGAAAGGATATTTTACGCTTCCACACCATTTACTGGCCGATTATGCTCATGGCTCTGGGCGAGCCCCTGCCAAAGCAGGTGTTCGGGCACCCGTGGCTCCTCTTCGGCGAGGAGAAGATGTCCAAGTCAAGGGGCAACGTGATTTACGCAGACGACCTTGTTAAGCATTTCGGAGTGGACGCCGTTCGCTATTACTCTCTCCACGAAATGCCCTTTGCCCAGGACGGAAACATTACCTACGACGTGTTCATCAGCAGGTATAATTCCGACCTTGCCAACACCCTGGGAAATTTGGTAAACAGAACCGTTTCCATGGTGAATAAGTATTTTGACGGGGTAATCCAATCGGGAGATGTCCACGGGGATTTTGACGATGACCTGAAAGGGGTTGCAAGCTGCGCTCTTGAAAAAGTGGAAAACAAGATGGAGACCCTCCACGTGGCAGACAGCCTTGACGAAATCTGGAGGATTGTCAACAGAGCCAATAAGTACATTGACGAGACCACTCCCTGGATTTTGGCGAAGAACGAGAGCGACCTGCCCCGTCTGGGAACCGTTCTTTATAACCTGATTGAAGCAATCAGGATTATTGCGTCGCTGCTGACCCCGTTCATGCCTGAAACGGCGGAAAAGATAAAGGCGCAGATTAACGCCTCGGATTTGAGCAGCGAAAGCGCCAAAACCTTCGGCGTTACAGCTGCGGGCACAAGAGTGGGCGCTCCCGAGCCTCTGTTCTCCAGAATTGATACGGAGAAAAAGCTGGCGGAGCTTGCCGAGGAGTTCAGCGCGGCTTCGGAAGCGGAGCCCGCAGTTGAGATTGAGCCCTTTAAGCCAAACGTTACCTTTGACGACTTTGAAAAGCTGGACGTCAGAGTGGGCAAGGTTAAGGTCTGCGAAAAGGTTCCCAAGTCCTCAAAGCTTTTGCGCTTTGAGCTTGAATGCGGCGGCGAAACACGGCAGATACTGTCGGGCATTGCCAAGTTCTATAAGCCCGAGGACTTAGTGGGCAAAAACGTGCTGTTTATTGCCAACTTCCCCCCAAGGAAGATGATGGGGCTTGAATCAAACGGCATGATTTTATCGGCAGAGTATAAGGACAGCCTGACTCTGCTCACCACCGCCGACGACATACAGAGCGGAGCCGTTATGGTGTAAGAAAAAATATAATAAATTGTTTACACTTTGATAATAAAAATCTTTCTTTAGGGTGTATAATTAGTTTAAAGCGCAAGCTTATGCTAGATAAAGAATGGAGTGAATGTTATGTTTTGCGCAAACTGCGGAAAAGAGCTTAAAGACGGAGATAAATTCTGCAATGCCTGCGGAAGAATGGTGACAGGCGGCGAGAGCAACAATAATAGCGCCCCTTATGTGGACGCCGTTCCCGTTGACGGCCCCGGAGTTAAAAAGCTGTGGAGCAAAAAGCTAATCACCGCTATTTCGATTGCCGCGGCGGGAGTTGTGGTTTTCTGCCTGATTGTCGGCGCAGTTACGGCCGGAATCGGCAGGCTGACCCAAAATCATAAATACGAGTATCGCCGATTCGGAGACGGCAATAACTACGGAAACTATGACATATACGGCGGCTACGGGGGAAATTACGGCTATCCGAGCGGCGGCTCCGACAAATACGGCAGATTCGGCAACAACTACGGCAGTTCGGAAAGCTTACCCTTTGCCGACGACCCTCTGCCTACGGACGGCAACGGCAATTCCGCCTCAAGCCCCAACTATCAGTGGCCGTCGGGGGACGACAAGTATGAGTTTTACGCCAAGTCCACCATTCCCAAATTCGAAAGCGTAACCGGCAACGCCTGCCTCGGCACTGAGACAGACAGCAGCGACAACACCTATTATAAGTATTCTATGGACATGGACGCGTATAATAAGTATATTGACGCCATTGAAGACGCAGGCTACAGCCAGAGTGATTTTGACGTTCAGGGCCGCGACTCATATGTGAGATACGAAAACGGAAATCAGTACCTGGACATATATCTTATGAACAGCGACAACCAAATAGTAATTATGGCGTAATTTGTCTTAAAATCTCTTGACAAAATAGGGAAATCATGGTATAGTGAAATAAGTATATTCTTTTGTACTCAGATTACTATTTTGGAGGGGTTAGTTTGAACACTCAGCTAAAGACAAGGGATTTGGTGGTTTCCGCATTGCTTATCGCAATCGGTATTCTTATACCTATGATTTTCACCGGGCTTCCGTTCCGCATTGTTGTGGGTCCTTATTCCGCAACGCTTATGGCGCACGTTCCGGTTATTATCGCAATGTTTATCTCCCCGTGGACGGCTGTTTTTACCGCCGTGGGAACCACAATCGGATTTTTCTTTACGGCGCCCTTTGTGGTCGCTGTCAGAGCCGCGTCGCATATTGTGTTTGCCATAGTTGGCGCATACATGCTGAAAAGAGGCTCAAATCTGATTGGAACGGGTATTTTAACAGGTATTATTCATGCCGTTTTTGAGGGCATAGTTGTTCTCATCTTCTTTGCCACAGGCGCGTCAACAAGCGATACATATTCAAGCGTGGCCATGATGTGGATAACAATGGGCGGCACTCTTGCCCACCATGTTGTTGACTTCGCAATTGCAGTGGCTGTGGGCTCAGCTCTTGCAAGAGCCCATATGATACCCAAACTTCCGCCCATGTGGGGAAGCAAGAAAATCGTATAACAAAAAGTTGCAGGGAGAAAATCCCTGCAATTTTTAAATTTCCTATATTTTGATAAAGGTTTCGCCTTTGAAACCTGCCTCCGTTGTGCCACACAGCAATTATCCCACATAATTTATATCCCTTCATTGGGATACCTGTCGCCCGCCCCGTTGCGCTTGCCTCCCTCCTCCCCAAGCGCCGTGGCGGGCTATCAATTGTTACACCTTTTCAAAAGGTAATATAAATTTTTTGCAGATTACTAATTTTTCCAGGGGTCTTAGGGGACAACGTCCCCTAACTCGCTTCTCCCGGAGGGAGAACGAACTGCGCTCGGGGCGGAGGCGGCAAAACAGATACATGGCTCCCGAAAAATCCCTCACGGGGTTTGGGGCGCAGCCCCAATCGGATTCCCCGAAGGGGAAAACCGACCCCGCCCGGGTCTGGCGGGCGGAACGGGGCTAGGCGCCGAATATACCAATGTGGAAATACAAATTATGCGGGATAAAAATCAAAATAAAATCTAATATGTGCCGCTAAAGCGGCTTGTACGGCAATCATACAAAGTATACAAATATAGAGAAAAATTTCCTGCAAAAATGTTATTGTTTACTGCAACTTTTTTTGCATAGCTGCGTCTAACGTAATGTAAAGCAAATAAATTAATACAATAAATAAAGGAGAAGTTTTATGAAAACAAACATTAACATGAAAAAGGTAATTGCGGCGCTGACTGCGTCGGGAATTTTAATGAGCGGAGCAGGCGTGTTCGCCGCAGAGGAGGTTACGCCCATTTCCGCTCCCACCACAAACGAGGTTGTTGCAACTCCGAATCCAGAGTTTCCCTTAGAGATTACATACAACGGAGCAACTATAGTAGCGCCTGTTGTAACGGTTGACGGCGTTAAAACCGTTCCCTTAAGACAGGTTATGGAGGGACTGAACTTCACTGTTACATGGGACGAGGCAACTCAGCAAATCCGCTGCAACAGAGGTCCGCTTGAAATCGGAATGACTGTGGGACAGGACGGATATACCGTTGCCAAGACAGCACCGATACCCATGGGCGCCGCTCCCTATCTCTACAACGGTGAGACAACCTACGTTCCCGTAGAGGTGTTTACAGACCTTCTGGGACTGCGCAGCTTTGAAGAGACTGACGGATACGTTACGATTGTTGACCCCGCACAGGTTACATTTAAGTCCTACGAAACCACTGAATTCGGTACACGCATCGTTGTTTCCGACCCGCTCCGCGGCGAGGTTGTTGTCAATATATCCGACAGCACGGTTTTAGGCGGCGAGGGTATTAACTTTGAGACCATGTCCGAGGGTCAGGAGCTGCTGGTAGGCTACGGTCTTGCCATGACAATGAGCATACCCCCTCAGACAACAGCAGTTTGTATTGACGAAGTTCTTGAATTTGTAACAGACGCAGAGTAATACATTACTGCAATAATAAAACGAGCCTGCCCGCCCTGCGCGGCGGGCTTTCGTTTTTCCCCTTCGGGGAAACATATCGAGGCTACGCCCCAAACCCCTGAGGGGTTTTTCGGGAGTCCTGTATCTGTTTTGCCCTCTCCTCCGCCCCGAGCGCAGGGATGGGCAGGCAAGTCGAAGCAACGAGGACATAATGCCAAGCCGCGGCGGCTCATTTTGTAAATGGATTGGTATATATGCAACCGTTCAGGTTGTAGGGGGCGGCTTCCCAGACGCCCCGAGATATACCAATAATTTCTACCAACTCAAATAGATTGGCGTGTAAGTAACCCTAATCCCGGTAAATTTATATAATCACATTGGTTTGCATACGGGGCGTATAGGAATCCGCCCCCTACATCGTTGACAGTCACTTACAGGAAAAACCATTTACATTGGTATTAAATGTTGCTGATTAGGAAGCCGCCCCCCTGCACCGTAATGATTTACATATATCCAAACTTGTTAATTTTGATAAAGTTTTAGTATTTACATAGTACTACTATCATGCTTTTGAACATAAATCCATCAACTTAATTCTCCCACTATTATTATAAATATTATATATATTATTATATAATTATATTATTATGTCAACTAATTTCAGGAGTAAACTGAACTTTTTTCAGTACTGTACTGCAATTTTTTCAGAATGTACTCAAATATTTACAGGTTTACTACTCAACTATTTACAGGTTTACTACTCAAAATTTTGCAGTGACAATTACTGTCCGTTTGAATTTAAGATTTCCGATACGACACTATATGTATTGGTTTTCCCTGTGGATTTATCCTTTTTGATATAGCCCTTATCTATCAGGGCTTTAACAGCGTTAATAACTCCCTGATGTGATGAATTTGTCCACTGTTGGAAATACTTAAGGCTTGGGGAACATTCCTTGCCCTGAGCTTGGGAGAAGCCATAGATAATGGCATAAATCAGCAATTGTATTCCTTTCAATTTCAGGTCGTACACCATAAAGCGATGAACTTTTACATAGCTGTTTGGTTTTATTTGGTTATTCATAGCAATTTCCCTTTCTGTGTATATTTAGCTTTGCCTATATTATACCACAGAAAAGGGTGCATAAAGTGCCAATGTTTACTTTAGTTATATATATCTCCTGTTTTCTCAAAAATCCGTTCTATGCTCCGGACAAGGAGCTTATGCTCGGGGGCTGTCAAATACGGGTCCTTTGCCAGCAGCTCTCCCGCCGCCCCCTGGGTTTCCTTTAAGATATCCATATCGGTGAAAAAGTTGCCTATCTTCATTTCGGGCAGGCCGTGCTGTCTGGTGCCGAAAAACTCTCCCGGGCCCCTGATTTCCAAATCCTTTTCAGCAATCTTAAAGCCGTCGTTTGTCTCGCACATAACCTTCATGCGCTCCTCGGCAACGCCGCTGCCCGTGTTCCCGAATATAATACAATAGGACTGCTCCCCGCCTCTGCCCACTCTGCCCCGAAGCTGGTGGAGCTGAGACAGCCCGAACCTCTCGGCGTTTTCGATTACCATAACGGTGGCGTTGGGCACGTCAACCCCCACCTCAATAACGGTGGTGGCAACCAGAACGTCAACCTCCCCCTTGGCAAAGGCGCGCATTATCTCCTCTTTCTCAAAGGACTTCATCTTGCCGTGGAGCAAGCCCACGGAATAGTCCCTAAATGCTCCCTCTCTCAGCTTTTTTACGTACTCGGTTGCCGCCTTGGCGTTTACCATGTCAGAGTCGTCCACAAGGGCGCACACAAAGTATACCTGCCGACCCTTATTAAGCTCCCGTCTGACAAATTCGTACATACGCTGCCTTTGCGCCTCTTTCAGCATAACAGTTTTTATTGGCTTTCGTCCCGGAGGGAGCTTATCGATTATGGAAATATCCAAGTCCCCGTAAATCACCAGGGACAGGGTTCTGGGTATAGGGGTTGCGGTCATAACAAGAGTATGGGTGTTCTCCCCCTTATCCGCAAGCCTGCTCCGCTGCCCTACGCCGAACCTGTGCTGCTCATCGGTTATGGACAGAACCAATTTGTCAAACTTGACCTTTTCGGTTATAACGGCGTGGGTTCCCACAACCACCTTTGCCTCTCCGCTCTCTATAAGCTCTAAGTTCTCTTTTCTCTCCTTTGCCTTTTGTCCGCCGCTTAAAAACGCCACCTTAATCCCCCAGGGGTCAAAGTATTTCCGCATGGAGCCATAGTGCTGTTCCGCCAGAATTTCTGTAGGCGCCATCATTACCGACTGGTAGCCCGACTGCGCCACGGCGTACATGGCTGCCGCCGCCACAATAGTCTTTCCCGAGCCCACGTCTCCCTGAACAAGTCGGTTCATGGGGGTCTCCGACTTTAGGTCTGCCGAGATTTCATTGATAACCCGCTTCTGGGCGTCGGTCAGGCTAAAGCTCAGGGTTGCCGCAAAGTCCGCAATGCACCTGACGTTTTTCACCGCAGTGGCTTTCAGCCTCTTCTTCCTGTTCTTCACCGAGGAGACGCCCAGCTGCAGCTTTAGAAATTCCTCAAAGACCAGTCTGCGGCGAGCCACAGAAAACTCCTCAAAATCCTTGGGCATATGCACCCTCCGAATTGCCTGTTCAATCCCGATTAAGCCATACTTTTCCCTGACCTCCCGGGGCAGGGTTTCGGGCAGGGCCTCTCCCAGTCTTTCCACCGCCTGCACGATTGCATCTCTTATGCTCCTCTGCTGCAAGCCTGCCGTGGCGGGATAAACAGGCACGATTTTGCCCATTTTTTCAGACTTGCCGTCCAGCTTCTCAATTATGGGGTTGACCATTTCGGCAGCCATGCCCCTATAGGACACCTTTCCGAAAAACATATACTCTGCCGACGGGTCGGCAAGAGCCTTTTCCACGTACACCGCATTAAACCAGGTCAGCTGCATCATTCCCGTTCCGTCAGACAGCCTTGTCTGCACCACCCAGGTTCCCCGTCCCGCTCTGAACTTGCGCACGCCCATAGCAAGCACGCCCTTGACGCACACGGTCTCTCCCTCAACCAAGTCTGAAATATCCCTAATTTGGGTTCTGTCCTCAAAGCCTCTGGGCAGGTGGTACAGTAAGTCCTCCACGGTGAAAATGCCGAGTCTGTGAAACAGCTCGGCTCTTTTCTCACCTATTCCCTTTAAGTATTGAACGCTATCCGATAATCTCATTTTTCTACTCTGCCGATATTATATAATAATATACGCTCTGCCCGCCGTAGTTCAGGTTTATATCCAAGTCGGGGTACATGCTCTCCAAAATGCCGCTGAGCTCCTCTGCCCGGCTCTCGTCCGCATCCATTCCGTAGTAAACGGACAGAACTCCGCAGTCATCGTCAACCAGCTTTGCGGCAAGCTCTGTGAAAACCTGCTCCATATCCTTTCCGCAAGCACAGACGTCGCTGCCTATAACCCCCATTATATCCCCCTCGGCAATGTCAATGCCGTCAATACGAGCGGCTCTCGCCGCATAGGCTATCTGGCCGCAGCGCACCGCCTCCATGCACTCTGTCATCATCTCGATGTTCTCCTGCACCTCTGCCTCATCGCTGAAGGAGGCTATGGCGGTTATGCCCTGGGGCATATTCTCCGTAGGGATAACAAACACGTTTTTCTCTGTAAGAGGGTCAACCTGCTCCGCCGCAAGGATAATGTTCTTGTTGTTGGGCAGAATAAACACGTTTTCCGCCTCCACCTGCTCAACCGCGTCAAGAAGGTCTTGGGTGCTGGGGTTCATGGTTTGTCCGCCCTCCACAACTCGGTCGCACTCAAGGCTGCCGAAAAGCTCTTTAAGCCCGCTTCCCGACACCACCGCCACAAAGCCGTACTTTTTAAGAGGACGCTTGTTCTCTGCCAAAATCTCGTTATGCTGGAACTTCATGTTGTCTATTTTAAGATTTGTCAGCTCTCCCAGCTTTATTCCCTGCTCAATTACAAATCCGGGGTGATTTGTATGTATGTGCACCTTGACAATTTCCTCATCGTCTATAACAAGCATGCAGTCGCCCTTGGGCTTTATGGCAGCCATAAACTGGGCTGCGCTGCGGCCGGGCTCCTTGTTTATCAAAAACTCCGTGCAGTACTTAAACTTAATATCCGCCGTATCTACAGCGTCGGTCTTTGCCGCGCTCAAGCCCTTGGCGGCAACGCTGTTTTGGAGAGCTGTGGCACAGCCCGTCTCCAAAGCCGAGACCGCACCTCTCAGCAGCATAATTACGCCGCAGCCTCCTGCGTCAACAACCCCCGCCTGCTTTAAGACAGGCAGAATATCCGGAGTGCGTTTCAGGCTTTCCTCACCTGCGGCGAGAGCCCCCTTCATGAACTCCGTCACGTCGTCATACTCCACAAAGTGCTCCTCGGCGAACTCGCCTATCTCCCGTATCACCGTCAAAATAGTACCCTCGGTGGGCTTCATAACGGCTCTGTAGGCAGTATCTCTGGCGGCGCAAAGGGCGCGCTTTAGGGTGCTGACCTCTATCTCATCCGTATCGCCTGTTCCCTGCCACAGACCTCTTATAATCTGGGACAATATAACTCCCGAATTACCTCTGGCATTCCTCAAAGACGACTTTGCAAGGCTCTCCATCACCTCAGGCACGGTCTTGCCCTCGTCAAGAGCCTCCACGCTCCTTGCCGCCGCGCCGAAGGTCAGGCTCATATTGGTTCCCGTATCGCCGTCAGGCACAGGAAACACGTTCATATCGTTAACCTTATCCACATTGTTTAAAAGTTCATTGGCTGCCGACTTTATCATCAGTCTCAGCACCTTGCTGTCAGCTTTTTTCATAGCTTTCTCCTTTCGGGGGTAAAACAACCGCCTTACCCCACCGTACCGCAAATCAATTTAATCAGAACCCGTTCCGTGCTATTCAACACGGATACCCTCAACGTTTACATCAACGCTGCTGACGCTGAGCCCCGTCATTTCCTCAACGTTATACTTAACGCTGTTTCTTATAACCTCGCCGACAGCCGTTATATTCGTGCCGTATTCAACAATTATATAAAGAGAGATGTCGATTCCGTTTTCTCCCAGCTTAATCTTAACGCCCTTATCCATAAGCTCACGCTTTAAGAGCTTGGCAATTCCGTCCTTGCTGCCGCTCAAAGCCATTCCCACCACGCCGTAACAGCTTGTGGCTGCGTATCCTGCAATTTTTGCGATTACGCTGTTTGCAATCTTAACATTTCCCTTGGAATTATCAAATTTCCCGCTCATACTGTTACCTCCATAAAATTGATTTCATCAAATTTTTTTGATATATTTTTATCGCGGCTGTGACAGGTGAAAAGCAAAGCCTGCCGTCCGCCGCCGCACATATCCTTCAGCAGCTCTATTGTGTTTTCGGCTCTTTGGTCGTCAAAGCTCATAAGAGCATCGTCCAAAAACAAAACCGTATTCTCCTTATTAAGCGTGAGCTCCGCCACCGCCAGTCTTATGGCAAGGTAAATCTGGTTGTAGGTTCCAACGCTGAAAAATTCGGCGGGCTTAACGTCCGTCAAATCTCCTGCGTTTTTCAGGCTTGCCGTAAAGTCCTCGCCAATCCTGATACCGCTGTGGCTGCCTCCTGTTATCCCATTTAGGATTTCCTCTGTCTTTTTGTTGAGCAAGGGCGTGTAGTCCGACTTAATTTTGGTGTAGGCAGCGCTTAGGCACTCTCTTGCCATTTGGTAGGCTTCAAGCTCCTCGCCCTTTTTCAAAAGCTCCTCGTCTATGGCTTTTATGCTGTCTGAAATATCCGCCTCGGAAACACTGTCTCTCTCCTCGCTGAGGCTTGCCTTTAGCGCCGCCGCTTCCCCAAAGGCTCTGTCTCTCTCCTCTGAGGTGCGGTTTATCTCACGTCTCAGGTCAACTCCCGAGGGAGCGGGCTCCTTTAAAACACTGCTGCGTTTTTCCTCCGCCTCGCGCTTTAGCTCCTCGTAGCTGTCCTCCCCCAGCAGCTTTTCATATAAATCTCTGACCACCTTTATTTTGGCCTTATCCTCGGAATATAATCCATATTTTTCCTCAAATTCCTTAACTGTTCGGCACTCGAGGCTGTCCAGAGCGGATTTAAGCCGCCCTTCCGCCTCTTCAAGCTCTCTGCGCAGCAGGTCTGCGTCCTTAATCAACAACTCCCTGCCGCTCTTTAATTCTACTATATTTCCGCCGACTTTGCAATAACAAATTATTCCGCCTGCAATAAATGCTCCCAGAATGGCCCAGACCCCTATAAACAAGGGCATTACGGAAAAGTGCAGCAGCGCTCCCGCCCCAACCGAAGCAATCGCAAGCAACACTAAAACGCCCACAAGAATACCCATGTTGCGCTTCCTCTTGTCCTTTTCCCCGAGCAGCCTGTTGTTCTCGTTAAGCTCCTGCTGCTTTTGGTAGGCTTTAAGCTCCAGGCTATCTATAGCTTCGGCGCTGTTTCTGATTTGGCTTACCGTCTCCTCGGTTGCCTTGTGCCTGAAAAGCTGAAACTGTCTTGTGTTGCCTATCTGCATTTCCTTTGCCAGGCAGCTGTCCAATCGCTCCACACGGGAAATTTTCTCCTTTGCGATTTCGGACTCCTCCAAAGCCGCCAGGTGCGCCTTTTTCCTGTCCAGCTCCTCAATTCTGCTCTCAAGAGCCTTAGCTCTGCGGCGGTTCTGCTCCTCTCGAGCAGCCCTTGCCCGCGCCTCAGCGAGGGTCTCCCTCAGCCGCTCCTTCTCGTCTCTGAGACGGTCAATAGTCCCCGGAGTATTCCGCCCGGTCTTTGCCTTTAGGGCTGCCGCCTCCTTATCCAAATACTTCAACGAGTTGCTGACCGAAACATCAGAGCTGCCTCCGCTCTCTATGAGATTAATCAGCTTTGCTGTTATCTCGTCGTCCTGCCCCGTTGCGCCTATATCGTTTTGGGCAATCCACACCGTGCGCTCAAACATACTTCGGCTCATTCCCAGCAGCCGCATACCCAATTCTTCGCCGCTGACCTCCTTGTCAAAGTAGTCCTCCCCCGTTGCGCTCAGCGTCACGCGGGTCACGTCTCCCGACGGACGCTTGCGGAACTCACGGTATATCTCAAGCTCCGTGCCGTCCTTAACCAGCTTCAGCCTGCCTATGGCTCGGGTTTCACCCCAGGGGATAACCCTATCCCTGTCCTTAAGTCCTCGGCTCTTTCCCCCTCTTGAGGGTATGCCGTACAGCATTGACTTAATAAAAAGCTGAATGGTGGATTTTCCCGTCTCATTCACGCCGTATATCAGGTTCAGCCCGTCCCTCAGGTCAATTTTATACTCTGAAAACCTCCCGAATTGTATAAGGTCAAGCTCCGTCAGTTTTACCATCGGTTCACCCCTTGCTCTCCATTGCGTCAAGCCCGAACCTTAACGCCATCTCAGTTATATTATATTCACGGCTGCCCGCCTTGCATTCCCGCAGCCTTTCATTCATCATACGTATGTACACCGCCCGCAGGCTGTTGTCGTTTTCTGCTGCTTCAAGGTCGTACTCCGCCTTTGTCTCGTCCTTTATCTCTATATAAAACGCCTTATCCTTAACTCTGTCATGTATGAGCTGCAAATCCGGTCTGAACCCCCTTTGGGTTCTGCCCTTGAGTATTATTCTCAAAATATCTCTGCCGCTCTTTTCTATCTCCGCACCAATCCGCTCAACAACAGTTTCGTTATCGCCTACGTTTTCGGGCAGCTCCGCCTCAATAATTCCGTATCTCCGCTTGGCGACAGACAGCAGCTTTAGCTCTGCCTCGCCTTTTCCTACCTGCCCCACAATAACTCCGCTTTCGCTTATCTCATCAAAGCCTCTGGGCTCGGGTATTCCGGGGTACGCCCAGAGGGTTTCCCCTGCCCGCTCAATCCCGCTGAAGCTGTGAATATGCCCCAGAGCCACATAGTCAAAGCCGCTGCTTTCAAGGTCGTCCTTCCTAATCCCGTTGTATCTGCCCCCGACCTCTCCCGAGAGGGCGTCGCCGTGGATTACCAAAATGTTGGCATACTCCCCATGCTTGGGAAAGTCGGCAGGTCTTTTAAGGCCGCTGCCGTCCTCTGAGGGGAAGCTCGCCCCTGCCACGCGTACGCCTAAATCATCAAGGTCAAAGAACTCCCCGCCGCAGCTGAAAACATGCACGTTATCCCCCAGGCTCTCCCGGTTATAGACAGAGCTGTCCGAAAAGGGGTCGTGGTTTCCCGCGCTGATAAACACCGGGACAGAGCTTATCTCCCCAAACTTTCTCTTTAGAAAATTCAGGGTCTCCGCACTGACGTTGCGGCTGTCAAACAAGTCTCCGGAAATCACCATTATATCCGCCCGAGACTTAGCCATATCTATTATTTGGGAGAACACCTCTCTCTGCTCGCTGCGCCTGAGCTTTGCCACGTCAAGGGGCATTCTTGAAGTAAAGGGCGCGTCAAGGTGCATATCCGCCATATGTAAAATCCTTACCATTTTACGCCTCCCGAAATATATTTTGCCTAAGAAAATAATGCCGCATGAAAACAGACGCAAGACCGCCTGTCCCCTATGCAGCATAAAACCTCTTTGTTAGCCCTCGTCAGGCATCTCCCATGTGTGATACACGTTCTGAACATCGTCATTCTCTTCAAGCATATCAATGAGCTTTTCCATCTTTGCGATGTCCTCGGGATTTTCCAGAACCGTTGTTGTCTGAGGAATGTAGTTAACCTCTGCCTGAGCAAAGGAATATCCCATTTCCTCCAGCTTGTCTCTAACGCTTCCCAGATTTTCTGGAGCCGTGAGAATTTCAAAGCACTCCTCCTCAACGTTAAAGTCGTCCGCCCCGGCTTCCAGAGCCGCCATCATCAGGTCGTCCTCCTCAACGCCGTCAGCCTTTTCGATTACGATAAGACCCTTTCTGTCAAACATAAAGCCCACGCAGCCCGTCTGACCCAGGTTACCGCCGTTTTTGTCAAAGTAATGGCGCAGGTCTGCCGCAGTTCTGTTTTTGTTATCGCTGAGGGTTTCAACCATTACGGCAATGCCGCTGGGGCCGTAGCCCTCATAAACCATTTCCATATAGTTTCCTGCGTCGCCCTCGCCGGACGCCTTTTTGATGCTTCTCTGAATTGTGTCGTTGGGCATGTTGTTCGCCTTCGCCTTTGCAACAACGTCGCGGAGCTTGGAGTTTGTGCCCGGGTCGGGGCCGCCCTCCTTAACCGCCACCATTATCTCTCTGCCTATCTTGGTGAAGATTTTACCTCTCTTGGCGTCTATTGCGCCCTTCTTTCTCTTTATGGTTGCCCATTTGGAATGTCCCGACATGTTAATATCCTCCTAATCTGTATTTTAAGTATATCATAGCGTTTGCACAGATGCATATTACATCACCTGTGCAAACGAATAAATGTGCTGTTTTCAGTCTTTAATAACCTCTTTGATTGTTGTGGCAAGACCTGCTATTCCCTGAATTTCAGAGGGAAGAATAATCTTGGTCGCCTTGCCGTCCGCTGCTTTCTGGAAGGCTTCAAGGCTCTTTAAGGTGAGCACCTGCTCGGTGGGCATTGCCTCGTTGAGCATCTTAATGCCGTCTGCGGTTGCCCGCTGCACGCTTCTGATGGCCTCCGCTTCACCCTCTGCAATTCTGATTGCCGCCTCCTTATCGGCCTCTGCCTTCAAAATCTGGGAAGCCTTTTCCGCTTCCGCCTCCAGTATTCTGGATTCCTTCTCGCCCTCGGCAACAAGGATGGCGGACTTCTTCTCGCCCTCGGCTCTGAGGATTGCTTCACGTCTTTCACGCTCCGCCTTCATCTGCTTCTCCATTGCTTCTCTGATTCCCGTGGGCGGGATTATATTTTTCAGCTCAACGCGGTTGACCTTTATTCCCCAGGGGTCTGTCGCCTCGTCCAAAATCGAACGCATGTTGGTGTTGATTACGTCCCTTGAGGTCAAGCTCTCGTCAAGCTCCATATCTCCGATTATGTTACGCAGGGTTGTCGCCGTCAGATTTTCAATTGCCGACATGGGCATCTCCACGCCGTAGGTATACAGCTTGGGGTCTGTTATCTGATAGTACACAACCGTGTCAATCTGCATGGTAACGTTATCCTTTGTGATAACAGGCTGGGGCGGGAAGTCCACAACCTGCTCCTTTAAGGTCACCCTCTTTGCCACCCTCTCAATAAAGGGCAGCTTTATATGGAGCCCTACGCCCCATGTTGCGCTGTACGCCCCGAGCCGCTCAACAACATAAGCGTTCGCTTGAGGAACTATCTTAATGTTTGCCACTACCAGCACTATAATAATTGCCAGCAAAACTATGATAAACAACATATTAATCACCTTTCTGTTTTGTTAACGGGCTGACCCGAAGCTTTACGCCCGCAATTCCCAGCACCTTTACCGTTTCACCCTCTGCAACGGGCTCGCCGCTCTCGGAAACCGCCGACCAGACCTGCCCGCCGATTTTCACCTGTCCCGTACCCTCTATGCTGTCAATAGGGCTTATGACTAACGCTTCACAGCCAATCAGCCTGTCCGCATTGGTCTTTTCCGTCTTCTTTACGAAAAACTTGTTCGTCATCGGGCGCGTAACAATCAGCAGGACCCCTGAAACAAGCACAAAGGTCAAAACCTGACTGAGAACCGACCCGCCGAGCTGTGCCGCCACAGCTGCCGCAACAGCTCCCACGGCAAACCAAACGGTTATCAAAGCCACGGTGGCAGCCTCAATTATGCCGAACACCACCGCGGCAACAATCCAAAATATACCGGCGCTTGCCATAACATCACCCCAACCATTATTCTTAATATGTTCTCTTGTAGCCGCCGCTCCTCTTGCTGTCGTTGCTCCGCTTTAAGGCCTGAAACTTCTCGTCGCTGTCCTGCTTAAACTTCTTAAGCATATCGTCAAAACTGAGCCCGTCGCTCTTGTTCCGTTTCAGGGAGAAGTCAAACTCCTCCGGCGGGCGGTTGCTCCTTGGCGCGGCAGCTTTCTTCTTTTTCTCCCGCTTTTCCGCCTTGCTCTTTTTCTCCTCGTTCAGGAGCTGCTTTATGGAAAGACTTATCTTTCCGTTTTTCACGTCAATAACCTTGACCCTGACAACCTGTCCCTTTTTCAGGTGCTGATTAACGTCCTCAACATACTCGGCGGCTATTTCCGAAATATGAACAAGCCCCGATTTTCCCTCCGGCAGCTCTACAAACGCGCCGAAAGATGTAATTCCGGTAACCTTTGCATTAAATACCATTCCAACTTCAATTTGCATTATTAAAATTCCCTTCTGAGAGTCCTCTCTCAATATCTTCACCCGCATACGGGTTAATTAAATACAATCAGTTACCGCTGTTTTCGTCAATATAGACGCGCTCGTTGGGGGACACAAGCCCCAGCTTTTCTCTTGCCATACGCTCCAGATATTCAGGGTCGTTCACGCTTTCAAGCTCTTCCTTAAGCCTGTCGGTCTCGCGATTGGCGTCGCTTATCTGCTCGCTTAAAGTCTCAATTTCATTATTTTTCCGCCTGATAGTTCTCTGCTGACTTATAATGGTGCAGCTGAAATATATGATAAACAAAAACGCCAAAATACAAGCTATCAGCCTTTTAAAATTTATCTTGACCTTCCCGGTCTTTTTTATGGTTTTAACAGCCCTTCCCCTTACATCTGTGCCAACAGATGATTTTCTTCTGCTCTCGGCCATTTTCTTTAGTTCCTTCCTTCGTCGTCGGGACGGACTCCGCTATGTTCTGATTTTTGTGTAAACAAAAATCAGTCACCCGCTTCGTCGTCCCTCCTCTTTCCCAAAAAATCTTCGATTTTTCGGGAGCCCTATTCTCATATTTTAAAGACAGGCATCCATACTTCATTATATAGTATCCGCAGTGTTTTGTCAATGAAAATCATCTTAAATATATTATTTTTTTGATAAAGCGTCGCACTATGCCTTTTCCGCTCGCCATGCCTCTTCGGCAAGGCTTCGCTTTTACAGGCATGTGCTCCTTCTTCCCAAAAAGTCTTTCGACTTTTCGGGAACCCTGCCCGCCCCGGCGCTTGGGGAGGTCTGGCTTTATAAATTTAAATGGAATAAGTATAACAGCAAACCGTTGCACCGTAGGGGGCGGCTTCCCAGACGCCCCGCTCATAATACTTACGGTTAATATCATATTGTGTGGATTTGGACGTTTCTTTAATTATTACCCCATATAACTTCATATCCTCACGTTGGTTTGTATACGGGGCGTCTGGGAAGCCGCCCTCTACAACTTAACGGGTTACATATATTTTTATCCTGTTATGCGGATAAAAACGCTTCGGGGTTTGGGGCGCAGCATCGTCGCACTATGTCTTTTCCGCTCGCCATGCCTGTTCGGCAAGGCTCCGCTTTTACAGGCATGTGCTCCTTCTTCCCAAAAAGTCTTTCGACTTTTCGGGAAAAGGAGAAACGATGTAGCGTTGTTATTGATTTTTATGCAATAAAAATCAATACGTAGCGAAGTCTGTTTCGACGCCGGGGCGGGCGACCGACACACCAATGTAAGGCAATAAATTATGCGGGATTACGATTATAACAAACCCATCAATCCAATCTCATTTTGATAAAGGCTTTTATAAAAGCCTCAAAACCTCAGTCGATTTTTCAGCCGTCTCGCCGTAATCCTAACTATCTTCCGAAACTCCCCGGCTCCCTCCCTGGAATGCCACACAACAACCCCCACAGGGCGTTTTACAAGGCGGCTCACAAGGCGCAGGGGCAAAAGCAGAATTTTCACCGCAAAGCAAAACCCCCGAACGAAAAGAGCGTAGGCTCCCCGAAACAGGTTCATCAGCTTATCCCCCAGAGCCAGCTTGTATACAAACGCCCCCAGGGCTATGCCCAAAAAGCTGTACCACCGTATCTGCCCTGCGTTTTCCCTAAAAGCGAGTATATACACCAAAGCCCCCAGCACGCCCAGCCACAAAATATCCTCAATATAGACAAAAATCCCTATAAGTTTTTTCTCTCTGCGCCTTGCCCTTAAAAAATCATACACAACAGCCATTGCCGCACCGCACGCCATTGACCATAAGAAATATGTAAGCTCGTTGGCTTTCGTAATCGTCTCCATTATTTTTCCTCCGTATATTAATAAATTTTATCTGAAAAGTCTGCCGAAAAATCCCGTGCTCTCGCCGCCTCCTCCCGGCGCCTCAATATATTCAACCTTGTCTATCTCCCCGTCAATAATCAGCTTTCCGTCGTCCACGTTCAGGCAGTGAACCTTAAAGTTATAGCCGCTGACAATCATCACTCCCATACCGGTGTAAACCACCACCTTTTCCTCGTTAAAGCTCTCCACGTCGTCCACGCAGTTTATCACTATCCGCTCCCTGTTTTCTATGGTAACGGTATGCTTCATCTCTCCGTTTTCCATGGGCGATCTCCTCCTCTCGGTATCAATACTTAATCATATTCGGCAGTCGCGAAAAATATGCAGCGCGCATAAAAAAAGCCCCCTGCCTATAAGGCAGAGGACAAATTTTTATGTCATACAAAATATTCCATTAAAACGCTGACCGCATTCTCCTTAATCATTATCTCGCCCAACTCGTTTAAACGACCGTGAGAAATAAGGGTTTTGGTCTGTTTATCGGAAAACTCAAGCATTATCTTTTCAACGCCGACCATAATGCGGCTTTCCTCGGGGACAAGCAGCATATAGTACGAGCTTCCGTATTTATAAAGGGTGCTCTCCCCTCTGAAATCCTTATGTATTGCATCGGCGGCGCGACAGACATTTTCAAAATCATCGAACTTGAAAATCCTTTTTCCCATAATCCTCTTAACAGACGGGCTCGCATCGGTGTTTAACCTGCGGGTCTTAATCCGCCCCTTATACGAGCAATTGTTTATGGCATTGTCAAGATCACTGTCGCTGAACACCTTTGTTATCAACATTCCGAAGCCTTCCGCCTGCCCCGGGATTGCCTCTACAAACAGCCTTGCCCCGTCAATAGAGAACTCCGCGTCCCTTTCCGCAAGCCTGAGCGCCGTCCGAAACATCTCCTGCACCTCAGGAGCCCCGGACGCCATGCTCTTTATATTAATATTCCATTCCTTTGCTTCATCAATGTCGATTAAAACCTTAATCTTGTTTTCATTGATTTTTTCTATCCTCATATAAACTCTCCCTGATTTATTCCACAACCTATGCCGTCAAAGCCGTCTCAAGCAAGGCTTCTACACTATCTTATGCTTGTCTAACCTTTATTATAACTTAAAATTAAGATATTGCAACGGTAAATATCAGGAAATAACAAATTGTTAATTGGTTGTAAAGCTAACGAAAAAACTTGTAATATTCTCGAAAAATATTGAAACAGTGCAATTAATACACAAAAAATATGCAGTCCGCCGCGTTTAAGTCCCCCGCTTCCGAAAAAAGTAAATATTGCTACAAAAAATCACAAAAAAAACGTTGTATTTTTTTTATAATATGATATAATAGTATTAAATTAAATATCTCCCTGCGTTGTACGTATTTATGGCAATAATGTAAAACCAACAATTATTATAAGGGATTCAGTCTTCAAGGAGTGGCGCACATGCCTCACACCCTGCGGTGTCCAGTGGACTTGTAAAGCTTCTGAGACCAACCCACCTGGTTTCCAGGTTTTTACCTTATCCATATTACGGCTATCGTGGGGTATTTGTTTTTTACTGAGGTTTTCGGGAATATTGACAAATTTATTCAAAACCCTTGACAAATCTACAATTTTGATATATAAATATATAAGGTGTATTTGTGTTAAAATGTATCTTTGCGTTTGCCGCGGAGAGACGTTTTGATTTTTACCGCGAAACGGTATTCCGCACCGCTGAGGAGGAGGTTGCTTTGCGTATTATATCAGGCAAGAAACGCGGGTACAAGCTCACCCCTCCCGACGGCGTAGGCACCCGACCCACAACGGATAGGGTTAAGGAATCTGTTTTCAATATTATTCAAATGCGGTTTCCGTGCACTGCTGTTCTTGACTTGTTCGGCGGCAGCGGAGCTTTGGGGATTGAGGCCTTGAGCAGAGGTGCGGAGGTTGCCGTCTTTGTTGAAAAGGACAAGGACGCCTTGAGAGTAATCCGCAAGAACCTTGAGGGCTCCGGTCTTGACAGCGGAGCTATGGTTTTCCCGGGGGACGCGTTTGAATTTCTGAACGGTCTGGAGCAGGGCTCGGTTTTAGACGGCAAGTATAAGGCGGCTTTTGAAAAGGCCGGCGGTTTTGACGTTATATTTCTTGACCCGCCGTACAGCAAGGGAATTTTGACGAGAGCCCTTGACAAAATTTTTGACCTTGACATTCTTTCCGAAAACGGAATTATTGTTGCGGAGACCGAGGTCGGCGGCGAAGATGTTTCAGACTGCGGCTTTGACATAAAAAAAACTGCCAAGTACGGCAAGACCATAATTACGGTTATGCAGAGGTGATAATATGGGAATAGCTGTGTATCCGGGAAGCTTTGACCCTTGTACGAACGGACATCTTGATGTTATAAAAAGGGCTTCCAAGCTGTTTGATAAGGTGATTGTTGCGGTACTTACGAACAATTCTAAAAACCCATTGTTCTCCGTTGAGGAGCGGGCTAATATGCTGAGGCTTGTCACCAAAGACATGGATAATGTTAAGATTGACACCTTTTCAGGATTGTTGGTTGATTATATGAAAAAAATTGATTCACGTGTTATCATTAAGGGAATTAGGGCGGTGTCTGACTTTGAGTATGAATTTCAGATGGCGCTTACGAACCGTACTTTATACGGAGATCTTGAAACCCTGTTCCTCCATACAAGCCAGGAATATATGTTTTTGAGCTCCAGTATAGTTAAAGAAATTGCAAAGTATGGAGGGAGCCTTGACGGTCTTGTCCCGGGCGATTTAATCCCTATTATAAAAGATCGGTTTGAAACAGGAAAAAACCAATTAGTCCCGAGCCGATCCTAATATTTCAAGGAGGTATATATCAATGGATGCATTAGAACTGTTGGACGAACTGGAGGATATTATTGACAAAGGGGCTTCCGTACCGTTTTCCGGACGTTGTATTCTTGAAAAGGACGAGTTGCTTGATGTTCTTCAAGAGATTAAGCTGAAGCTGCCTGATGATTTGAAGCAGGCAAAATGGATTAAAGAGGAGAGACAGAGAATTCTGCAAGAAGCTCAGACAGAGGCTGACAGCCTTATTAAGAGCGCAGAGGACAAGATTATTGCCATGGTAAACGAAAATGAGATTACCAAAAAGGCGATAGTTCAGGGTAACCACATTATTGAGGAGGCGCGTAACAATGCGCAGCAGATTTCAGACTCCTCATACAGCTACGCCGACAATCTGCTTGAGACAGTGGAGAAGGTAGTTATGTCCTCAATGAAGGATTTGGAGCAGTGCATAAACATTGTCAGAAACAACAGAGCCGAGATGAGAAGCAACGGCAGCGTTCCGCCCCAGACTCTTCCCCAGGAGGGCTCACAGCCTATTGAATAACTAAGGCATAATTTTCAGCGTCAAGGTTTGCTGCCTTGACGCTTTTGTTTTATTTAAAATATACTGTCGCCCGCCCTATTGCGCTCGCCGCCCGCCGCCCCGAGCGCAGTCGGATTTCCCCTTCGGGGAAACCGATTGGGGCTACGCCCCAAACCCCGAGATTTGTAATTTCGTCAGCTTATAATTTTGATAAAGGCTTTACCTTTGAAACCATTGCCGAGCCCTGGCGCGGTTTTAAATGTAACAGATTTGGATATATGTAACCGTATGATTTGTAGGGGGCGGCTTCCCTCGTCGGAGCAAAGTTCGCTTTGCTCCGTTTTTCTTTATCAAGAAAAACATCCGCCCGCTGCCCTGCTCCTCCTCATTCCCAAAAAGTCTTGCGACTTTTCGGGAGCCCTCCCCGCCCCGTTGCGCTTGGGGAGGTTGGGCAAGCG
>JABLTO010140336.1_pt1 | contig 28269 bp, 19 predicted proteins | sample 7160091 | NCBI WGS metagenome assembly JABLTO01 (sample SAMN14651225, study PRJNA627086) | human gut metagenome | isolation source: feces | host: Homo sapiens
AGTACGTAAGCGGTCTCGTAATGGTAAAGACAGGCGGCGTAACAATCAACGGAGTTGTGGCAAAGGGAATAGTTGTATCGCCTCAGGTAAGCGGAGATGTAACGATTACAGGTTCGCAGGTATCGGGTAACATAGTAAACCTGTCAAAGACAGCTAACGTTACCTCTAACACAGGCAGCGTTGTTAATCCTAATGCGACAACAAAACCTAACACAATCCTGAATAACTACGGCGGATATTCAGGCGGCGGCAGTGGTGGCAGCAGCACTTCAACCGTAAGAGTAAGATTTTACAACGGAAGCGCCCTTGTTGCAACAAAGACCGTTACAAAGAATGCGATAATGACCGGCGTTCCCGACGCTCCCGCTAAGACGGGATATTCGTTCACCGGTTGGTACACAACAAGAGCTGCGGCTGAGGATCCCGAAAACCATACAGCGTTTAACTTCGGCTCAACAAAGATTACATCTGCTATGGACTTCTTCGCAGGCTATATTGAGTCTACAGATCCCACAGCATCACCGGCTCCCACAGCGACTCCGGCTCCCACTCCGGTGGCTGACCTTGACCCCGCTGCGGCTGCATACGCTCCGAGCGCAGCAACAGAGGTGTCAACAACAATCACCTATAAGGACAGCGAAGACGATATTGTGGTTATCCGCGACACTCTCACAGGCGTTGAGCTTGTAAAGGATACAGATTACACAATTGAGGATAATAAGATCACGTTCACAGAGCAGTTCTTGAACTCTCTCTATGACGGTGTTCATAAGATTGAGATTATTACTCACTCGTCAGAAGAGGGTACAGCCCCTGTATTTGAGCTGACAGTAACAGGCTCAACAGTGGCAACTCCCTCCCCGGCTCCCACGGCAACTCCTGAGCCCACGGCAGAGCCTACGGCAACTCCTACTGCTGAGCCCATTGGAGAGTATATCGTATGGGATTTCGGTAAAGAGCCCTTTACTGTAAAGCAAGAGGATGGTTCATACTCACCCAATACAGAATACTTCCCTGTTGCGACAAACACAACTCGTAATAGTATTCTTTCTAATTCTATAACTGCTGAAAGATTTAACGGCTTGGCGTTTACAACCAAGGATGCAATTGACGGCGGCTACCAGAAGAGCGCTCAGTCCTATGATGACGGTTTTGCAGGAACATATCAGATTAAATCCGGTAAAGCAGGAAGTGCTACGGATAGAGTATTCACGTACACTCCAAAAACAAACGGTGTGTTCACGGTATACGCTAAGAGCGGAAGCGGCACAAATGCTACAACCGTTACAATTGAGCAGGGCTCAAACAAGGCAACCTTGGAGTATCTCGGAACAGACTCCGCAGACGGTAAGAAGCCCGGTATTCTCTCTTTGGAGGTTGTGGCAAATCAGCAGATTAAGATTTACGGAAGCAATAATACAGGATACTTTGGTATGAAGTTTGTTGAAACCGTAACTCCTACAGAGGTTCCCGCAACGGCTACACCTGCTCCCACAGCTACTCAGACTCCTGTTGAGAGCTATGTTGCAACCCTCAATGTTGCAAACGGAAACGGCGTTCTTAAGGACGCTCAGGGTAATGTATATCCCACAGTAGGCCCCGCTACGGCAGAGCCCACAGAAGCTCCCACAAATGCACCCACAGATGCACCTACGGCAGAGCCCACAGAAGCTCCTACAGCAGAGCCTATAGCAACGGCAACGTCAGAGCCTATTGTGACAAGCGGTGACAACTGGAAGGCAAGTGCGGCGTTGACAGCAGGTTCAACTCTTCTCAGCACAGACAATATTGAAATAACAAACGATCTTGATGCAGCGTATGAAGAAGACGCAAGAACTGTCGGAGGCGTTGAGTACGTTGGCGGAATTAATTTGAGAGCTAAATCAAAAACAGATATTACCGGAGATACTACAAAGAATGCGTGTGTACTCACAGTAACAGCAAAGACAAGCGGTGTTCTCACAGCGGCATATCTCCGTCAGACTTCAAGCGGATATGTTTCAGGTGACGGTAAGGATATCAGGGTATCTCAGGGCAGCACCGTACTCAAAGCAGACTCCTTTGAAACATATGAGAGCGTGGCAAGTGACACTGATCCTGATGCGAGAAGAACAGCAACGAGCACATTTACTCTTGAAGCAGGTCAGACTTATATGATTTATGCTTTGGGAACAACAATGCGTCTGTATGGTTTGTCCTTTGACACAGGTGCATCAAGTGCAGCAGTTGACGGTGTTAAGTATGTAGTTCCCGCAGGGGACGTTGTTACGGTTGACGTAACACCCGACACAGCAGGTCAGGTTCCCGTTGTAGCAGTTGACGGCGCAGCAATTACAGGTACAACATTCACAATGCCCGCTAAGGACGTTAATGTTGATGTTGACTTTGAGGCGGCTCCCGCTGCTAAATATAAGGCAACAGTAAATGTAACAGGCGGTACCGCAGAGCTCTCGGAAGCAGCAACAGCTTCACTGGCAGACGTCAGCGCAGATGCATACGTTGTAACAAGCGTAGATAATGACGGCAACACTGTTTATGCAATAAACAGCGATGCAGCAGGCGGCAGCGAAATAACACTCCCGGCTGCAGCGGTTTACGGCGATGTAAACACATTGGCTGTATATAATAACGATGGCAATGCTAAGTGGAAGTTGGGCGACGGAGGCTATATCCTCATAAGAAACGCAGGCGTTCTCAGCGATACAACAGACGGACTTCAGGGCGTTGTTTCGGTTAAGGTACCCTATAACTCAAAGCTGAAGGTTACCTCAGGCGGTAACGGCGGCGGAGATGTAAACTTTGCCGTTAAGGCGCAGATTGGTCTCGGCACGGATAATGCGACGGCAAAGACTGTTGTAACAGTAAACGGCAAGGGTAACGACTCCTACACCTCAACAGAGGATGAGTACTTTGAGGCTCAGGCAGGCGATGTTGTATACATCTATGCAGAGGATACTTCAAAGTTCAGAAGCGTAACCTTTATTAAGGATGAGTCTGTTGTAACAGATCCTACTCCCACAGCGGAGCCCACAGCTGAGCCTACAGCAGAACCTACGGCAACACCTACGGCCGAACCCACGGAGGCACCCACGGCAGAGCCCACAGCTGAGCCTACTTTGCCTCCCAACGTATATGAGTTTGAGGCAGGAACAGTTGTAGCTGTAAACGCTACACCTAATACAGAGGGTCAGGTAGCTCAGATTGTTGTAAAGGGCGCAGACGGCACGGATATTACTGTTACAGATAATACCTTTGTAATGCCCGAGCAGGATGTAACCGTTGACGTTACATTTGCAGAGCCTGTTGCAACAGAAGCTCCCACAGCTACGGCTACAGCGGCTCCCGCTCCCGAGCCTACAGCAACATCAACCTCAGAACCTCAGCCTACAGCAACATCGGAGGCAACCGGATATGTTACCAACGCGGTATACTTTGCCGAAGAATTTGCTCCCGGAACAGCAGAGCTGGCTGATTGGCAGACATGGGTTATAACAGATGAGGGCTATACGGCTGCATATGAAGCTCTGGGCAAGCCTTTCGGCGAGCTTTCAGAGTTCCAGACGAGATATACAAAGTATTACACACCTTCTGAGGACAATATTGAGGATATGACTTTTGTTGTATCGGAGGCAGGTACATATAACGTAAACCTGCTGCTCAGAGAGTATAGCGAAAGAGGCTTCATTGTTACAGTAACAAAAGAGGGCGAAGCAGCCGGAACAGAACTTGATCTGATTTCAAATCAGACTAAGGTTGCAAAGCTTCCCAACAATGAGACTGATCTTACCAAGACAATGAATGTAGGCGTTGCAAGTGCAGCAATTGACCTTGAAGCGGGAACATATACACTTTCATTTGCGAGTGACAGAGCATCGTTCCTGTTTGCTATTAACGTATCAAGCGGAACAACGCCGACATTCCCCTCAGAGGAGCCCGCTGAGCCTACGGCAACGCCCGCTCCCACAGCTACAGCGACAGCGGAGCCTCAGCCTACAGCAACGGCAACAACAGAGCCTACGGCTACGCCTGAGGTTAAGTCAATAAAAATCGAGGCTGAGAACGCGCTGAACGGTTTGAACTCAAGCCTTAAGTTTAAGTATACAACAAGAGCTGTTCCCAAGGCGATTGAAGGCGTAAGCGGCAACGCGATTGTAGACTGGACAAAGAATACAGACACGCTCTATTACGGTCCATACGACCTTACCGATATGGCTAAGGTAGGCGTAGCGTTCAAGAGTTCAACAGGTTCAACGGTTATCAAGGTGTATGCGGCAGACGCAGCATATGCAGAGCCCGCTTCCGAGACAGACCGTTATCCGGTAGCAGAGGCAGACTTGATTGCAGCTATCGACACCAAAGCGGTAACCCCTGAGGGAGACGGAGACTTTAAGCTGTATTCGGCAGACCTTGATGTTGATGTAACCGGAACCAAGTACATTTATCTTGAGATGACATGCATCGAGGGTGGAGACACAAACACAGGTAACATAGACTATATTGTGTTCAGCGGTGAAGCAGAAGAGGAAGCTCCGGCAACACCCACTCCTACGGCAACACCCGTAACAAAAGCAGAGGCAGCTTCATACGATGAGTTGATGGCAGCTCTGGCTGTTGATACGGTGGAAGAGATAATCGTAACAAATAGCTTTACGGCAGACAGCGCAGTTACAATTAACAGAGACAGTCAGTCTCCCGTTAAGATTTATGCGGTGGATGACGCAAAGACTATAACCGTATCATCTGACAAGGATGGCGTAGTGGTTACAGGCGGAAACGTTACCATAGAAAATCTTAATGTTGAACTGAGCGGCGATGCTGATGGTTGGCAGGGCAAGTATGTTATGCAGGCGTATGACAATTCCAATCCTGCCGAGGTACCGCTGGGCGTGACAACGGTGAATTTGATCAACGTGAAGCTTTCCGGCGGTGATGCAGGCTTGCTGGTAAACGGTGCGCAGGTAACCGCATCGCAAACTCTTGATGTAAGCGGCAACGAGTTCGGCGGCATTGAGGTGTCTAAGGGCACGGGAGTTCTTAGAACTCCGTTGTTGGCGCTGAACGGAACAGTCGTAAACAGCGACGAAGCAGCGGATAAGCCTACCGTATGGATTGATAAGTATAGAGCGGTATTCGCTTCAGACCATTCTATGGTAACAGGTACGGTTGAGTTTCCGAATGCTGTTGAAAATGCGGAGAAGGATCAGTACTTCTTCTATCTGAATAATTATGATACTCCGGTAGAGCCTGAGGCAGGAACATGGGATCCGTCAACAGATGCAATAACTGCCAATATAGCAGTTTCAGACCCTGCGGCTGTAACAGTAGGTTCTATGACAGTTGATCCGCTCAAGGCAAAAATGTCAGACGATGTAAGTGCATGGAAAACCAGTACTGACAAAACAACAGGAATTACTTCGAGTGAAAATCCGCGTCCTTCGTCAGGTTCAGGTGCGCCATCTGTAAGTGATGCGCCTGTATATGGAACTGTTCTTAAAATAAACGTAGCGAGCGCAGGTACGGTAAAAGGAAAAATGACGATCGGCGCAGATAAGACAGCATATATTCTGAAATTCGCCAAAGGTGCAGCTACAGGAGGAGAAGTTGCTTGGACGCTTTCACCAACGGCAAAGGCAGCGTATGACTATGAGTTTACAGCTGATGCTGAATATGACTACTATGTATATGTAGACGGTTCAAAGGCTGTATTCGGAACAATAACGTACACTCCCGCACAGTAATTTATCAGAATTAAAGAGATCGCTTCGGCGGTCTCTTTTTTGTATCATCTTATTCCGATTGACAAATATAATTAAATATATTATAATTATCGTAGATGTACAGATTGTAGTACAACGTAAATCCTAAAACTTTACTTTATACTATGCCCATGTAATTTTATTTATATTTGATAATATGGTCTGTAGCCTAGCCCAGTTCCGCCCTGTCGGCACCAACTTAGGACTATTATTGACATTACAAACTATAGCTAAATCGGAATAATGAGTGCCAACCAACATCAAAGATGTTGGGTCACAGCCGGACCTGGGCGGTGTCGGTTTTTCCCCTTCGGGGAAACCGATTGGGGCGTTGCCCCAAACCCCCGACAAAATTTTGATAAAGGCTTTGGCGACATTGCCGCCGCATCGTCACACTATGCCTTTTTCGCTCGCCATGCCTACTCGGCACGGCTTCGCTTTTACAGGCATGTGCTCCTCCTTCCCAAAAAGTCTTTCGACTTTTCGGGAGTCCTGCCCGCCCTGCGCTTGGGGAGGTCGGGCTGTGACCCCACTTCTTTGAAGTGGGACGGCTCACATTATTCCGATTTAGCAATAGTGTGCAATGTCAATAACATTCCTAAGTTGTTGCCGACAGAGCGCAACGGGGCGGGCGACAGGCATACCAATGTGGGAATACAAATTAATCGGGATTAAGTATAAATAAACTCCCAAATCCGTATAATATGGCATTGATAGTGGCAACCATATGTTTAGCGGAAACGGTTGGGTTATTGGCGGGCGGAAAATATCCGCCCCTACGAATTGTTTGATTTACTATGGCGGTTGTTCCGATTACATGGTTAAAACCGTTGGGGTGTTCGGCGGGGCGTCTGGGAAGCCGCCCCCTACAACGTGAGGGGGTACATATATCTTTATCCTGTTACGCAGATAAAAGTGTTGGCATGCTCAACGGGCGCGATAAATGGCGCCCCTACGAATTGTTTGATTTACTATGGCGGTTGTTCCGATTACATGGTTAAAACCGTTGGGGTGTTCGGCGGGGCGTATAGGAATCCGCCCCCTACGAATGTGAGGGGGTACACATACGTCAATCCATTTGTGTTGGTAAAAGTTGTTATCTGTTGTGGTCTACTGCGCTTGTAATCCGCCTTTGGTAAAGGCGGAGAAAATATAAAAGCTATAAATATTTTTGAGGAGATTTTATGAAAAACAAGGTTAAAAACGGCAAAAACATTGCTTTTATACCGAAGGTAATAATTATTGTATTAGTGGCGGCGGTTGCCGTGTTTACAATAACGCTTTTGATAAAAAGCCACTTTGTGTCTTTGGTTAAGATTTCGGGCTCGGGCATGGAGCCGACTATTCAGCAGGGTGAAACCTGGCTTATAGACAAGCGGGCGGAGGACTTCGGCCGCGGCTCAATAGTTACCTACTATACGGGCGAAGACGGTAGAAATTCCGCCGTTTCACGCGTTATTGCCGTTGCGGGGGACTCGGTTTATATTGACTTTATTACGGGTAATGTTTACGTCAACGGTGAAGTTCTCGATGAACCGTACATAAAGGAAAAGACCTTTTCAAACGGCAGGTACATTGCCGGGCTTTTGGAGCAGGGAAAGTACAGCATGGCAGAACCTGTTAGGATTGAGGAGGGACATGTTTTCGTTATGGGCGACAACAGGAATAACAGCCGTGACAGCAGAGAGTTCGGCCCTGTTTCCGAATCCTCGGTTTACGGCCTGGTTGTAAAAAAGATTAAATAGAACCCGCCTTAGGGTTCCCAAAAAATCGTCGGTTTTTGGGGACAGAGGAGAAACGAGGCAGAGGACATCTTTGCATGGGTTATATGTTTGAAAAATTTTATATTTTGCGATAAAAATCTTGTAATATTTCATAGAATGTGTTATCATACTAAGTAATGGGACTTTCGTTGCCCTAAGGGCGGCGGAGTCAGTTTAAAATAGGTTGGCGAACCGCCAAGAGCGCATGTATTAAAAGACCGGGGAGGTAAATTTAATGACAATTACGGAATTTTGGGATAATATCGGCGCGGATAAAGATCAAATTTTGGCGAGGTTTGTGGGCAACGCTCCTCTTGCCGAGAGATGCACCAAGAAGTATTTGGATGACAAGACATTTGGTGAGTTTGAAATGGCAATAGAAGAAAAGGACTACCATAAAATTGAGATGGCGGCTCATACTTTGAAGGGTCTTGCAGGAAATCTCGGCTTTGACAATATTCAGGCTTTGGGGCAGAAAATAGTCAGCGATATCAGAGCGGATGTGTATGACTCTGTTGAGGCTGATTTTGCACAGCTGAAGGCTGAGCATGAGAAAATTTGCGAGCTGATCCATCAATTGGATTAATAAATATAGATGTGGGAAGATGTGTCATGAGTGAGAGATTAAAAGTTTTGGTTGTTGATGATGTTGAGATGAACAGGATTATTTTAAACGAGCTGTTTTGCGATATATACACTGTCCTTCAGGCGGAAAACGGCAAGGTGGCTCTTGACATAATCCGCGAAAACCCCGACTTGTCCGCTGTCCTTCTGGACGTTGCCATGCCGGTTATGGACGGCATAGCAACCTTGGGCGAAATCAAAAAGGAGGGGCTTATTCCTGCTGTGCCGATTTTCTTTGTAACTGCGGACTCTTGCGACGATGTGCTGATTAAGGGATTTGAGATGGGAATCGTGGACAGAATAATAAAGCCGTACAACCCTTATGCTATCAGGCAGAGAGTTAAGAACTCCATTGAGCTTTATGATTACCGGGTTAACTTGGAAAAAAAGGTTATGGAGCAGACCGAAGAAATTGAACAGAAGTCGAAAAAGATTGAGCGTGCAAGCAGCTCTCTTATTGAGGCGCTGTCCAACGTTATTGAGTTCCGCGACTGTGAGTCCGGAGAGCATGTTCGCCGTATCAGGCAGACCACAAAAATAATCCTGGAACAGTTTGAAAAGCTCAACGGAAACAAGTGGTTTGAGCATGATGAAATTGAAAAAATTGCCGACGCTTCCGTTATGCACGATATCGGGAAGATTGCGGTTCCTGATTATATTTTGAACAAGCCCGGCCGCTTGACGGACGAGGAGTTCGCCATTATGAAGGAGCACTCGATTAACGGCTGCAAAATCCTTGAAAGCATTGATTTTATCAAGGACAGCCCCATGTATAAATACTACTACGATATTTGCAGGAGCCACCATGAGCGGTGGAACGGCAAGGGTTATCCCGACGGGCTTAAGGGAGACGAAATTCCTTTTTCAGCCCAGGTTGTGTCTTTAGCGGACGTGTATGACGCGCTTACAAGCGTTCGCGTGTACAAGGCTGCGTACAGCCATGAGGAGGCCGTTCGCATGATTTTAGACGGCGAGTGCGGAGAGTTTAATCCGGAGATTATAGAATGTTTTAAGATAGTAAATAACGACGTGCGGAAGGCTTTGGACGAGATTAATAACAGCTCTCGGAACAAGCCTGAAATACCCAGATATGAACGAAAAGCTTTACAGGGTTGAGTGATAGGAAATGGCAGGGAATACGCGAAGCGAAAAAAGCGCGAAAAATTTGATTTACGGCGTGGGAGCCCAGTCGGCAAGCATTTTGCTCAATTTTGTTATCAGAATTGTTCTTGTCCGTCAGGTCGGTATTCTTTCTGTCAGCCTTAACGGCTTGTTCACAGAGGTTATAGCCATGCTGTCTTTGGCGGAAATGGGGGTTGGCTCAGCTATTACATACAGCTTGTATAAGCCCTTGGCCGCCCGAGACGAAAAGAGAATTGTTAAGCTGATGAACCTGTACAAAACTGCGTACAGGAACATCGCTTTTGCTGTTCTGGCCGCGGGGCTTTGTCTTGTGCCCTTCATTCAGAATATAGTGTCAAAGGTGGACGTCCCCGACAATTATATTCGTCTTGTTTTTGTGCTGTTTTTAATTCAAACAGCGTCGTCCTATTTATTTTCCTATAAGAGTGCTCTTCTCAACGCGGATCAGAATGTTTATCTTGTTTCAAAGATTACAACAATTGTGAAAATAGCGGCGGAGATCGTGAACATCGGCTTGCTGTTTATGTTTCAAAACTACTTGCTCTATCTTGTTATGGAAGTTTTGGCGGTGGTGGCGGCCAATATTGTAATCTCCGGTCAGGTTGACAAGATGTATCCGTTCTTAAACCGAAAGGATGAGCTTCTGAATGTTGAAAAGAAGCTCGTGTTTAAGAACGTTAAGAATATTTTTATCGGAAGCCTGTCGGGGAGAATAACCAACTCGACTGATAATATTTTGATTTCGATGCTGGTCAGCATTTACGAGGTCGGAATTTACACAAGTTATTCCACATTGGCGGGCGGTTTAAGGCATATAATAGACCAGATAGACTCGGCAACCGCCGGAAGCGTGGGTAACCTGATGGCGGAGGCGGACGGCAAGCGGTGCAACGACGTTATTAAGCGGATGACGTTTATAAACTACTTTTTCGGGTCTCTGTTCGCCTGCTGCCTTTTTTGCCTTTCCTCGACCTTGGTCAGAATAATGTACGGCGAGAAATACACATACAATACCGATACCATTTACGGCATTGCGGTTATTTTTGTCATCAGCCTGAATTTTTTTGTGACGGCTCTTAAAAATCCCCTTTGGAGGTTTGTGTCGGTTTCGGGTCTCTTCAGCAAGGATAAAAATATCTCGATTGCGGGCAGCACCGCTAACTTGATTATATCCGTTGTTCTCGGGTTGAAGCTGGGAACCCTGGGCATTCTGCTGGGCACCTTTGCAACGCTGGCGATACAGATTGTTCTGAAAATCAGACTGCTGTATACAGGTAAATTCAAAATGAGCCCGCTTAGGTATTATTTACTGTTTACGGTATACGGCGCGGCGGGCGTGACTATTATGATGATGGCAAAGTTTATCAGCAGCGAAATAGTCTTGGGAAACCTGTATCTTGACCTGCTGCTCAAGGCTCTGGTATCAATCACGGTTCCGTTGTGTATGAATTATATTGTGTTTGGCAGGACAAAGGAATTTGATTACTTGAAAGAGATTATGTGGAGGTTTTTGGGTAAGTTTTACTCGGTCTTTGAGGTATATCTCAAAAAGTACAGAAGGTCGGTGCGCAGACATTTAAACGAGAGGTGGTAGTTTATGGGAAACGCTTATTTACAAGCCGAATTATCAGGCGAAACAAAACAACAAGGTCTCAGGGTTGCCATGATCGGGCATAAGCGCATTCCCACCCGTGAAGGCGGAGTGGAGATTGTTGTGGAGGAGTTGTCCGTCAGGATGGTTGAAAAGGGGCTGAGTGTTGACGTTTACAACAGAAAAGACAGGTTCGGGAAAAAATATAAGCAGCCTAAGTCGTTTAAAAACGTGAGAATTATTCAAATACCCACCTTTCGCCCGGACGCGCTGAACGCCTTTGTATACTCTGTTTTGGCAAGCATTAGGGTGCTGTTCGGGAAGTACGACTGTATTCATTATCACGCGGAGGGACCCTCTGCCATGCTGTGGATACCGAAGCTCTTCGGCAAAAAGGTTGTCTGCACCATACACGGTCTTGACTGGCAGCGTTCCAAGTGGGGCGGATTTTCGGCATGGTACTTGCGGCTGGGGGAGAGGATCGCCGCGAAATTTGCGGATGAAATTATTGTTCTGAGCAAAAATGTGCAGAGGTATTTTCGTGAAACTTACGGACGGAATACCCATTACATACCGAACAGCGTCGAGATGAAAACCGAAAGCTATCCGCCAAGAGCGATTAAAACCCAATTCGGCCTCGAAAAAGACGGGTACATATTGTTCCTTGCAAGAATTGTTCCGGAAAAGGGACTGCATTACCTGATTGAAGCGTACAAGAATATAGATACGGATAAGAAGCTGGTTATCGCCGGCGGTCTTGATTATGTTAAGAATTACACTAAACTTATTATGTCTCTTGCGGAGGGTGACGACAGAATAATTTTCACCGATTTTGTCAGAGGAACGGTTCTTGACGAGTTGTTTGACAACTGTTTTATCTACGTTCTCCCCAGCGATATTGAGGGCATGGCAATCAGCCTTTTGGAGTGTCTGAGTTACTCCTCGCCCTGCCTTGTCAGCGATATCCCCGAAAACATAGAGGTTGTGGGAGAGCTCATGCCGACCTTTGAGCACGGAAATGTTAAAAGCCTGGAAAGGGAGCTTAGAAGCATACTTGACGGAAGCCGCCCGGTTATCCGCGACAGAAGTCTTTATGCCGACATGCTCAAGCGGTATAAGTGGGACGAGATTGTTGAGCACACCATTGACCTTTACAAGAGCTATAGGTTAAGAAAGAGAAAGTAGATAGTATTTGTCGGAGTGGTATAATGAGAGTTTTAATGGTAAACAAGTTTCTCTACCCCAAAGGGGGTGCGGAGACATATATCTTTAAGCTGGGAGAGTATCTAAAGGCAGCGGGGCATGAGGTGGAATACTTCGGAATGCAGGACGATAAAAATATCGTGGGCAACACCGCAGGGGAGTACACCCAAAATATGGACTTTCACGGCGGAGGCGCGGGGAGATTTCTCTACCCCTTTAGGATAATATACTCCCTCTCCGCCCGCAAAAAGCTGAGGAGAATTATTAATGCTTTTAAGCCCCACATTATCCACTTGAATAACATAAATTATCAAATTACTCCGTCGATAATTGACGAGATTAAAGGGCATGGAATACCTGTTGTGCAGACGGTTCATGACGTGCAGATGCTGTGCCCCAGCCACCTGATGTTTGATTTAAACAAAAAGCAAATTTGCGAGAAATGCTTAAGCGGTTCAAAGCTCAACTGCGTAAAGGGCAGGTGTATTCACGGCTCTTTGGCAAAGAGCGCTGTCGGAACCCTTGAAGCGTGGCTGTACGGCATAAAGGGAACCTACAGGCTGGTTGACAAATACATATGCCCCAGCCGCTTTATTGAGGAAAAGCTCCTACAGAAAAAGAGGTTGGGAAAGTATATTTACAGAGGTAAGACCGAGGTTATACACAACTATATCGAGCTCTCCGAGGAGAATACCTCTTACAGCAAAGAGGATTACATATTATACTTCGGTCGGTTTTCTGTAGAAAAGGGCGTAGATATACTGGCGGAGGCTATAAGAGCCCTTCCTCAAATTCCGTTTAAGATTGCGGGTTCGGGCCCTATGGAGAACATTTTTAGAGATATACCCAACGCGGAGCTTGTGGGCTTTAAGACGGGAGAGGAACTGCGCAGGCTTATTGCTCGGGCGTACGCTTCGGTATATCCCTCCGTATGGTATGAAAACTGCCCCTTGTCCGTGCTGGAGTCCGAGGCCTTGGGAACCCCGGTTATTTCATCGGGGCTCGGCGGTCTGCCGGAGCTGGTGGAGGACGGAGAGACGGGCATAATATTGAAAGAGGTCACCGCGGAGGCGCTGACAGACAGCATAAAGACCCTTTGGGACAATCCGGATTTGGCAAGGGAAATGAGCAAAAACTGCCTGAAGAAGCGAAACAGAATGATTACCCTTGATAAATACGGGGCGAGAATTGAAGAAATATACAGTGAAGTTCAATAAGGGGCTTTGCCCCGTCATTCAACGTTTCAGCGGGAGAGTGCAGCTTTCGCTGAAAAAAGTAAGCGGAACCCGCCTTGGGGATAGAGGAGAAACGACGCAGCGGCGGGGGATATCTTGCTTTTAGTTATAAATAATAAGTAGCATAACGTTTTTTTAGTTTAAAATTTTGGACTAATTCAGTTTAATCTGACAAAATACTTGTAATTTTAATGAAAATATGGTAGAATAATCCGAGCGGGACTTGTCAGAGTTAAGAGGATGTTTGGTAATGGATAAAATAAAAAAGCTTATATTCAGAGGGCCGAAATATATTTTTTATTTTATATGTTTGATTGTGTTTTATGTTTTGGGAGCCGTGGCGAAGCGGTGCAGCAAGAAGTACAGAAACGTGTGGATTGTTGCGGAAAGAGGAGTTGACGCCAGAGATAACGGTTACCATTTTTATAAATACGTGCGATGCAACCATCCTGAAATTAATTGCTATTATATAATTGACAAAAACTCGCCCGACTGCGGCAGGGTGCAAAAATACGGAAACGTTGTGAACTACAGAAGCATTAAGCACCACCTGCTTTTTGCCGTTTCCACCCATAAGATAAGCACCCATATTTTCGGATATTCCCCTGATATACTGTGCTATAACAGGTTTCAAAAGCTGGGGCTTGTTAAGGGAAACCGTGTGTTTTTACAGCACGGCATTATTATGAATGATATCGAGTGGATGTTCTATCCGAGAACCAAGCTTGAACTGTTTGTGTGCGGGGCAAAACCCGAGTTTGAACAGGTCAAGGCGAGGTATGGGTTTCCCGAGGGCGTGGTCAGATACTTGGGTCTGTGCCGTTATGACGCTCTTAATAATCCACAGCAGCCCGAAAGGCAGATCCTGCTTATGCCGAGCTGGCGAGGCAGCTTTGCCAATATGAGCTCAAGGGCTCAATTTATGAAAACCGATTACTATAAGAAATTTTCGGAGCTGATAAACAATCCCCGATTGACAGCATTCCTTGAAAAAGAGGATTTAAAGCTGGTGTTTTATCCCCACTATGAGGCGCAGAAGTTTCTTAATACCTTTAAGAGCTCAAGCAACAGAGTTATTTTGGCGTCCTTTGAGGAGTATGACGTGCAGCAGCTTTTGATGAAATCAATGATGCTGATAACCGACTTCTCCAGCGTGGTTTTTGACTTTGCCTACATGAAAAAGCCCTGCGCCTATTTTCAGTTTGACGAGGAGGTTTTCAGACGGCAGAATTATGCGAGGGGATATTTTGATTACAGACGGGACGGGTTTGGCCCTGTTCTTTCCACAGCCGACGAGGTTGCGGACTATATAATTAAACTCGGGAATAACGGTTTTACAACCGAGAAGATTTATGGAGAGAGAGTAAGCCGTTTCTTTGAAATGGGGGACGGAAAGAACTGTGAGCGGAATTTTGAGGCGGTGAAAAGCCTATAGCGTCAAGCGGGGGCATAGAGATGAGAAGTTTAAAAGAAAGACAAAGCTCAAAGCTTTTGGCCGTTGCGTATATATTCTGCTTTACGGCAGCGGCCTTGGGAGACTCTGTTTTTTTACCGAGCACAATGAAGGTTGCAACATTGCTTGCGGTGTGCATGGCGTTTGTTATTCTGCTTGTACACGGAGATTTTAATAATATAAGGCTTATAGGCGGGTTTGTCATTGTATACGCAATCTGGATTTTCGTTATAATGGTGTACTCGATGATTATCTGGATTTTGAACTTTGAGAGCGTTAGGTTTATTATGAGAGGCTGCTCAAAGGTGTCATATCAGCTTATATTGATTGCGGTTATTGCCGCCGCGGCGTATATGTTCGGCGAAAAGGCCATTCACTATACGTTTTACGGACTGGCTCTGGGAAACGCCGTAATTGCCCTGCTGTACATACCGTCCTTCGGGATTTCGGGAGTGGTTTCCTCGTTTATTGACTTCGTGCTCACCATGGGGGACGCCACCGGTTATATGCGGCGGCTTGAAATCCACGATATAACTTTTACCTATGGCTTTTTCCTGATATACTTTCTCCTTTTTGACAAGATAAGCTCAAAAAGGGTTAAGGTATTCAATATAATCGTGGCGGCGGTGTTCTTTTATATAGGTTTTAAGAGAATAGCCATTGCAAGTTTCTTTCTGGTGCTTGCGGTCGGCTTCTTTTTGGGAAAGCTGACGCCCAAGGCTCAGCTAAAGATTATGAGGCTTATAGCCGTCTGCGGAATTTTGTTTGCCTGCGTATATTTGGTATTTATAAAGTATGGGCTGTTCGTGCAGATAATGAACGATTTGGGCGTTGACATAAAGGGCAGAGATGTTCTCTACGGGTACATTGACAAATACTATCGAATTTCGCCCGCGTTTTGGGGGTTTGGATTTGAGTACGTCCACATTATGATGCTGGAGATTGCCGAAGCCGGAGGACGGCAGTTTAACGGCATGATTGATATACACAATGATTTTATGCGGGTGTATATAGAAATGGGCTTTTGGGGATTTTTGGCGTGGCTTTACTACACGCTGATTTTCCAGTTTAACTGGATTAAGTCAAAATTCAGTTCGGACACCCTGCGGCTGTTCCTGCTCTGTGAAATATATATTTTTATGACATATATGACGGATAATACTCTGTTTTACTTTTTCACCGGAATGGTGCTGAGAATGATGCCTCTGTGTCACGCCCTGCATATCGACAGGGATAAACGGGAATATGGGGGAAAGCTGGTATTATTGAATGATCAGGAGCAGCGAAGATTTGAAATACTGTCCGAGCGGGGGCAGGAAAGCGTAACTTTATACAAGAAAAAGACCAAGGACAGGAACAGATGAAATCCGGAAATATGAGATACGCCTGTGCGGGCGCAGGCGCTGTACTAAAATTCCATTTGAATTTAAGCCGTATGCAGGGCTATGATTTATGGATAATCTAATCTATTGAAAAGGCGGTGTTTTCAATGATTTTTCAAACATTAAAAGAATATATCAAAGAGGATCTCGGCAAAGTCAATATGGGCGGGTTTAAGGCCCGCTTAAGGTCGGCGCGGAAACGCAGCGACAGTGACAGCAGGACGATTGAAAAAAACTCGGGAAGGATGGGGCTGTCCCCGGCGAAGGCGGTTATGCTTTTGCTTTGGAGAAAAAAGCTGCAGATTATACTTTTAACCGTGGGCTTTATGGTGGTCTTGGCGGCTATATTCGGAATAAGCAACCGCAATACGCTGACTGCCACATTAACGCTTAACTACGAAGAAGCCTCAAAGGGTCTGAACCCCAACGGAACCAGATTTAATATGTATGAGGTCAAGGCTCATGACGTTATGGAAAGAGCCATATCATATATGGGTATACCGGACGAGTTGACTGCCGAGGAGCTGTCGGAAAATATTTCTGTCAGCGATACCAACTCCAAGGCTATAAATACACAGGACAGCGAGTATTTTATTTCCACCAGCTTTAATGTTTCATACAAGAGAAACCGGGGCGTTGATAATTCTCTTACCACCCGTCAAATGATGGATTTTATATGTAAGGCGTATAACGACATATTCCACGAGAACTACGGTGAAAAGAGAACGGCGCTGGTTTACAGGCAGGCCGATAAGGCGAATATGGAATATGTTGAAATCAGCGACGATATGAATAACCAAGCAAGTCAGATTGACCTGTACCTGAGCAAAAGAGTTAAGGAGAACGGAACCTTTAAGTCGGAGGAGACCGGGGAAACATTCCAGACCCTGAGAAGAATGATAGAAAACCTGATTAACTATGACATTTCCAAGTACAACTCGTTCGTTCTTGAGACAGGTCTTGCCAAGAACAAGGAGCAGTTTTTAGACACCCTGTATTACAAAAACTCTGTGCTTGATATGGAGTACCAAAAGTCAATGGCGGAATATGCCGTTCGGCAGGACGGAATTTCAAAGTACGACGAGGCTATGATAGGTACCGTTATGATCCCTGCCATAAACGACAAGGATGAGTACTATATGTCAAGAACCAACATAGGTATTGACTACCTGGCAAAGGATGCGGAAGTGAATTTGTCCGCTGCCAAGGATACTCTTAAGGAAATTGAGATTAATAATGACATTATTGCAAAAATAAGCGCGGGCAATCCCACCGTTGAGGACTTTGAGAAAGCCGATGAGATGATTGAGGAGATAAATAAGTCTTTTGAAGAAATCTCAAGCCTTGCAATGCTTACGGACAGGGAGTACATCAGATACAAGACAAAGGATTATCTGACCTTTAAGGAGAGAGAGAAGAACTTTGCTCAGATAATTTCTCTCGATAAGGTTGCTGCGTGCGGCGTGCTGTTTCTCATTGTGATTTGTGTGATTTTTTACTACGTCGAAAAGCGCAAGCTGGCAAATAGGGGGATGCGTCCATGAAGAACTTCGAGATATTCAGATACATAAAAAAGTGGAGATACCTGATTGTTCTTATTTGTATTGCCGGAGCCGTTCTGGTATACCAATACGCCATGGCAAAGCAGGTATACACTGCTCAGACGGTTCTCAGCTATTCCAACAGTGAGGCAAAATCGGGTATGACCCCCAGCGGGGATGTTCTTGACGTAAACGAAATATATTCATCAAAGGTTATAACAGGTGTTCTTGAGGATTTGTCCCTAACCACGGGGGCGGACTCAATTCGTTCAAGGTGCAGCGTTGAGCCTATAATCTCCGAGGACGAGGAGGCAAGAAAGGAAGCTATCCTAAAAGAGGGTGAGGAATACGTATACTACCCCACCGACTACCTTATAACCTTCGGCGTTGACAGTGATTACAGCCAAGAATATGCGGCGACGGTACTTGATTCAATTATGGAAAACTATTTTATCAACTATGGTGAAAAATACATTAACCAGACCGTTCTGCCAAACAACGCCTCGAATATTGAGAGCGGCGGATATGATTATATAGAGTGTGCGGAAATTTTGGACACTTCGGCAACAGAAATATACGACTATCTGTATGATAAAAAGTTCCACTATCCGGATTTCAGATCTGCCACAACAGGTTATACCTTCACAGACCTTTACAATATGTATAAGGAGGATTTGAACTACAATATACCCGAGCTGTATTCAAAGATTTTAAATCAAAAGGTGTCTAAGGATCAGTCTGTGCTGATTAAGAATTACAGCAACAAAATCAGTCAGTACGGTATTGATCTGGCTAACATGAAAGAAAAAATTGACCCTCTTTATGATCTTATTTCCCATTACAGCCTAAAGAGCAAGGAGGGTATACAGTATCACTACGGCAAAGGTACCGATTCGGATAATACCAACGACTATATCTTAAAGGATGTTTATGACGAGCACACAGAGGGAGCGCAAAGGACAAGGATTAACACGGAAACAACCTATGACTCCCTCATAAATAATTACGTAAACCTTGAGATTTCGCGTCAGTATACGCAGGTTGATATGGAGCATAAGCAGAACTTGCTTTCAATATTCCGCGATGCGGTTCCTCCCACTGACCAAGACGCGGCGATTGCCGAAATTGAGGAGGATATGGCGGCGCTTATAAAGCGTTTGGACGAAAACTATAAAATAGTTGAGGCAACAGTAGACGAGTTCAACCAGTATCTCGGTGCTTCAAACATTACAACATTGACCAGCATAAACGTTTCCGAAAAGATTAATATTAATCTTTATTTGATACTTGCCGTATTTGTGTTCCTGATTTGCGGATGCCTGGGCGCTATCGTCCTGGGACGTATTCAGGACTTTGTGGAGTATCTGCTGTACAAGGACAGAAAGACAGGTCTGAACAATCGTGCGAAATGCGATATGCTTATTAACCACTATGCGGAGAAGCCCCTGTTTGACAATTTCGCCTTCGTCCTGATCAGACTTGACGTCCTGAAAATGGTAAACAGCCAGGTGGGCAGGAACGCCGGCGATGTTCTCTTGGGAGAGTTCGGCCGTATCTTAGGCGAAATCGCAAGGGACTACGGCTCCGCCTGCTACAACGGCAGCGACCAGTTTATGTGCTTCTTTGAAAATTGCAGCTACAAGAAGGCCGAGATGTTTATTGAGTCTTTGAGCAGCTATGTGGAGCACTATAACGCTCAGGGTCCCGAGCACAATATTACCTTCTCCTACGCAATTGAGGAGACAAAGGAAACGGGTATATATGACGCAAGAGGCCTTATAAGCGCGTCCTTCCGCGATATAAACGCCAAGACCGCCGAGGCTTCAAAGCCCGATAAGGAGGTTGGCGACGACGATAACGGCGCTCCCGGAGGAAAGCCTGTTTATAAAGAAGAGAGCAAGCAAGAGACGGCAAAGTCCGCACCTGTTGCTTTGGCGGGAATGGACAACGGAGCCATGAACAGCCACGATATAATAAAAATGGTTACCGAGGCAGTGGCTGCCGGTATGCGGCTGGGCAGTGAAAAAGCCGAGCCGCCCAAGACTCAGCCCGAAGCGGAGCCGCAGGAGGAAACTCCTCCGCCCCAAGGCAAGCCGCCCTATGAACCGATTTCATGGAGCTCGGAGAGCAGCGTTCCGAAACGGCGTTACATCGCAGTGACAAAAACTTCGGCGGAAAAGCCGAAAAAGGCGGAGGAACAAGAGCTGCCCCTTGAGGAGGTAGAGGTTTCGGTTAAGGAAACGGGCAAAAAGGGAAAGACAGCGGCAAAGAAGAACAGTTCCGAGCCTCAGGTTGACTTTAACCCCTACGCGCCCAAGCCGAGGGTTAAAAAGTCTTACAGAACCCGAGGCGACGCTGCCGATTTGGGACCGTACGCACCGAAGAACAGAAATGATAAGTAGTCTGTCTGAACAGTTGGGAGAGCATGTGTGATGAAGAAATACTTGAAATTATTTTGGGATTACAAAAAACCGATAATAGCTGTGATTTTGGCAATTGTTGTTTTGGTGGGTGGCTTCAATTTGTTTAACCAGTCAAAAATTGACGTTACCTTTTATCAGGTACATTCGGATAAAATCTCTGATAATATTCGTATAGTCGTGCTGGCTGATTTGCACTTAAAGGAGTTTGGCAAGGATAACGTCAGACTTGTGGAGAAAATCAGAAATCTCAGCCCGGATATTATTGCCTGCGTGGGGGATATGAACATGACGGACGACCCGGACTACAGCGTGGTTTTGACCCTGTGCGAGCAGCTGGTGGATATCGCGCCGGTGTATTACTCTTTGGGCAACAACGAATATGAGGCAAAGTTGTTTAACGATTCGAAGCTCTCGGAGGATGTTGAGAGCCTGGGCGTTCATGTTCTTGATGATGAATCTGAGGTTTTGACCATAAAGGATACAAAGCTGAATATCGGCGGACTGTCCCAGGGCTCCGAACAGTTTGAGCGTTACGGTCACGACTTTTTTGACAAGTATGCAAGCGAGGACTATTTTAAGCTGCTGCTTGTCCACTACCCCGAGGTTTTTCAGGGGCATATTGAGGACAGCGAAATTGATTTGGCGCTCTGCGGCCACGCTCACGGCGGTCAGGTTAGGCTGCCCTTTATCGGCGGTCTGTATTCCGCCGACCAAGGTCTTTTCCCGAAGCTTGCCGAGGGCTTCCATATAATCGGCAACAGCAATGTTATAATCAGCAGAGGCTTGGGTAATTCCCACTTCATGCCCAGGATCAACAACCCGCCGGAGCTGTGCGTTGTTGATTTGTGCTGGTATTAACAGAATATTCCGGAGGGTGTTTATGAACAAGCTGGTAAGTGTAATTATGCCTGTCTATAATGCCGGTGAACTGCTTAACAGGTCTGTCTCAATGCTTTTGAGGCAGACCTATGCAAATATTGAGATTTTATTGGTTGACGACGGTTCAACGGACGACAGCCTTGAGAGGGCAAAGAAAATCGCAGAGACGGACAGGCGGGTCAGAGTAATTCATCAGGAGAACATGGGTCCGGCTGCCGCCCGCAATACAGGGATGGAAAACGCCCGCGGAGAGTATTACTACTTTGTGGATTCGGACGATGAGATCAGCGAGGACACGGTGCTCACCCTAAGCTCTGCCATTGAGAGGGACGGAGTGGACTTGGCAGTGTGCGGTCATTCGTGGGTGAACAAATCCGGCGAAAGCCTTATGACCAAAACCTATGAGCACAAAATATTCGATGGGGAATATGTTCGAAGCCACTATGATGAATTTATAGTTAAGACAAATCCATATGCAATGTTCGGCGCCCTGTGGAACAAGCTCTATAAGGCGGAAATAATCAAGAAAAATAATCTCGGCATACCCTTGGTGCGCAAGGGGGAGGATGAGATATTCAACATGATGTATTTAAGCTGTATAGACAGCGTGTCCTTTGTTCCGGAGGTTCTGTATAAATATTATATACAGCCCACCGAGATTAACAGCCAAAAATATTTTGAGGGATATTTTGAAAAAATAATCGAGCTGAAAAATAAGCAGCTGGAAATCGCATATAACTGGAACAGGAAAAATACAAGGGTTTTAGAGCATATATGCCGCACCTTTGCGGTATACGCAGACGTGTACATACAGATGCGCTACAACGGAAGTCGGTGGTACAGCTTTAAGGAGAGGTACGGAGCGGTTAAAGAGACAATAGAGGTGTTTCAGAGAGAAACTCCCTCAAAGGACATATCGCCTGATTTTCTCAAGTATAAATATTTGCTGGGCGGAAACAGTATCAGGCTGTTCCTCATAGAATACCTCAAAGAAATTCAGCTTGGATTTGCCGACAGGGAACTAAGATAAAGAGAGTTGATATATTTGGATAAACCATTGGTCAGCATAATTATGCCCGTGTATAATGCGGAGCAGTTTCTTGAAAGGTCGGTAAGGAGCGTTACGGAACAAACCTACGGCAATATTGAAATACTCCTTATTGACGACGGCTCCGCGGACGGAAGCCTTAAAGCCTGCATGAAGCTTGCGGACGGTGACGAACGAATCAGGGTGTTTCATCAGGAGGATTTGGGCTCGGGAGTTGCGAGAAACTTAGGCATAGAAAACGCGTTGGGCAGTTACTATTATTTTGCCGACGCGGACGACGAGGTCGAAAGGGGCGCGGTGGCTAAGCTGGTCGCCGAGATTGAAACCGGCAGGGCGGACTTGGTTGTTTGCGGATATTCCTTTGTGAACAGGCGCGGAGAAAACCTGTTTACAAAATCCTATGAACGAAAGCTCTGCAAGGCCGAGTACATACGAAAGCATTATGATGATTTTATAGTGCGGGGCAAACCCTATGCCATGCACGGCGCCCTGTGGAACAAGCTGTACAGAGCTGATATAATCAAGAAAAACGGGCTAAGAGTGCCCACGGTGCGTAAAAGTCAGGATGAAATATTCAACATGATGTATCTGAATTGTATAGACACCGTCAGCTTTATTCCCGACGTGCTGTATTACTATTACATATGGCCTACCGCCGTAAAAAGCAAAAAATATCTGGACAGCTTTTTTGACAAAATTGTTTTCCTGAAAAACAGTCAGCTTGATATTGCATATAACTGGAACAGGGAAAACAGAGGGGTAATGGAGTACATCTGCCGTGTTCTGGCGATTAATATTGACGTGTATATACAAATGCGTTACAGGGGAAGCCGTTGGTTCAATTTCAGGGAGAGATATGAGGCGGTTAAGGCTGCGATGGAGGTCTTTGCAAGAGAACTTCCGTCGAGAGAGGTTACTCCGGACTTTCGCAAATACAGATATATGCTGGAGAACAGCCCCGTGAAGCTGTTCCTCTGTGAATACCTAAAGGAAATTGAGTTGTGGTTTTCAGATAGGAGATTAAAATAATATATGGGAGAGATAAATTTGGAAAAACCGTTGGTCAGCATAATTATTCCCGTGTACAATATGGGAGATATGCTTGAAAATTCGGTAAAGAGCGCGGCTGCGCAGACCTATGAAAATATTGAGATTTTGCTTATTGATGACGGGTCGAAGGACGACAGTCTTAAGGTGTGCGAGAGTATAGCTCAAAGGGACAGCCGAGTTAAGGTTTTTCATCAGGAAAATAAGGGTTCGGGACCTGCGAGAAATTTGGGCATTGAAAATGCCTCGGGAAAGTACGTATACTTTTTCGACGCAGATGACGCAATGGAAGAGAACGCTGTTGAAATCCTTGTGAAAAACCTTGAGACTGAGAAATGCGACATGGTGGTTTTCGGTTATAGGATGCTGCACCCCGACGGACGGGAAGAGGTTTACAATGCTTATCCCGGGAAGGTGTTTGGCGGCGAGTATGTCCGCAGCCATTATGATATTTTTCTGAACCGCGCAAAGATGTACATCCAAGGAGCGCCCTGGAATAAAATGTTCAGCCTTGAAAAAATTAAGGAGCACGGTATAAAATACCCTGCTCTCAGAAGAAACCAGGACGAGGTTTTCATAATGATGTATGTTGACGTTGCGGAGCGGATTTTATTAATAGACGATGTGCTGTATAACCACTATCCGAACGACATACACGGCGCGTTTAAAAAGTTCCCCCTTGATTTTTTTGATATTGTCAGCAGGGTTAACGAGTACAGATACAAGTACATGTACGGCTGGAATGAGGAAAACAAAAGGGTCTTGGAGATTATATGCAGCGATTTTCTTAACGGCACCAACAAGAGCATGATGCTGCTGTTTAACCCCAAATGGGAGCTGAGCTTTAAGGAGAGATATTCTAAAATTAAAGATATAGCTCAGCGATGCGTTGAGGAAATGCCGGATAAGAACTACAATACCGATTCCACTCTGTATTCGCTGATGAAGAAGAAGCGTTATGTATTGCTGTATTTTGCGGCATACTTGGCGATTTTCAAAAATATGAAATATATACGGTAATTCTGCGTGACATTTTAATTTACGACAAAAGGAAAGAGATGATAATAACTTTTATGAAGAGAAGACGTTTTGATAAATATATGGCAGCGGCAGCGCTTAGAATTGCCGTACCGGCTATAGTTGAGTCCTTTTTTGTTGCCTTTGCGGGGCTGGTGGACTCATTTATGGTAAGCTCACTGGGGTCAAACGCGGTTGCGGCGGTGGGTCTTACCACCCAACCCAAGTTTTTGGGGCTGTCTGTGTTTATGGCGATGAATGTTTCCCTGTCGGCGCTGGTCGCCAGAAGGTTTGGAGCCAACAAGAGGAATGACGCAAATGCCATACTGTCAACTGCGCTTGCGATGATTGTTATTTTGGCAGCTGTTTTGGGCGTGTCTCTGGCGATTTTTGCGCCCCAAATAATGGATTTGTGCGGCTCAACTCCCGAGACCCACGACGGCGCTGTGCTCTACTACAGGATTATCATGGGCGGCATGATTTTCAACTGTATCCAGATGGGAATTAATTCGGCTCAGCGTGGAGCGGGCAACACCAAAATCACCATGCGCACCAATATTACATCAAACACCATAAACATCATTTTAAATTATCTGTTGATTGACGGGCATTTCGGCTTCCCCGCTCTGGGAATAGCAGGCGCCGCTCTTGCCACGGTTTTGGGCACGGTGGTTGCTTGCATAATGAGCATTATTTCAATTCTGAAGCCGGGCAACTTTATCAACCTTTTGTACATAATAAAAAAGCGTATCTACCCGTCATTTACGGCTCTTAGGAGCATAGTAAGGGTGGGCTACAGCGTATTTTTTGAGCAGCTGCTGATGCGCGTAGGCTTTATGATGACCGCAATTATGGCGGCCGACCAGGGCAATGCGGCAATGGCGGCTCACCAGGTGGGAATGAATATTATGGGTCTGTCCTTCTCCTTCGGAGACGGCTTGCAGGCGGCGGCGGTTGCCTTAATCGGCCGCAGCCTTGGCGAGAACAAGCAGACCCGAGCCAAGGACTTCGGAGCAACCTGCCAGATGATTGGCGGATTTATTTCCATAGCCCTTGCGGTTATATACTTCCTGGGGGCACGGCTGCTGATGGGTCTGTTCTTCACAGAGCCCGAAATCGTGGATATCGGCGTGAGCATAATGCGGATTATAATAGTCGTGGTTCTGTTCCAGATCAGGCAGGTTATATATATGGGCTGCCTGCGGGGAGCGGGAGACACGCTGTACACCGCAGTGGCTTCCACAATAAGCGTCACGATTATAAGAACTGTCGTTTCATACCTGTTCGGTTACACCTTCGGCATGGGTATTGCCGGCATTTGGATGGGAGTTGTGGGCGACCAGATTTCAAGATACCTTTTCGCCGCAGTGCGCTTTAAGGCGGGCAAATGGGTGAAAATCCAAATTTGACAGGTCGGCTTCAATTGAAGCTGCCGAAAAATTTATGAAAAACTATTGACCTATTATTTATTTTGTGTTAGAATATCTAAGTCATGTTAAATCGGGGCTTTAGCGGTGCCTTGTAACCCTCAATCCGCTATAGAGGGGATGAAAACTTGCCATGAGGGATATCTTTGTTTGGTCTGCCTCGCAAAAGTGGTGTTGACGGTTTGGTCTTACGCAATCGGAACCTGTGAACCTCGTCAGGGCGGGAACGCAGCAGCGATAAGCAGTCATTCTGATGTGCCGTGAGGGCGCTAAATCTGAGCTAACTGTGTGAGTAACGCTTGTAGAGCTGTTTCGAAGGCAAGCACATGACTTTTTTTATTTTTGCGTTTGAGTGAAGAGGTGAAGGGCTTATGCCCGAAAAATACCAGGCTTTATACAGAAAATGGCGGCCTATGACATTTGACGATGTGGTGGGTCAGGAGCATATTACGAAAACCTTGAAGAACGAGCTGGCTTCGGGCAGGCTGGGGCACGCCTATTTGTTCTGCGGCACCAGAGGCACGGGAAAGACCTCAACGGCAAAGATTTTCTCCCGTGCGGTGAACTGTGAAAATCCGCAGGGCGGAGAGCCGTGCAACACCTGCGAAACCTGTCGGGGGATTATTGACGGCAGGATTATGGACGTTTATGAAATGGACGCCGCCAGCAACAACGGTGTTGACGCCGTCAGAAGTCTGCGCGAGGAGGTAATTTACACTCCCGCAGGCTGCAAGTACAAGGTGTACATCATTGACGAGGTACATATGCTCACCATACAGGCGTTTAACGCCCTGCTTAAAACCCTGGAAGAACCTCCCGAACACGCCCTTTTTATTCTCGCCACAACCGAGCCTCAAAAAATCCCGCAAACAATTCTGTCCCGCTGCCAGAGATATGACTTTAAGCGGATAGGCAGCGACCAAATCGCCCGCCGTCTTAAAAAGGTGGTAAGGGAGGAGGGAATAGAGGCAACAGAGGATGCTCTCGAGCTTATTGCCGAGCTGGGAGACGGCTCCATGAGAGACGCCCTCAGTATTTTGGACAGGTGCTCCGCCTTCGGCGGAGAGTTGCGCCGTGCCGATGTTTCCGAGATTGTGGGAATTGTGGATGAGAGAGCGCTGTTTGAGATTGGCTCTGCCGCCTTCGGCGGAGAGACCTCTCGGGCGGTGGCGGCTCTTGACAGTCTGCTCAATGCGGGGAAGGACCCGCTTACGTTTTTTGAGGACTTTATAGATTTTTTAAGAGCGTTGCTTCTGTGCAAGGAGTGCGAAAACCCGGGGGATATTTTGGAAAAGTCCCCGGAAGCCGTTGAAAAGCTGAAAGAGACAGCGGAGCCGTATACTGCCTCACGGCTTATATACGGAATAAATATTTTAAGCGAGTACCACAGCAGGGCAAAGGCAATGTCCTCTCCCAAGATTGCCGCAGAAATCGGGCTGATAAAGCTCTGCAAGCCGGAGTACAGCTCCGAGAAAGAGGCGCTTGTTGCCAGAATAGAAAAGCTGGAGCAGCAGATTAAGACAGGCGTGGCGGTTTCCCCGCCCAAGGCGGCAAAGGAAAAGCCCAAGGCGGAAAGGGTTGAGGAAACGCCCCCCTGGGATGAGCCCCCGGAGCAGCCGGAAGTTGCGCAAAAGCCGAAAGCGGCGGCGGTTGAGAGCGGAAGCTGGAGCTTGTGGCCGGAGGTGCTTGACGCTATAAAGCAGAGCAGCAAGACCCTGTTCATGTATTTATACAAGGCGGAGGTCACGAGAGAGGGCGATAACGTCAACGTTCGGGTAAAGAACAAGATTGCCTATGAAAAGACAGCCACGGTTAAAGGGCTTGAGTATCTGTCGGAGCTGTTTTCAAAAATGTCCGGCGAGAGCCTGCATGCCAAGATAACCATGGATGACGGAACGAGCTCCGCAGAGAACACCGGCCCGTCCATAATGGATATAGTGAATAAGAAACAAATGTATGGAGATATAATAAAGATTAAAGGAGAGTAGCAAAATGGCAAAGGGATTTCCCAGAGGAATGGGTAATATGGGCAACATGAACCAGATGATTAAGCAGGCTCAGAAAATGCAGGAGCAGATGGTAAAGATGCAGGAGGAAATGGAGACCAAAACCTTTACCGCCGAGGTTGGCGGAGGCGCGGTTTCCGCAACCGTGAACGGCAAGAAGGAGCTGCAGGAGATTATTCTTAAAGAGGAAGCTGTTGACCCGGACGATATTGAAATGCTTCAGGACTTGATTGTTGCCGCAGTCAACGAGGCTATGCGAAAGGCAGAAAAGGACAGCGAGGCGCAAATGGGCAGCCTTACCGGCGGACTTAATATTCCCGGCTTGTTCTGATTTACCTTAAAAGTACATTCCGCAGGATTATTGCTAATCCTGCGGAATTTTTCAATAAGGGGCTTTGCCTTTGGAACCTGCCTAGTTCCGCCTTTGGCAAAAGGCGGATTGCAAGCACGGTAGGTCGCCGTAGGCGACACGTAAGGCGCGCAGTCACCGCCGCTTTAGGCGGCACATTTATGTAGAAGATTAACGCAAACAGTGGCTTTTATGCTATATCCGTGATATTTTATTTAAATTTGATAATAAAGCTTATCGCCCGCCTTGTTGCGTTTGCCCTCGCCTCCCCAAACGCACATGGCGGGCTGTATTTATAATTGCCATAATAAATCCAAATTTCGTAGGGGCGCCATTTATTGCGCCCGTTGACTATCCCAACGGTTAAAATCAAAATAAAGCG
>JABLTO010040924.1_pt1 | contig 28260 bp, 29 predicted proteins | sample 7160091 | NCBI WGS metagenome assembly JABLTO01 (sample SAMN14651225, study PRJNA627086) | human gut metagenome | isolation source: feces | host: Homo sapiens
ATACTGTATAGGTTAAGGATCCCTATCCTGCCTGCCAGTGTATCTCTTATTTTTTTCATCATTTTATATTGCTGAGAGCCGGTAAGCCAGAACAAACCTTTTTCATCAGATTCATCGCACATAATTTTAATCTGCTCAAAAAGCTCGGGCGCCTTTTGCACTTCATCAATGAAAATTGGCGGCTTGTACGTCTGGAAGAACAGTACAGGATCAGATTGAGCCAATTCTCTTGCCATAATATTATCAAGCGATACATAGGTTCTGTCAGTCCCTTCGCACAAGTGCTTCACCATTGTGGTTTTACCGACTTGTCTGGCGCCGGTTACAAGAACAGCCTTAAAAAAACCGTTCATTTTCATAAATTTGCGTTCAAGTTCTCTTGTAATATATGCCATGGCTTAACACCTCGTTTTTAGGATAATCTAAAGTTAGATTTATTTTATCATAAGTTTTGCGTTTTGTCAATAGAATATGCTAAACACAAGAAGTTTATTTTGTCCAATATCTCTGATGTAGGGGCGCAGCTGCACCCATCTCACCGAGCGCGCAGGGCGGGCGAACAAAAGTGAAGGCATTCCCGCCTTCACTTTTTTGTTGGACTTTTACTGTTTCTGTATAACTTATCCCTTTCCGGATACTTTTTCACATTATTGCATTTTACTGTTTTATTTTTAAAAGATTTTAAATTTGGTAGAAATCACAAATTATTTTACGGATTTTTTTGAACGTAATTGACTTAGGCAAAATATGTGATATACTATATAATAGTTGTTCAAAGGAGGAACGGTAAATGGGACACCCTATCAAGCATTTTCTGACAATAACAAAGCACAGGCATGTGGTTATATACCACTGCTTTAAGGCGGGAATACTGTGGCAGGGGCTCAGGCACGACCTGTCAAAGTACAGCCCTACCGAGTTTCGGGAGGGAGCAAAGTTTTTCCTGGGCGACAGAAGCCCTACCGAGGCGGAGCGCAGAGAATACGGGTACTCCAAAGCATGGATGCACCACAAGGGGAGAAACAGGCACCACTTTGAATACTGGACGGATTACAGCCTTAAAACAAGAAAGATGGAGCCCGTGAAAATGCCCCTTAAATATGTAAAGGAAATGTTCTGCGACAGGGTGGCGGCAGGGAAAATATACAACGGCAAAAACTACACCGACAACAACCCCCTTGACTACTTTTTAAAAGGAAATGCGAAAAATGTTATGCACCCCGACACCGCCCGCCTCCTTGAAAGCTGGCTGCGGATGATACAGGCGGAGGGGGAGAAAAAGACATTCAGGCATATTAAGAATTTTAAGACTGAGGATTATTAGTATAATCTTAATGATCAAAACTTTACTTTCGTGCTATATCCATGTAATTTTATTTAAATTTGATAATATAACCTGTCGCCCACCCCGTTGCGCTCGCCGCCTTCGCCCCGAGCGCTATCGGTTTTCCCCTTCGGGGAAACCGATTGGGGCGTTGCCCCAAACCCCAACTAAATTTTGATAAAGGCTTTGCCGACATTGCCGCTGCGGCTTGGCATGGCGGAATATGGGCTCGGCATTGGTTTCAAAGGCAAAGCCTTTATCAAAACAGAAGGGTTCAGATATATAAAGGTTTACATAATATTAGAGGTGTACGCCCGTTAAATTTCACATATTTTAACTGCAATTTTTGGGCAATAAAAAATAATAAAAATTGCTTGACAGTGATTAAGCAGTAATTTATAATAATATTATATAGGTGAATTTTTATTGTAAGAAACGGAGAATAATTAATGAACGAAGAAAAGAAAAAGGCCCTTGACCTTGCGATGAACCAAATAGAGAAGCAGTTCGGCAGCGGCGCGGTTATGCGTCTGGGAGAAAAGCCTGAGGCAAATGTGGAGGCAATACCCACCGGGGCGTTGTCCCTTGATATAGCCTTGGGTATAGGCGGTCTCCCCAGAGGAAGAATTATTGAGATATACGGCCCGGAATCCTCGGGTAAAACAACGGTAGCTCTCCATGTGGCGGCTCAGGTTCAAAAGCTGGGCGGCGAGGCTGCCTTTATAGATGCGGAGCACGCCCTTGACCCGGTTTATGCAGAGGCTCTCGGCGTGCGGATTGACGACCTTATTGTTTCTCAGCCCGACACGGGCGAGCAGGCTTTGGAGATTACCGAGCAGCTCGTGAGGAGCGGCGCTGTTGATGTTATAGTGGTTGACTCGGTGGCGGCTCTTGTTCCCAAGGCGGAAATTGAGGGTCTTATGGGAGACTCTCACGTGGGACTTCAGGCAAGGCTTATGTCTCAGGCGTTGAGAAAGCTGGCGGGCATAATCTCAAAGTCAAACACAACCGCTATATTTATAAACCAGCTCCGTGAGAAGGTGGGAGTTATGTTCGGCAGTCCGGAGACCACCACAGGCGGAAGGGCTCTTAAGTTTTACGCCTCTGTGCGTCTTGACGTAAGGCGTGTTGAGGGCTTAAAGGGCGACGGCGGCGTTGTGGGTAACAGAACCCGCGTTAAGGTTGTTAAGAACAAGGTTGCGCCTCCCTTTAAAGAGGCTGAATTTGATATTATGTACGGCGAGGGTATTTCCAGAGAGGGAAATATTATCGACGTCGGCGTTGATATGGAGATTGTTGACAAGAGCGGCTCCTGGTTCAGCTACGACGGCGAGCGTCTCGGTCAGGGACGGGATAAGGTTAAGAAAATTCTTGCCGAAAACCCTGAGCTTGCCGCAGAGATAGAAAACAAAATCCGCGAAAAGGCGGGTCTGCCCCTCCTTGGCGAGGAGAACAGCAATATGTTTGACGACAAGCCTGTTGAGGGCTTGGCGAAGCCTAAAAAGAAAAAATAATTAAGGAGTCAGGACGGAGCATTGCTCCGAGGATTTAATTTAAAATATTGTTTCGGCGAGTGGTGAATATGAACGAGATGACTAGAGCCAAGAGGCTTGCAATGAGGTTTTTGTCGGTCAGAATGTACACTTCAAGGGAGATTTATGACAGGCTCCGCCGCAAGGGCTACGGCGATGAGGTTGCGGAGACTATTGTCAGCCAGCTTATTGAGGAAGGTATTCTGGACGACAGGAATTACGCGGACTGCTATATTGCGGACAGCGTAAATTTGAATTTAAAGGGTATGTATCGAATACGGCAGGAATTGCTCCGCAAGGGAATTCCGTCTGCCGTGGTGGAGCGTGCGCTCAGCGAGTCGGAGGCGGATTTTGAGTCTGCCCTAAGAGAGCTGGTAGAGCGCAAGCTGTTAACTATGGAGATTACCGACCGCAAGGACTATGAAAAATTCAAGGAAATGCTGGCGAGACGGGGATATTCCTCGGGAGAGATAAACAGCGTTCTGGATGAATATAACTTTGAACTTAACTCGGACTAAGGAGAATTTGACTTGAAGAAAAAGGTATCTATTGCATCTCTGGGATGCTCAAAAAACCTGGTGGACAGTGAACAGATGACGGCAATTCTGCAAAGCCGCGGCTTTGAGCTTTGGGAAAACGAGGCCGACGCAGACGTAATGATTGTGAACACCTGCTCCTTTATTGAGGACGCGCAGACGGAATCCATAAACTGCATTTTGGAGCTTGCTCAGTACAAAAAGGCGGACAGCGGCAAGGTTCTTATTGTGACAGGCTGCCTGGCGCAGCGGTATAAGGAGCAGATTATTCGGGAAATTCCCGAGGTGGACGCTGTTGTGGGAACAAACGAGTATGACAAAATTGCGGATATAGCTGAGGGCTGCCTTAAAAAGGCTGAGGGTCTTGAAAGGGTGCATTGCACCGAGCAGCCCCTGCTGTGCGAGGCAGACAGGGTTCGTTCCACCCCGAAGTACACGGCGTTTTTAAGGATAGCGGAGGGCTGCGACAATTGCTGCACCTACTGCGTTATCCCCTCTATAAGAGGAAGATACAGGAGCCGCACCATAGAGAATATTGTGGCAGAGGCGGAGAGCATGGCACAGGACGGGGTCAAGGAGCTTATTGTTATAGCTCAGGACACCACTGCGTACGGAAAGGACTTGTACGGAGAGTACTGCTTGCCGAAGCTTTTGACCGAGCTGTGCAAAATCGAGGGCATTCGCTGGATTAGGGTTCACTACTGTTATCCCGAGCTTGTGACAGACGAGCTTATAGACGTGTTCGCAAGAGAGCCTAAGCTGTGCAACTATTTTGACATTCCCATTCAGCATTGCAGCGACAGAATTTTAAAGCGCATGGGCAGGCGAACCAACAAGGAACAGATTGTGGGGCTTTTGAAAAAGCTGCGAGAGAGGCTGCCCGATGTTGCCGTAAGAACCTCTATCATAGTGGGATTTCCCGGCGAGACAGAGGAAGATCTTGAGGAGCTTCAGGACTTTATCAGAGAAATGAGGTTTGACAGGCTGGGCGTGTTTATGTACTCAAGAGAGGAGGACACGCCGGCATATAACCTGCCCGACCAGATTGAAGAGGAGGAGAAGCGCAGACGTCTTGAGGCGGTTATGGTTAATCAGGCGGATGTGGATGATGACAAAAATCAAAAGAAGGTCGGCACCGTTCAGCAGGTTTTGGTTGAGGGCAGAGATGAGATAATCAAGAGCTACTACGGCAGAACCTATGCCGATTCCGTTGAGATAGACGGAAAGGTGTTCTTTAAGTCGGACAAAAAGGTTAAGGACGGGGATTTTGTCAACGTCCGTATAGAGCAGGCGATGGATATGGATTTATTCGGAACAGCCGAGGCGTAAGGAGGATTACACTATGAATTTACCAAATAAATTGACTCTCCTCAGAGTAGTGCTTATACCGGTGTTTATGGTATTTTTCTTAAATTGCGGCACCGCAGGGCTGTACCTTTCTCTTGTGACATTTATTCTTGCGGCGGTGACAGACTTTTTTGACGGTCAGATTGCAAGGCGGACAAAAAGCGTGACCACTTTCGGCAAGCTGATGGATCCGATGGCGGATAAGCTCCTCACCTTTGCGGCGCTTATATGCTTTCTTGCGGCGGACGTACCTTATATAAACGCGTGGGTGCTTATAATAATTATCGGCCGCGAGCTTATTGTGACGGGTATCCGCATGATCGCTCTTGAAAACAATCGGGTTATTGCGGCCAGCTTCTTTGGCAAGCTGAAAACCGTTTCCCAGTTTGCGATGATTATTGCGGCTATTATAAACTGCATTGTTGATCGGTACAGAGCCCCCATGGAGGGCGGCTTCGGCAACTTTGTGGTACTGGTTTTGGTGGTTGTTGCGGTGGTTTTGACCGTGCTGTCGGGAATAGATTATATTTATAAGAACAGAGGCTTACTAACATTTAAGTAAATATAAAGTTACATAAGTGTAACAAGTATTGAAATTTCTGCGAATTTATATTAATGTGATAGCAAATGATAGGAATGAGTGTATAGACATATGAACATAATTGTAGACGCTATGGGAGGTGATAACGCTCCCGAGGAAATCGTTAAGGGCTGCATTCTTGCGGCAAAGGATTTTGGAGAGGTTATAACTCTCGTTGGCCGTGAGAGCCGAATTAAAGAGATATTGGAAAAGGAAAACTTCAGCGGAGATAATATCATTATTAAAAACGCCGATGAAGTTATACATGGGGATGATGAGCCCACGGCGGCTATCAGGCAGAAGAAGAATTCCTCTTTGAGGGTGGGGCTTGAAATGCTCCACGGCGGTCAGGGAGACGTTATGGTCAGCGCAGGAAATACAGGGGCGCTGATTGCCGGAGCTACCTTGGTTGTCAAGAGGATTAAGGGCGTGAGACGTGTCGCTTTGGCTCCCATGATGCCCATGGACAACGGATGTTTTCTCCTTGTGGACGGCGGAGCCAACTCCGAGTGCAGCGCGGCGTTTTTAAAGCAGTTTGCAATTATGGGTTCTATATATATGGAAAAGATAATGAATATTAATAAGCCCAGAGTGGGGCTTGTTAATATAGGCAGCGAGGAAGATAAGGGCACAGAGGTAATCAACGAGGCTAACAAGCTCCTGAAAGAAACACCCGTTAATTATATCGGGTATGTGGAGGGCAGGGGAATACCCTGCGGCGAAGCGGACGTGGTTGTGTGCGACGGCTTTACGGGCAATGTAATTCTCAAGTTCATGGAGGGCATGGGAATTGTCATTAAGGGCTATTTCAAGGAATTGTTTTTCGGCGGCGTTAAGTCAACCTTGGCTGCGCTTTTGGTAAAGGATAAGGCAAAGGCTCTGGCGAAAACCCTTGATTACACAGAGTATGGCGGCGCGCCTATTTTGGGCTGCCAGAAGCCGGTTATCAAGGCGCACGGCAGTTCAAACGCCAAGGCGTTTTACCACGCCGTCAGACAGGCAATAGACGTGGTGAACAACGACCTTGTGGGCACTATTGCGGAAAATATAGCAAGGTATTGAGCGAGTACATAATTTTGTATGGAGAAAGGCAAGGATGATATGAGTAAGTTATATGCAAAGATAGCCGGTGTGGGAAAGTATTTACCTGAAAAGGTTCTTGACAACGCATATTTTGAGAGCATTGTTGACACCAGTGATGAATGGATAACAAAGCGCGTGGGCGTTAAGGAGCGTCGCATGAGCGATGAAAATACGTTTACGTCGGATTTGGCGGCAAAGGCGGCGGAAAATGCCCTGAGGGACGCCGGTATGACGGCGGAGGATATAGATTTGATAATTGTCGCTTCGGTTTCTCCCGAGATGTACACGCCATCCTGCGCGTGCAGGGTTCAGAGCTTAATCGGAGCAAAGAAGGCGGCTGCCTTTGACGTGAACGCGGCTTGCTCGGGCTTTATATTTGCGGCTGCCACCGCAAGCCAGTTTATCGGAAGCGGAATGTATAAAAACGTTCTGGTAATAGGTGCGGACACTCTGACAAAGATTACGGAGTACAAGGACAGGTCAACCTGCGTTCTGTTCGGCGACGGCGCGGGAGCGGCTGTGCTCACCGCCACCGAGGAAAAGACCGGTATCTTAGGCTCGATTTTGGGAGCCGACGGAGACTCGGGAAATCTTTTGACTATTTGCGGTCTTAAGGTTTCAGAAGAGGATAAGGAGAGACGTCCTTACGGTAATTACAGCACTATCTGGATGGACGGCCAGGGCGTGTTTAAGTTTGCGGTTAAGACAATGGAGAGCGCGACCGTTGAGGTTGTGGAAAAGGCAGGCTGCTCTATGGATGATGTGAAGCTTGTTATTCCTCACCAGGCAAACTACAGAATTATAGAGGGCGCAAGAAAGCGCCTGAAGCTGGACACGGACAGAGTGTTCTTTAATGTGGAAAAGTACGGAAATATGTCTGCTGCCTGCGTTCCCGTAGCGCTTTGCGAGGCTATCGAGGAGGGCAGAGTAAAAAGAGGCGACAAGCTGGTTATTGTTGGCTTTGGCGGAGGTCTTACTTGGGGCAGCGCTCTTATTGAGCTGTAACACAGTCGGAAAGGAAGTTTTAGATATGAACAGAATTTGTGAAATGCTGGGGATTGAATATCCCATAATTCAAGGCGGTATGGCATGGGTTGCAACGGCAGAGCTTGCCGCAGCAGTGTCAAACGGCGGCGGTCTTGGTCTTATTGCCGCAGGAGGAGCTCCGGCAGAGGTTGTTCGGGAGCAGATTAAAAAGGCAAGGGAGCTGACGGACAAGCCCTTTGGCGTAAACGTTATGCTCATGAACCCCAACAGTGATGAGATTATGCAGGTTATTATGGAAGAAAAGCCGGCAGTTGTGGCAACAGGCGCAGGTAACCCCGGAAAGTATATTGAAGGCTTAAAGGCGGCGGGAATTAAGATTATGCCCGTTATCGCCAGCGTTGCCATGGCGAAGAGAATGGAAAAGGCAGGCGCTGACGCCGTAATCGCCGAGGGCACCGAGGCGGGCGGCCATATAGGCGAGCTCACAACAATGGTGCTCACGCCTCAGGTGGTTGACGCAGTGTCTATCCCCGTTGTTTCCGCAGGAGGCTATGCGGACAGCAGAGGAACAAAGGCGGCGTTTGCACTGGGCGCAGACGGCATTCAGGTGGGAACAAGGTTTATATGCTCTGAGGAGTGCTTGGCGCATGAGAACTATAAAAACGCTGTGCTGAAGGCAAAGGACAGAGACGCTGTTGTTACAGGCCGTGCCACGGGCGCGCCTGTCAGAGCCCTTAAGAACAAGCTCACTCGTGAGTACGCCCGTCTTGAAAAGGAAGGCGCGTCCTTTGAGGAGATTGAGGCTTTGGGCGTCGGCGGTCTGAGACGGGCTTTCCAGGAGGGCGATGTTGAGATGGGCTCTCTTATGGCAGGTCAGAGCGCGGCAATGGTCAACAAGATTGAGCCTTGCGCCGATATTATTAAGGACTTTTTTGACGGCGTTGAGTTTTAAAGTTTGAATTTTAAAGGAGAAGATTATGAAAACTGCATTTTTGTTTTCCGGACAGGGAGCGCAGGCCATCGGAATGGGAAAAGAGCTGTGCGAGAACTTTTCGGTTGCGGATGAGATTTTTAACAGCGCAAGCGAGGCGCTGGGCTTTGATATAAAAGAGATGATTTGGAACGGCGATAAGGAAACCCTTATGATTACCGAGAATACACAGCCTGCAATTCTTACAATGTCGGTTGCGGCTCTTGAGGTTGTGCGCAGTCTTGGGATTAAGGCGGACGTGGTAGCCGGCTTGAGCCTGGGCGAGTATACCGCTCATGTGGCGTCGGGCAGCATGGACTTTAAGGACGCGGTTAAGCTTGTTAAAAAGAGAGGCAAGTACATGCAGGAGGAGGTTCCCGTCGGCGAGGGAGCAATGGCGGCGATAATCGCGTTGACCCCCGAGCAGGTTCGCGAAATCTGCGAGACTGCTTCCGAAAAGGGCATCTGCGAGCCCGCAAACTTCAACTGCCCCGGTCAGATTACCGTTGCGGGAGAGACGGCGGCTGTTGAGTACGCGTGTGAGCTTGCCAAGGAAAAGGGCGCAAAGCGCGCTATGATGATGCCTGTTTCCGCGCCTTTCCATTGCAGTATGCTTAAAGGCGCAGGAGAAAAGCTCTCAAAGGAGCTGGTAAATGTTACGGTTTCCGATATGCAAATCCCGATTATCACCAACGTGACTGCAGACTACATACCCGATAAGGACGCAATAAAGGATCTTCTCGTGCGCCAGGTTTCAAGCTCTGTGCTGTTTGAGGAGAGTTTGAAGCGTATGATAGCCGACGGAGTTGACACCTTTATTGAGATAGGCCCCGGCAAGGCGCTGAGCGGATTTGTTAAGAGGATTGACAAGACAAAGACAATCTTGAACGTTGAGGACATGGCTTCTCTTGAAAAGACAAAAGAGGCTCTCGGCCTTTAAATAAATGGGGAGGTAAGACAAGTGGATTTTAAAGATAAGTGCGTTATCGTAACGGGAAGCGCAAGAGGAATAGGCAAGGAGATTGCCTTAAAGTTCGGCGCAGAGGGCGCCAATGTGATTGTTTTCGATATTAACATCGACGGTCAGGATCAGGTTGCCGCACAGGTGTGCGACGAGATTAAGAGCTTGGGCGGAGACGCTGCATATTTCCTGGGCGACGTTTCAAAGCCCGAGGACACCGACGCTCTCGTTAAGTTTGCAAAGGATACATACGGCAGCGTGGACGTTATCGTAAACAACGCGGGAATTACCAGAGACAATTTGATTATGCGCATGAGCGAGCAGGACTGGGACATGGTTCTCACCGTAAACCTCAAGGGCGCGTTTAACGTAATCAAGTCGGCTACAAGAACATTGATGAAGCAGAGACGCGGCGTTATTATAAATATGGCTTCCGTTTCGGGGGTTATGGGCAATGCAGGTCAGGCTAACTACTCGGCTTCAAAGGCGGGTCTTATCGGCCTTACAAAGTCGGTGGCAAAGGAGCTTGCTTCCAGAGGCGTCCGCTGCAACGCTATCGCCCCCGGATTTATTCAGACGCCTATGACGGACAAGCTCAGTGAGGATATACAGGAGGCTTATAAGAACTCGATCCCCTTAAAAGAGTTCGGTCAGGTTGAGGACATTGCCAACTTGGCGGTGTTCCTGGGCAGCGATAAGGCAAAATATATTACAGGTCAGGTAATAAATGTTGACGGCGGACTTGTAATGTGATACAATGGTTTTTAAACCTAAGCCATGAAGATAAGTCAAAAATTAATTTTATAATAAAATTATTAAAATAAAATTTTGGAGGAAACTTAAATGGATATTTTTGAGAAGGTTAAGGAAATCACAGTTGATCAGCTGGGCGCTGACGAAGATGCAGTAGTTATGGAGGCTTCTTTCATTGACGATCTGGAAGCTGACTCTCTTGACATCGTTGAGCTTATGATGGCTCTTGAGGAAGAATTTGACATTGAAATCCCTGATGAGGACGCTGAAAAGATTTCAACAGTAAAGGACGCTGTTGACTACATCACAGAGCACCAGGACTAATTTCCGATGATTTTAAAAGAAAGTCTGCGGAGACCCTAGGTTTCCGCAGCCCTTTCTTTAAAAACTTTGCTTAAATTCTATAGAAAATTCCTTTGGCTTAAGAAATTTTCTATAGGATTTGAGTATTTAAAGAGTTAATTGTTTTGTGGGAATATTTATAGGCGCGAGGGCGTTTTTTAAATTTAGGAGGATATGAAATATGAATAGAGTGGTAATAACAGGCGTAGGAGCCATTACTCCCGTGGGAATAGGAACCGAAAACGTTTGGGAAAACATTAAAAACGGCGTTTCGGGCATAGGCAGAATTTCTAAGTTTGACCCTACCGACTTTGCTTGCCATGTGGGTGCGGAGGTAAAGGATTTTGATGTTACGGAGTACATCGACAAGAAAGAAGCTAAGCGTATGGACTTGTTTGTTCAGTACGCAGTGGCTGCGGCTAAAATGGCTGTTAAGGACGCGAACCTTAACATGGAGGAAGAGGATCCCACAAGAGTGGGCGTTATGGTTGGCTCAGGTATCGGAGGTATTAATACTCTCTGCGAGCAGCACAAGAAAATGCTTGACAAGGGGCCGGGCAAGGTTTCTCCCTTTATGATCCCCATGATGATTTCAAACATGGCAGTCGGTCAAATCGGTATTGCTCTTAACTGCAAGGGCGTAAACCTGACAACCGTTTCGGCGTGCGCTTCGGGTACGGACGCAATCGGTCATGCCTTGCTGGCAATCCGCAGAGGCGACGCGGACGTAATAATCTCCGGCGGAGCAGAGGCGACAATCAACGAGCTGGCTCTGGCAGGATTTTCTTCAATGAAGGCGCTGACTACCAGAAACGACATTCCCGAAAAGGCTTGTTCGCCCTTTGACGCTAACCGTGACGGTTTCATTATGGGCGAGGGCAGCGGCATTCTGGTTATTGAAAGCCTTGGGCACGCAAAGGCAAGAAATGCAAATATTATAGCGGAGCTTGTGGGCTACGGCTCAACAAACGACGCATATCATATGACGGCTCCAGCCCCCGAGGGCGAGGGCGGCGCAAGATGTATGGCGGCAGCCGTTAAGGACGCAGGCATTAAGCCTGAGGACGTTGACTATATTAATGCCCACGGTACATCCACGCCCTATAACGATAAGTATGAGACGGCGGCGATTAAGACGGTGTTCGGCGATCATGCCTACAAGCTGGCTGTAAGCTCAACAAAGTCAATGACAGGTCATATGCTGGGCGCTGCCGGCGGTGTTGAGGGTATTATTACGGCATGGGCGGTTCGGGATAACTTCCTGCCACCCACAATCAACCTGGAAACGCCTGATCCGGAGTGCGATCTGGACTATGTTCCCAACAAGGGCAGGGAGGCGGAGATTAACTACGCTGTTTCCAACTCACTGGGTTTTGGCGGACATAATGCTTCAATTGTGTTAAAGAAGTATACCGGCTGATTATAGTATAGCATAAATATTCGGGAGGTATATTTACCTCCCTTTTTGTGTACGGAGGCAATTATGAAATACGATTACGAGTTTAAGGATAACCGGCTTTTTGAGCTTGCCACGACCCATATATCTCTGGCAAACGACCTGCATATAGAGAGCAATCAGCGGCTGGAGTTTCTGGGGGACAGCGTTCTGTCCTTCGTGGTGGCAACCCATATCTATCATAGATATAAGGACGTGGACGAGGGGGTTTTGACCGAAATTCGGGCTAACGCTGTCTGCGAAAAAACCCTTGCCATCGCCGCAAGACGCCTTGAGCTGGGGGCGGATCTGCGTCTGGGAAAGTCAGAGCGCATGTCGGGAGGCAGGGAAAAGGACTCGGTGCTTGCCGACGCCTATGAGTCTGTTCTGGCGGCGATTTTCTTAGACGGCGGCATTGAATGCGCAAAGGATTTTGTAGCAAAGACGCTGGGAGATATGATTGGTAATACCTCTTATGTGGAGCTGGAAAATTATAAGTCTGAAATCCAAAGCTATTACCAGAAGCGCGACCGCAACCGAGAGGTTGTTAAGTACCGTCTTGTATCCAAAGAGGGACCCGACCATAACCCCACCTTTAAGGTCGAAGCGATTTATAACAACAAGGTGATCGGCAGAGGTACGGGCAAGAACAGAAAGAGCGCGGAGCAGGAAGCGGCGAAGCAGGCGCTGCAAAACGTGGGAGCAAAGGAAAATGAGAAAGTATAACATTCCGATTTTTATACCCCACGAGGGCTGCGGTCACGACTGCGTGTTTTGCAACCAGAGAAAGATTACCGGGGTGGAAAGCTCGGTAACTCCGTCTCAGGCAAGAGCCGAAATGGAGGAGTACCTCTCCACAATCAAGAGTGAGGACTGCCAAATCGAGATTGCTTTTTTCGGGGGGAGCTTTACCGGGCTTAGCTTGGAGCTCCAAAGGGAGTTTCTGGCTGCCGCAAGCAGCTTTTCCGATAGGCGCATTGCGGGCATACGCCTGTCCACAAGACCCGATTATATAAATGCTGAAATTTTGGAGCAGTGCGTTAGGTTCGGGGTGACCACAATAGAGCTCGGGGTTCAGTCTGCCGTGGACTCTGTGCTGAAGCTGAACAGACGTGGACACAGATTCTCTGACGTGGCGGAGGCAAGCCGAATGATAAAGGCGGCAGGAATTGATTTGGGGCTTCAGATGATGGTCGGCATGTACGGCTCAAACGAGGAGTTTGACAGGTTGACCTGCCGCAGGATAATTGAGCTGGCTCCGAAGTGCACCAGAATATACCCCACCTTGGTGTTAAAGGGAACAGAGCTTGAACGGCTTTATGAGCGGGGAGAGTATACCCCCTATTCCTTGGAGCAGGCGGTCATGGTTTCGAAAGATTGTCTTGTAAAATTCAGAGAAAACAATATAGACGTTATCCGAATTGGGCTATACCCGGGAGAGGATTTGCGCAGCGCGGGCAACATAGTGGCAGGCCCCTTTCACTCGGCGTTTGGTGAGCTGGTTGAAAACGCTGTGTATCGGGATAAAATTGAACGGAAAATAAACGCTGAAAATATCAGAGACTGCGAGTATACAATCAAAGCCTCCCCGAGGGAGGTATCAAAAATAATCGGTCAGCGGGGCTGCAACAAAAAGTATTTCTATGAGAAGTACGGCGTGAAAATCAAGATTTTGCAGGGCGGGGAAGAATAGGCTTATGCTTGAAACAGATATGAAGGAGGATTTTTTCTGGTTCCTTGACGGAAGCCATGAAAAGATTAGGGTAATGGAGGAAGTTGTCATCGGCAAGTCCCGAGCGGATGTGGTGGCGGTTCTGCCTGACATGCTTGTGGGATATGAGCTGAAAAGCAACGGAGACAGCTACACCCGCCTGCCTACTCAAACCCGCGACTATGACAAGTATTTTGACAGGAACTACCTGGTAGTAGGCGAAACCCATAAAAAGAACGCTCATCTTCACGTGCCGGAGCATTGGGGAATAATCTGTATTCCCAACGTGGGCAGAGATATTACGGTTTTAAGAGAGGCGAAGGATAACCCTAAGATAAAAATGCGTTGGCAGCTGTCCTTGCTCTGGCGCAGTGAACTTCTGAATATACAGCTTGCAAACGGTCTGCATAAGTATAAGGACAAAAATAAATTGTTTGTGATTAAATATCTGATCGAAAAGGTGGAGCCGTCCCTGCTCAAGGGGCAGCTCTGCAACGAGCTTTTTGAACGGGACTACACAATTTAAGCAACTAAATTACATGTTTTGAGGTTTGGGGCAACGCCCCAATCGGTTTCCCCGAAGGGGAAAACCGACCCCGCCCGGGTCTGGCGGGCGGAACCGGGATAGGCGACAAGTTATAATCAAATTTAAATAAAATTGCATGGATATGGCATAAAAGCAAATGATTATTTAAGCATAAAACTTTTAATAAGTTTAAGAGCGCGGGTGTTCGCCCGCGCTCTGTTATTTTATATCATTGATGTTAAAACAAAGTATGCGATTACCACAATACCTAAAATAATTCTGTACCAGCCGAACACCTTAAAGTCGTGCTTCTTAACATAGTTCATCAGGAACTTTATGGAAACCATGGATATTATGTACGCAACAATCATTCCGGTGAGCAGCACCGCAACCTCGCCCCCGGTCATGGTAAGACCGTACTTAACAATTTTAAGCAGGCTTACGCCGAACATAACGGGGATTGCCAAGAAAAATGAAAACTCTGCGGCAACACCTCTTGAACAGCCTAAAATCATTGCCCCCAGTATTGTCGCGCCGGAACGTGAGGTACCCGGGATTATGGAGAGCACCTGGAACATTCCGATAAGCAGAGCGGTCTTGTAGGTCATGCTTCCGATGTCGTTTACCAAGGGGTTAGCATTTTTGCGCTTGTTCTCCAGAATAATAAAGGCGATACCGTATATGATAAGAGTTGCCGAAACAACCTCCCAGTTCTCGAACTTCTCCATAATCGGGTCAAGAATAAGCCCTATAACCGCCGCCGGAATACAAGCGATGATTACCTTAAACCACATTTGCCAGGTGTCCCTTTTTTCCTGAGCCGTCTTTGACGGGGAGAACGGGTTCAGCTTATGGAAAAACAGGGTTACAACCGATAAAATCGCGCCCAGCTGTATAACGTACAGGAACAAGTCGGACGAGGTGAACCCCTCGGTGTTGTTCATAAACTCGTTAACCAGTATCATGTGTCCTGTGGAACTGATGGGCAGCCATTCCGTTATTCCCTCAACAATTCCCAGTATGAGAGCCTTATACATTTCAAGTAAGTTTAAATCCACTTTAAAAATTCCTCCTATAAAATAATGGATGTTGTCCGCCGTGGGACATCTCTTTACATTATATACGAATAAGCCCCGAATATCAATAACAGAACTTATAAATTTTTATAAAATTTTGTAAAAATTTTAGTTTATGCTATATCTGCCGCAGTATAACTGAGAGCCTTAGGTTCATTGAAAGTTTTATTGTAAAATATCAAAATAATAATTGCTTTTTGGTTTGGGTAATGTTATAATATTCCTAAAGAAAATTTTGGAGGTATGAGTGATGACTAATGAACAGATTGTAGATATGCTTAAGGAAGCGGAGGTGCTGCTTGAAGGGCACTTTTTGCTGACCTCGGGCAGGCACAGCGATAAGTATATGCAGTGCGCCAAGATTTTTCAGTACGCTAAGTACAGCGAGCCCCTTTGCGGCGAGCTTGCAAAGCAGTACAAGGACGACAATATTGAGCTGGTTATAGGTCCTGCCATCGGCGCAATCCAAATGGCATATGAGGTTGGAAAGCAGCTGGGGGTTAAGAACATCTTTGCAGAGCGCGAGGACGGAAAAATGACCTTAAGACGCGGCTTCACAATCGAAAAGGGACAGCGGGTTCTTATTGTTGAGGACGTTGTTACAACAGGCGGCAGCGTGCGCGAGGTTATGGATTTGGTTCGTGAGGCAGGGGGAGAGATTGTCGGCATTGGTTCTATTGTAGACAGAACCGGCGGCAAAATCGATTTCGGCGTTCCCTATAAGAGCGCATTCTCTATGGACATTACTTCCTACGAAGCAGACGAGTGCCCTATTTGCAGCACGGGTATGCCTCTCGTTAAGCCGGGCAGCCGTAAAGTAAAGTAACTATGAAAGCCGATGGTCAGCATGAGGGACACAGACGCAGAATGCGTGACAAGCTTAACTCCGGGAGCTTTTCCGATTTGCCTGAGCATGAACAGTTGGAGGTAATATTGTTTTCTGTTATACACAGAGGCAATACCAATGAGATTGCACACAGGCTGCTTGATAAGTATGGCTCTGTTTATGGAGTTTTGGCGGCGGATATTGACTCCTTGACGGAGGTTGAGGGCGTCGGCGTGCGCGTGGCGGAGTTCCTGCACAATCTGCCCTCAATTTTGGGTGTTGTTATGCGTTCAAAGATTGAGTATGAATCAAATAATGAGATGGTGCTTAAGGATATAAGCAGTCTTAAAACATTTTTGTTTACACTGTTTACCGATACCATTACCGAACGTGTGTACATGCTTATGCTGAACAAGGGTTTCCGATTGATAAAGTTTGAAAAGGTCAGCGACGGATCTATCGACGATGTGTATATTGACGTGGGCAAGGTAGTCCGTCGGGCGATTTTGAACAATGCTTCATATGTGGTTCTTGCCCATAATCATCCGAGCGGCGCCGCAGTACCCAGCGGCTTTGATATTTCAGCTACCGGAGAGGTGGCGAAAGGTTTGGAGGTCGTGGGAATAGGCTTTTTGGATCATGTAATAATCAGCGGTGACAGATACTACAGCTTTCGTGAAAACAGAGTTTTGTAACCCAAACACAAAACTCCCCTGCCTGTACTCGGCAGGGGAGTTTTCGTATCAATCTGTTGTGATTATTGCCGTGTTGGCGGTTTCGTCCCAGTCTACGGTATAACCCAGATTTTCAGATAAGAACCTGAGAGGCACAAAGGTTTGGTCGTTTATCAGGCGGGCGGGAACGTCCATTGTAGCTGCGGCTCCGTTTACTGTGGCGGTGGTATTATCTATTGCAAATGTTACTGATTTTTCCGATTCAGCTCCGTCTGTCAAAATCGCCTGCCCTGTTGCGCTCTTCGCCTCCGCTCCGAGCGCTGACGCATTAATTGTTGCAGTTGCCGATTGGGTTGCATCGTCCCAGGTCACTTCTGCGCCCATTTGCTCAAACAGAAATCGCATCGGCACTAATGTGCGGTCGCTCTCCATAACCGGCGGCTGATCAAAGCCTAAGATCTTATCGTTTAGTCTTACATAAGTTAAATTTGTCATCTGTGATATTGGCAGTCTATAGAAATAATCCATATATATGGCGTCAAAATAAATGTACTCTCCACTTGCCCACGAATAAAATGTTCTTCCACCATATTTGCCTTTTTCAAATATCGGTATCGGAACACCGTATACACCGTCCAAGCTTACATCAGATGCGGTTAGCGTTCTGTCATCTGTATTGTATAAATAACAATATGACGGGTAGCCGTTGTTTAAGATCTCTCCATTATACTTGCCGGTTTCTCTGACTATATCGTATTCTTTCAAAGTTGATTTATCAATTAATTTTTCTTTATAAACAGCATATCCTGTTGCCGTCTGCTGATTAATATTATGATCTTTTGTGTTCTTTGCATTTTCGTATTCTTCAAGTGTAATTTCAACTCTGTTTTCAATATCATCGGTTTTGTAATATTTATCTATTCGCTCTCCGCCTGAGGCACTGACATTACTGTAATCTCTATGCTTCATATAAAAATTGCCGTTATAGAAAAATTCTATGTCAAAGCAACCACTGTAGTCCACGGTTTTGATTAAGTTGAAGTCACTGTCAAATATCTGTATCGGTGAATTACTATGGTCTCCGAATTTATATTTTTCTAAATATTGTTCTGAATTAACACTGTTGTTATCCGTATAATCCTCAAATCCCACTATTACATTCAAGCCGTTTCCCGAGACAAATTTATCAATATCGGTTACATAATTTTCTTCCAAATATCCATTGGGAAATTTATATTCAAATTCAAGTTGTTTAAAATCATGTATACCGTCAGACATTGACACATAGACAGATCCCGCCTTTGAGTACAGACATTTACCGTCAACATATCCTCTTTGCAGCGTTTCTGAATTACCCTTACCTAATACTTCATAATACGGCAAATCGCTGTCAATCAGTTTACTAACATTTGTTCCAATGTAGTTATTCGAGTCGGTATAAACCCACTGTTCTCCATCAAAATAATAATGCATTGCAGAAACAAGTTTGGAATTATCAGACAGCGTAATTGTCGCTTTAGTACCGGTATTCAAATCACTGCCTCCATAAGTAAATATAAGAGGCAAATTAACAAATACATATTGGGGACTGTCATCTGAAATATTAAAAAATGTTGCTTCTATTCTATTATTATCACTGCTCTCATATATGATATAGTGTGTTTCCGAAACATCGGGCAATGTCGGATATTGTCCGCTTGCATTAACGGTTGAAGCAAATGAGTTCATCATTAATAGTGTTGAAATTATTATATAAATTGTTCTCTTCATATGTATTCTCCTATAACATAAACATATTATTATCATTTTTTACATTTGTCCGCCCGTCGTTGCAATACGCCCTTTATCCTGAAAATCTTTTGACTTTCGGGAGTTCTTCCAAACCGCAGCAGCAACATCACCAAAGCCCTTATCAAAACGGCATACTTGGCATTCGTAGGGGCGCAATAAATGGCGCCCCTACGAATTTAAGGGTTATACATTTCAACTCCATTTACTTTGTCAAAACAATTGCTGTGTTGGTGGTTTCGTCCCAGTCTACGGTATAACCCAGATTTTCGGATAAGAACCTGAGAGGCACAAAGGTTTGGTCGTTTATCAGTCGGGCGGGAACGTCCATTGTAGTTGCAGTTCCGTTGACTGTGGCGGTGGTGTTATCTATTGCAAATGTTACTGATTTTTCCGGTTCGGCTCCGGCTGTCAAAATTGCCCTCCCGTCAGCACTCTTCGCCTCCGCTCCGAGCGCTGACGCATTAATTGTTGCAGTTGCCGATTGGGTTGCATCGTCCCAGGTCACTTCTGCTCCCATTTGTTCAAACAGAAAACGCATCGGCACTAATGTACGATCGTTCTCCATAACCGGCGGCTGAGAAAAACCTAAAATTTTGTCATCTAATTGAACATACACATTACCTGTTTTCAGGTATTTATCTATATCACTCTTTTTTATATAGCCTTTTCTATACTTACTATTTAAATCCCCTAAACTGTATATAACAGATGTTGTTCCTACTTCGTATCTCGCCAAATATACTCCGTCTTTTGACAGCCATATATTCCCGTATTTCTCAGAATTATTGATTATATAAAAATATTCACCGGTGAGATTTAGGATTTGCATAGCTTCTGTATCGGAATATGCGCCGCTAATTTTTAAATTATCTATTTCTTCATAAACAATTCTGTTTGAAATAGAGTTGTTTTCAAAAATGTAGATTTGCTCATCTTTTAAAGTAATATTTTTTGTACCGTTGCTTATGGGTACATGTTCTAAGTTACTTTCCTCACTCCAATCGCTTAAATCCTTGGATGAGTATACCTTTTCGACTACGTCACTTTCTACACTGCCCCACCTGTTTGCACGCAAAAATGCTTGATTTGAAATTCCCACGTAATATATTCCATCAATATATGACATCTCTCTGACATAATATTCGAACTCAATTTTATCAAGCAATCCAAAATCTTTATTCAATATATATAAATATCCCTTCTCTTCAAAGACCCGTCCGCTCTTCCAGAAATTATCATAAACGTTTGAGCGTGCCATATACACTCCGTCTGCCCATTTTATTTCATCCATATGTCCCGCTCTGCTGTAAGGGTCGTAGCTATCGTGATCGTCAAAGACTTCAACCTCTTTAAATTGTTCAAAATCCTCGGTAAAGTATCTTTGTTCTTCATCGTTTAGACGTACCAAATACCCATTTCCTACATATTGTATATCACTTACATCAGTTCTTATAGCCCCGTTTATATATACCTCGCCTTCGCCTAACTCATGTATTATATCCGGATCATTAACCGTAAGCGCATATGCACTACTACTCAAGATTGCCCCAATTATTGTCATAATAATTATCAGTTTTTTCATATTTCCCTCCATATTTAACACACCATAAATTTACCATAATTATACCACAAAAACAGAAACGGCTCAACCCATTTTTGGATTAAACCGTTTGTTCACAAAGAGCGGGCTTGTAATGACTTATTTTATCATACGTTTTAAGCATTGTGAATAATAAAAACTAAGTATTGGACATTTTATGATGTGCATGATAGAATAATGTTAAAGAAAATAAAGAACGGAGGAGAAATAATGGATCTGCGTGTTATAAACTATTTTTTGACCGTTGCACAGGAGGGAAATATCACTCGTGCGGCAGAAATTCTGCATATTACGCAGCCGACCCTTTCACGTCAAATTATGGAGTTGGAGGAAGAATTGGGTGCGACTCTCATTATACGCGGCAAAAGACATATTACGCTCACAGAGGAAGGAATTTTGTTTCAGGAAAGAGCGAAAGAAATATCAACCCTTATAAAGAAAACCGAAAATGAGTTTAAAGAACAAGGTCTAAAGGACGGCGGACGTCTTTCGATCGGCTGTATTCAAAGCCTTTCAAGCGAGCTCATGATGAAATTCATTGAAAATTTCTCAAAGAAATATCCTAAAATGCGGTTCGACCTGCTTACGGGATATTCAAATGATATTAAAGAAAAGCTTGACCGCGGACTGATTGATATAGGTCTTTTATCGGAACCGGTAGAAATATCAAAGTACAATTTTCTGCGTCTTAATCAGGATGAGGAATGGGGCGTTATTGTTCCAAAGGACGATCCTCTTGCACAAAGGGACTGTATAGAGTTAAGAGAAGTTGCGGATAAGCCGCTTATCGTTCCCAGCAGAGAAAATATATATAACGAGCTTTTAAATTGGTTTGGATATGAAAACGGGGATTTACACATTTTCAGCACCTACGACCTAATTGCAAATTCACTGATACTTGTTATGAACGGTCTGGGCTATGCGGTAGGTATGCGAGGACCGGTGTGCGTCCGTTATAACAGCGAAGTGAAATTTATTCCCTTAACTCCCGAACGCAGGACAAAGAGCGTTATCGTATGGCGGAAAAACCACACGATGACAACCGCCGCGACATTGTTTCTTGAAAGCATAGATAAAAGCTATATTTTGCGATAGGAGTGGATTTAATTGACAGAACGTAAAAAAATGCTTGCGGGAATACCTTATTGCAGCGCTGACGCGGAGCTCAGAGCGCAGGGAACCAAAGCGAGCGCGCTTACGAAGGAATACAATTCTCTCGGAGCGGATAATGAAGCGGGTAAAAAAGAAATATTGCATAAACTATTCGGCTTTTGCGGTAAAGACGTAAGAGTAAACCAGCCCATACATGTTGATTATGGGTGTAATATCCATATAGGCGATAACAGCCTGATAAATAAAAACTGCACGCTCCTTGATACCAATATTATAAAAATCGGCAGCCGTGTTCTGATCGCGCCCGATGTGAAAATATATACGGCGTGTCATTCCGCCGATAAGAACGAGAGATTTAAAGAGATAGACGGGAAACTGAAGATCATTACCTTTACAAAGCCTGTTGAGATCGGGGATGATACTTGGATAGGCGGGGGCAGTATCATCCTTCCGGGCGTCAAAATCGGTTCAAATGTTATTATAGGCGCGGGGAGCGTTGTAACAAAAGATATTCCCGATAATGTGGTCGCGGTAGGAAATCCATGTAATATCGTCAGAGAAAATACACCTCCGCAAGAATAATGTATATAATCACAGACATTCTTACAATTCTTTCGACAGTAGGCTTGTTTATCGGCGCGGTCGGCAAGCGGATAAAAACAAATACCGTATATACTGTAAGCCTTCGGGCGGCGGCAATATTGATTGCCGTATTCGGGGCTTGTGTATTTATAAAAAACATTTTGTGAATTTCAATCTTTTACATGGTAAAACAGTGTTTTTTGCTGAACATATTGCAATGTCGGGACTATGGATATTCATACCACATTATTTATCAAAAATAGCAAAGGAGACATACAGGAAATGAAAAAATTATTAAGTATTCTTTTATCAGCGTCAATGCTTATGACGGGATTGACAGCCTGCGCGGCAGAGAACGAAAACAATCGGCAACCGGAAAGCATATCAATCTCAATGCAGATCGAAAACCCGGTTATGACGGTAAACGGTACGGAAAAGGAAATTGACGAGGGACGCGGCACCGCACCTGTTATCGTAAACGACCGCACTCTTGTTCCTATCCGCGCGATAATCGAAGAAATAGGCGGCGCAGTTTCGTGGGATGAGGCAGCGCAAACGGCAACACTCGATTATGCAAATGATGAAATCAGGCTTATAATTAATTCCACAACCGCATACTTGAATGACGAGCCGAACACGATCGATACCGCTCCGACCGTTATCAACGACAGAACAATGCTTCCGATCAGATTTATTGCGGAGAGCTTTAAGTTTGATGTTGATTGGGACGAGGCAACAAGAACCGTTACAATAGAAAAAAATATATCGGCAAGCGATGCGGAGGCTGAAAATGTAATCAAGCTTTCTTGGGATAACAAGGAAATACTTGTCGAGCTAAATGACAGCAATGCAAGCAAGGATCTGATAAGCCGACTGCCTTTGACGATGGAGTTTGAGGACTACAACAATACTGAAAAGGTCGGCTATCTTGATGAAAAATTAGACGACAGCGACAGTGATGATAATTACGATCCGAATATCGGCGATTTGACCTCTTATATTCCATGGGGTACGCTTTCGCTGTTCTACAGAGATTTCGAGTCCTCATCAGGATTGATCTCGCTTGGCAGCGTGATCTCAGGCAGTGAATTTCTGACCGAAATGGAGGGCAGTATCAGAATAGAGCTTGCCGGGGGAAACAAAAATACACAGGAGGAAGATAATATGGTGCTTGTAAAAGGCGGAACCTTTGTTATGGGAAGCCCGTCAGGTGAGCCGGAGCGCGAAAATGACGAGGTACGGCACGAAGTGACCTTAAGCGATTTTTATATGTCTCCGACCGAGGTCACGCAAAAGGAATATCTTGAACTTATGGGCAACAATCCGAGCGAGAACAGCGGTGAAAATTTGCCGGTAGAAAATGTTACTTGGTATGACGCTGTAAATTATTGCAACGCATTAAGCAGAGCGAACGGACTGGGCGAGGTTTATACGGTTGACGGAGATACCGTTACTTGGAATAAAGGAGCGAACGGCTACCGCCTGCCCACAGAAGCCGAGTGGGAATACGCCGCAAGGGCGAATACAACAACGCCGTTCAGCTTTGGCGATTATGTTCACGACGATGATGCAAACTGCTACAACGCATACGGATATAACAATGACGCGACAGGACACTGGGTAAATGGATATATCGGCAATACGGTTGATGTTGACGATTACAATGCAAACGGCTTCGGGCTTTACAATATGCACGGCAATGCAGCTGAGTGGGTATGGGATTGGTATTCCGATTATGATACAAACGCTGTAAGCAATCCTGCAGGCGCAGAGAGCGGAAGCTATAAAGTAGCGCGCGGCGGAGGCTGGAATGACCAGCCGAAGCATATCAGAAGCGCGTACCGCGGCGCGCACCCCGCCGATGTGCCGTTCTATGCTATCGGTATCAGAGTTGTACGAAACGCGGAACCCGGCTACGGAACATTGACAAGCACATTTGCAAGAGTTGAAGAAAAAACGGATAAGAACGTCTTGATCGCATATTTTTCACAGACAGGCAACACGGAGGGCTTGACGGAAATTATCGCCGAAATGACTGGCGCGGACGTGTTCCGTATAGAGCGTGCAACGCCGTACTCGGCTAACCATAACTCACAGGCTTTATACGGCGAAGCTCTTAACGAACTGAGGGAGTTCGCAGTGCCTGAGCTGAAAACCTCACTTGAAGAGGCGGGCTATAACATAGATGATTACGATACGATTTTGCTCGGCTACTGTAACTGGTGGGCTTCAATCCCCGCGCCCGTGCGCAGCTTCCTTATAGAATACGATATGAGCGGAAAGACTGTAATCCCATACTGCTCTATGGGCGGAGGACGCTTTGGTCAGACAATAAGCGCGGTCGCAAAGCTTAATCCGAACAGCAATATTAAAGAGGGTCTTGACGTGAGCTATTCGTCATATGACAGGGACAGAATAAGCGAGTGGCTTACTAACAGCGGCATAGAGATCAAATAAATTATAAAGGAGCAAAAAATTATGAATAACTTTGAATTTTCACTTCCGACACAGGTATTGTTCGGTAAAGGACAGGAAGAAAACTTACCGGAACGCTTAAAGCCATACGGAACAAAAATCCTCATGACCTATGGCGGAGGCAGTATCAAAAAGAATGGACTTTATGATAAATTGAAAAATTTATTGAAAGACTTTGAAATCTTTGAATTGGGCGGCATCGACCCTAACCCGAGAGTGGAAAGCGTAAACGAGGGCGCGCGCATATGCCGTGAAAACGGTATTGATATAATCTTAGCTGTTGGCGGCGGCAGCACTATAGACTGTTCAAAGGCTATTGCAGCAGCGGCATATTATGAGGGCGACGCATGGGATCTTGTTATCGGAAAAGGGAAAATAACAAATGCTTTGCCCTTAGCGGTTGTGCTTACGATTGCCGCAACGGGAAGCGAGACAGACGCGGCAGCGGTTATTTCAAACGACAAGACAAATGAAAAGCTGCTTCTCGGACACCCGCTGCTGCTTCCGAAGGTATCTGTATTAAACCCGGAAAATACTTTTACTGTTCCGGCATACCAAACTGCCGCAGGCTCATCAGACATGATGTCCCATATCATAGAAGCCTATTTTGATAATATTGAAGCGTTTGTTCCCGACGCCATAAGCGAGGGACTGCTCCGCGCGGCAATAAAATACACCCCATTGCAATTAAAGAGCCGAATAATTACGAGGCAAGAGCGCAGCTTATGTGGACAAGCTCGCTTGCACTCAATAACCTCACCGAAACAGGAAAGAGTTTTATGTGGAGCTGCCATTACATTGAACACGAATTGAGCGCTTTCTATGACATAACTCACGGTGCGGGACTTGCAATGATTACGCCAAAGTGGATGCGCTATATTTTATCGGATAAGACCGTTGATAAATTCTGCGACTATGCGGCAAATGTATGGGGTTTTTCAAGAGAGTCGGATAAATTCGAGCTTGCAAACAAAGGTATTGACGCGACTGAAGAATTTTTCAAAAATATCGGTATGCCAATGACGCTTGGCGAGTTTGGAATAGATGACTCTAAATTTGACGTCATGGCTGAAAATGCAGTTAAAAACGGATATCTTAACATGGCGTACGTTCCGCTTACACCGTCAGACGTAAAAGAAATTTTAAAAATGTGTTTATAACCCATGCAAAGATGTCCCCCGCCTCTGTGTCGAAACGGACTTCGCTATGTTCAGATTTTATGTAAATAAAATCCATCACACCGCTGCGTCGTTTCTCCTCTATCCCCAAAAATCGGTGATTTTTGGGGAACCCTAAGGCGGGTTCCATTTCAGAATTTCAGTGGGAGCTATAATCTCCTACTGAAACCCTGAGGAGCTAACGCTCCCTTTACAGCTTGCAATCGATCGCAAGCTCCGCTCCTTGCAAGCAAAGCGGAGCGTTGCTCCAATTTAAACCTAATTAAAAATAAAGTTCTCTAAAAACCGATAAGTTTTTTGGGAAAAGGAGAAGCAGTCAGTAAGGTTCGCCGTGTTTTGTGCATACAAAACGCGGCGAACCAATAGGCTAAAAAAGCGCCGTAGGCGCACACTCGTGAAAAATCGTGAGATTTTTTATGAAAAAGGATAAGCAAAGCGAACTTTGCAAGATTAAAATAGGGCTCCCGAAAAGTCGCAAGACTTTTTGGGAAAAAGGAGCGGCAGCCTAACAAGCGTAGCCGTGTTTTCTGCAAAGAAAATGCGGCAAGCCATAAAGGCTTGCCGCGACGTAGTGGCGGAGAAGGAGGGAGTTATATATAGTGTTTTCCTGTGTTTATGAATATTTTTTATGTGTCTTAATTCAACGTTTTCACGGCGTTTCTGTGGTTTTACGTTTCTGACTTGTATACACTTGTTTTGTGCAATTTTAAAAATTCGTGTTAAATTCGTGTTTATTTCATGTCTAAAAACACTAATTATGATTATTCCCCGCTCATGGGAGGTTTAAAAAATTTTAGACAAAAAGGCGGAGCATCAGCCCCGCCTAAATATTACAACATACACACTAATTAGCTACTGCCTCGAGTTTCAACCTGCCAGAATACTTATACTTTGTCGCACTTTTCTCACACTCCTCAGCCTTACTTGTGTTAGTCTTTCCGTAAATACTGACAAGAACTTTTAAAATTTGCAACATCAGATTTTTTTTAAACTCTTCAAATCTATATTTTGCTGGATGTGTAATTCTATATAGCCTATTTACTATTCCGATCTCTCTCAAAACTAATTTCTTAATATCATCGTCAGAGTTTATATACTCCTCAGAAATGTTAGTAGCATCACCATACGGCACAAATTTAATGCACTTAAGATGCCTATCTAAGTTATAATAAATATCTAAAAACGAACTACTTTGCCCTACATATTCTTTAATATTAGGATAATTATCTATCTCCTTGTTTAAATAATATTGTCTTTCTTGCTCTAGTGCAGAAATTTGAAGTTTCGCTAAATCAATTGCATCATAAATAAACTTCTCAGCTTTTTTTTCTAATCGCTTTATTTCTAATATGTAACTAACACATAGAACTAAAGAAAACAAGAAATATATTATATACGTCATAATACTAATGTCCTTTCTTCTGCGGCTTTTTTACATCTTCAATATTTAAACACATTTTTGCAGTTTTTCTTGCCTCTTGAACTGCCTCTAGTTGAGTCTCTTTTATTACTTCTATAGACTTATTAAAATTTTCAGTAAGTTTATTTAAACTCAATTTATAACTTCTATATACAAAGAATATTACGCATAATGTTATAAATGCAAAAGGTGAAGCCTTAATTAATTCAGGTCCCACTGCTGACCAATCCATAATAACTACTCCCTCTATTTTTTAACCACAATTTCTGTAAAATAATTATAGCATATTTTTTACAAATTTACATATGGCAACATTAACAAAAAATATGCATTATTTTTGTTGATGTTTATATTATAACAGTTCTTCCGTGTTCACACGTGCCAAACTCACTAAACAAAAAATAAGACAACTACTTAGCGCCTCCGTACACCCCTGCGCGGTCGTTTATCACCAGCATTCTCAGCAGGTCGTTAGTTAGTCCTAGCTCGCCGTTTTCGTTGCCTTTAAGCAAGCCCTTTTCCACCAGCTTCTGGATTGTGGGACGGGCATACTCGGGCATATTCTCGTCTATGTAGTTATATACAACTGCGTTTTCCTTGAGTTTGACGGTCTCATTTGCTATTGCTGCCATATCTGCACCCAGGGCATTAATTACCTCGTTCTGTCTGTTGTTTTCCTTCTTCAATTCCTCATACTGTGTCATAGTTAAAACCTCGCTTTCTTCTGTTTTATATCCAATTCCCAAGTAGTCGCATATACCCTTGTATATCGCTGTCGCACAAGCTTTTTTTCCGTTCTCACTTGCAAGAAAACTGTTATCGTCATAGTTATCTATAAAAGCGGTTTCTACAAGAACAGCGGGCATATTTGTGTGTCTGATAACTGCAAAATTACCTGACTTTACCCCTCTGTTATATCGGCTTGTTTCAGCAACTAAATGCGGTTGCATGCAGTCCGCAAGGGCTTTGCCCTGTGTGCTTCCCGTGCAGTAATAAGTCTCGCAGCCGTACGCCTTAGTATTAGCGGCGTTACAATGTATACTCACAAACAGGTCTGCGCCCCAATTATTAGCCCCGTTATAGCGATATGCAAGACTGGCATTTAAACTGCTTGCCACTGTGTCCGTAACGCTTTCACGGCTCATTTTTACGGTTTGACCGTTGTTTACAAGCATATCACGGAGCAGAACTCCGATTTGAACAGTAACATCTTGCTCTTTTAGTCCGTAACCTGTTGCCCCGGTATCAGCGCCGCTGTAATTGTGCCCCGGGTCTATATAAATCTTTGCCATTTTTAATACCTCGCTTTCAGATTAATTGTATCAAAAAAGGAATGCCATATCGTGACATTCCTTGTAATACATATTTAATTTGACATTGTTCGCTATTCCATGTATAATTATCGGAGCAGATAAAAAGGTAATTGAAGGACGGTTAG